>Ga0136639_10000050_pt1 | contig 33580 bp, 23 predicted proteins | sample AntDrymUQ8592106_2_FD_113739 | JGI IMG/M metagenome (GOLD analysis project Ga0136639, IMG submission 113739) | Polar desert sand microbial communities from Dry Valleys, Antarctica - metaG UQ859 (21.06) | ecosystem: Environmental > Terrestrial > Soil > Desert | place: Antarctica: Dry Valley...
CGGGCGATTCTGGGCATCGTAGACGTTGAAGGTGGCATTGGTTTGGTCGCCCCACTGGGCCTTGACCTGCCCGGTTGGGTAGTAGGAGGTGTGGGTGATGTTGATGAGCGTGTTGGCAGCGGCGTCCAGAGTGTTCGGGACGTCCACGGTGAGGCGCCGACCCATCACGTCATAGGTGAAGGAGGTGGTCCGGCTGCCGGGGTCGGTGATGGAGAGCAGGTTGCCGCTGTCGGTGTAGCTGCCCATGGTGGTGGTGCCGGTGCGCGAGTCGGTGGTGGTGGCCGGGCGTCCGTGGCTATCGTAGGTGTAGCTCATGAAGGCGACGAGGTCGCCCGGGGCGGTTCCGACGTTAGTGAACTGCTTGGCCTCGCTGAGCATCCCGTCGCTGTAGGATTGGACCGACTTGGTGCCGTCGGCGGCTGCGGAAACCACCGTCCATGCGCCGCCACTCGGCAGGGTGCTCTGGGTGAGGCTTTCGTTGCCGAAGGAGCGGCTGCCGGAGGTGCGGCCGTCGACTGCCTGCCAGCTTTCCGAGACGGTGATTGAATTGACGGTACTGGTGGACTTGAGCGCCGGGCCGAAGGTGACGCCGCGCAGGGTGATCGAGGCCACCGCTTCACGGGTGGTGGCGCTGACCATTGTCTGGCTGTCAGTGAGGTGGGTTACGGTGGTGGATTGCTCGCCCTCCGAGTTGTAGGAATACTGGGCATGACTGCCGCTGCCCGGCGTTGCATTTTCATCGGGATCCTTGGTGGCGGCAAGCTTGCCGCGGCTGCCGGCTGCTGCGCTTGGCGCGTGGTAGCTCGATGTCTGGATCGCGCTGCCGGGAAGCTCCATTTTAAAGGAACGCCCAAGCTGGTCGCTGTAGCTCTTGGTCCACTCGGTGGCGGTGTTGTCGGTTCCGCGGAACGCCTGGGTCACCAGCCCGCCGCCTTGTTCGGCGTGGGTGCTGTATTCAAAATATTGCGGTGCGGTGGAGGTTCCGGTGACCAGCTTGGTGGGCCGTCGCGGTAGCTGTGGCTGATGGTTGTCGCGCCATCGGGGGCGGTGGTGGTTTCCACCCGGGTGCCGTTGGCTGCCGCCGCGTAGCTGTAGGTGGTTCTTTCCTCGGCGAAGCTGGTCCCGCCGATGACTGTCAGCTCGCCGTCGGCATCGGGGCTCCATGTCACGAGGATGTCGCCATTGAGGTGGCGCTCGCTTTTCGAGGTCAACAAGCCGTTGCGGTGCGACTCGGTGGCTAGGCCGGAGCGCGCGCTGGTGGTGGTGGTGACCGGGGTGGTGTCGCCGGCGTGCGACTTGGCAATCACCTTGTAGACGCGCTCAAGGGCATCGCGCGAATAGGCGGTGGTTGATCCGTCGCGGTCGCGCTCGCTGGCAAGCCCGCAGCAGGCGTAGACGACGTCCCGGTAGTCGGCCGGATTGCCATTGTCTCAAAACGGGTGGGCCGTCCGCTGTTGTCGGGGGCGGTGCCGAACCAGTAGCCAAGGGTGACCTGGGTGGCACCATCGAACTCCGACTCCATGTGCGCGACCTCATGGCCGGTCCGGTTATAGGTGTGCTGGACTTGGGAGCCCTTGGTGACGCCAGTGCGGCTGCCGGCTCCCCGGCGGTGGGTGACCACCGGGTTGCTCACGGTGCCAGTGTAGGACCAGGTTTCCGCGGTGCCGTCGGCGAGCTCGCGCCACATGATCCGGCCAGCCAGCAGGGCGACCGCCGAGTCCGGATGATAGCCGCTGACTCCACGTGCCATGCGGTCCCGTCCCAGCGGCGCACGGTGCGGATAACGGATCCGTCGGTTTCCACGCTGGTGATCCATTCCTCCTTGGCGATCTGGGTGGTGCCGATGCTCCGAGTGAGCGTCACCTTGTTGGACTCGATCTCGCGAACCTCCTTGAGCGCGCTGGCGCGGTTGGCGATGGCCACGTCATTCCACGAGCGGTAGATGGTTTCCGTCGGCACCGGGGTGGCCGCGGAGTCGCTGAACTCGTGGTATTGCCATGACCCGTCGGCTTGCTCAATCGACTTGATCCGCCCATGCATGTAAAAATTCCCCTCGTCCTCATAATACATGTAGGTGGTGGCGCGCGGGTTGTCCGAGCCGTTGCCGACCTCATGCAACATCAGGCGGCGGCCCGACATTTCACCGTTGGTGCTGAAGTCGCGGTAGATCTCGCGGGTTTGGCTCACGATTTCAAGTCCGCCAAGGACGCCGGCGGCGGAGACGCTTGCCTCCTTGACCTCGCGCACCAGCGTGTAGTCTCAGGTCTTCGCCCCGCGGGCCGAGTAGGTGAGCGTTTCCTCCTTGAGCAGGTTGCCGGTTCCGGCGGCGTTTTCCAAGTCTGAACAATCATCTGGTCCGGACTGGTTGTCTGGGTGAGACGCTCGACGATCGTGCGGGTTCCCGCCACACCGGTATTCTCAATGGTGGTGATGTCCAGACGGGTGGTGCCGGCAGCCGGGGCGCTGTACTGGAAGCGGGTCTCGGACAGCGGCGTGTGCGCTGGCCGGGTATATAGCCCGGAGACCTTGGCTCCCAGTGCACCGGTGATGGCCCAGATTTTCACCACCATGTGAGAATTGTCGTCGGACATCCGCACGTCGGTGAAGCCATCATCGGTGACCACCTGCCGGGTGACTCCGGAAACTTTGACAAACTCAGCCTTGGATCCATCAGCCCAGACCAAAGCCGCGGGAGTGGCGAGGGTCGCGGTGAGTTTGTCACTGGACATTGTCACCGCCAACTGATGGCGGTTGGTGGTTGCGGCGCTCGTATATTGCTGGCCGGTGACACTGGTAAAATCCCGTGGTAAGGTGCCGCTCACACTACCTTCCGCAGGAGCCACCCGGAACAGCGAGAGGTTGTCGGTGACGCGGTTCCAGCGGGTCGAGCCGAGGTAGGCCGTCCAACGGAGAGAGCCAGAGCCAGAGTCAGGGTCGCTACCAGCCAATATGCACAGGCCGCACTTTCCACAATCAGGCGGCGGGGTTGACGGAATCGGTGGATTCGCGGCATGGACCATCGAACTTGCCGCAATCACAGCGGCACCGGACAAAGCCACCCAACGCGAGGTGGACGTGCTCATCCTCTGGGCAATGGAAACAAGGGCAGGAGAAACCTGGAACTTCATAAGGATTGGGGCGTGCGGCTTGGGCTTTGGAAAAGGCTGGAGATTTTTACGGATTGGCTCCCTGGATGCGGTCGAGGGCGGCGGTTGCGGCGAACTTCAGGCGCGGTTCGCTGTCGCGGATCTTTTCGATGAGCGTGCGGTCCTCGGGACGGCCGTAAAATCCGAGGGCGGCAACCGAGCTGAGGCGCACAGACGCCTCGGTATCCGCGGCGGCGGCAAGTTCACGGACTGCGGGCAGGGCCGCTTCGCGCTGGCGCATGGCCACCGACTGGATCGCCGAGGTGCGGGTCATCACCGATGCCTGGGTGGTGCCGCTGACAATTTGTTCAAGCACCGGATCAAGGCGGGTCCACAGGGCTTCCTGTTCCGCGGCTGGCATGTCCGGCGAGGCGGTGGTCAGGGTGGAAATCGCGGTCCCGGGGATGGTGGTGGTTCCCAGCGTCGGGTCATTCACCGCGTTGACCAAGGCATCAAGGGCAAGCTGCCGAAAATCCGTGCGCTGCTGGCTCGGGTCGCCAAGCCAGGCCGAGAGGTGCTGAACGGCGTAATCGCGGGGAACTTCCAGATCGGTGGGGTCGCCGATGATCGCAGCCAGCGCCTTCGGGTAGCGGTCGGTGCCAAAGTCGGCATTGCGCAGCACCACCATGATCTCGTTGAGCACCACCCACCAGTCGCTGGGCGTGCCGATGCGGGTATCCGGGCGGAAGGCCAGCGCCTCGTAGAGGTAGTCGATTTCCTCGGGTGTCAGGTCCCGGCGCAAGAGGCCCAAGCTCTCGCACCGCTCGCCGTAGGCAAGCGCCTGATCGGTGAGCGCGTGGACCTTGTCGCGGACTTTGTCGCCCTGCAATGGGCGAAGCGCCTCTGCGGGAACGGCTGGTGCGGGCGCCGATGTTGAACGCTCGTCACGCGGAAGCGGTTGCTGCTCCGTCAGCGCTTGCGGGGCTGACCGCTGCCAAACGACCACGCCGACGGCTGCGACCGCCAGAGTGGCAATTACAGCGCTGATCTTTGTGGAGGAGGAGGCGGACATGGCGGGGCGGCTCGATTTTGGTTACTGAACGGTGGCGCCATTGGCGTCCTGGACCTTGAGTGTGTGGCAGTAGCCACCGCTGAGGTCGGCCGGGGCGAGGAACTGCAGGACGATCAGGTCGTTCTGGAAGTCCGCGGCGTAGAAGATCTTCTGCTTGGTGCCATCGAGGAAAGTCACCCCGGCGCGGGCGATATCGATGACGACCCGTCCCCCGGGAGGGATGTTCTTCACCACGATCGGGGTGGTGAGGATGACGAAGCCGGGCTGGCCGGGAGCGGTCGTGGCGGTGGTCAGCTCGTTTTGCAGGGCGTCGGACGCACTGATGCCAAAGATCGGCGCGACATCGAGGATCGGCCCGCCTTCATACAGCCGCGCAAGCAAGCCGTAGGTGCCGCCCCACTCAGGGTAAAGGACCAGATCGTAGTTGGTGGCGCTGACGTCGGTGATCAGGCCGAGACGCAGGTCCTTGCCGCCATCGAAGAACAAGCCGCGGAAGGCCTGGGTGGTGGTGACGCGGTATTTGTACACCGAGTTGGCCATGACCAACTTGCCCTTCGGCAGAGTGGCGAAGCGAACTTTGACAATCATTGTCTTCACCAGGCCGCTGCTGTGGGTGGCGGTGACGGTGAACGATCCGCCGGTGCTGAAGGCCCGGACCACCGATCCAGTGCCGCTGACCGCGAGGTTGGTACCGGAGACATTGATAGTCGCGGTGCCGGTGCCATTGGCAATCCAGGCACCCAGGCGCAGGCTGTCGCCGCGGCGGATGGTGATTTCCGGAGTATCTAGGACGTTGGTGGGAGACCAGGTCACCGCGCCTGCGGCCTGGAAGCCGTTGCCGGAGGTCACCGCGTAGCTTGTCGCCGTGCCGGTGGAGTTCAGCGTGAGGTTGCGGAACCAGTGGCGGGTATCCGAGCCGGCGGTCGCCGCCACCCCGTTGACCATGATGGTGCTGCGGGCATTGGAGTTGCCCTCCAGACACATCGGCGAGGTCGGCGAGGTGGCGGCGTGCGGAACAACGTGGTTGAGAAGAGCCATTTCGGCGGCGACCCAGTCGATGCGGCCGTCGGAGTTGGCATCGATCCCGGATGGCTGGCGAACCTCAACCTTCTTGATGACCACTGTGCGGCGACCAATGAAGTTGTCAAAATTCAGCGCAATCCGGTGGGTGCCGGCACTCAGGCCGGGAACGACCAAGCGCAGGAGGTTGCTGCGATCCGGTCCATAGATCAGGGCGCGGCGAGTGAGGAAGGTGCCATCGATCTTGGCCTCCACATCCATAATTTCCTCATTGCGCAGGGTGCCCATCAGGCCGGTCTCCACGTGGATGATCCAGTCGCCCGCCGAGGGAACCGTGAAATTCCATTCTACCGAACCGCGGAACGCGTTGGAAATCAGGCCGCTGCTGACCATGCTCCAGTTCCCCACCGAGGAAACCACCGATCCCAGCGCCACGGTGTTGACCACGTTTTCCGCCGGGGCGTCGCTGACGTTCGGGTTGGTTCCGAAGGAGCGGACTTCGTCGCGGTCGCTGATCCCGTCGCTGTCGCTGTCGGCGTTGGCCGGGTTGGTGCCGAGGATAAACTCCTCACGGTTGCTCAGGCCGTCGCCATCGAAATCCCCGCGCTCCCCTTCCCGGGCTGGGTCAGACTTGCCGTTGTCGTTCGGGTTCAGACCGTGCTGGGTTTCCCATGAGTCAAGCAGGGAGTCGTCATCGCGGTCGGCCGCCTCCGGGGCGTAACTGCTGAGCACGGAAACCGGCATTGGCTCGCGGGCGGCTCCCGGCCGGGCCCAGGCGACGCTGGCATGGCGGTTGTCGGCATGGCCGTTCTGGTTGAGGATTTCCATGTAGTAGGACTGCCCAGCAACCAAATAAACCGGCTTGCTCATCTGGGTGGCATACTGGTCCCAGCGATTGGCGTTCTGCGGGGTGATCCCGTAGCCGGAGCCGACTTCCGGGCTCAGCTCAGCGATCTTGCGCTTGCGGAACTTGGTCGTGTTGTCAGACAACCACAGCTCGCCGCCATTCCGGCAGCTCAGCCAGAAGTGGTAGTAGCCGGTCTGCGGTGCCACGATCTTGCCGCGCATCCGCACGCCCGCGGTTGCGACCATGTCGACAAAGCTGTTGGTCGACGCAAGGTGCCAGCGGTCGGCCGGATCGTAGAACTTGTCCTCCAGAACCAGACTGGCGACGCCATCCAGCGCAATGCCATCCCAGTGCTCCACCATCCAGTTGGCCGGGATCGAGTTGCCAACGGCCGGGTTGGTCCCCCCGTCGTATTCCTGGCGGTTATTAAGTCCGTCGCGGTCCTGGTCGTCCCACGGCTGCACGCTGGCCACCGACTGGATGCTGCCAAAGGTATCCACGATGTTTTGCTCCCAGGCGTCAGGAAGGCCATCGAGGTCCGTGTCGGCCGAGGCTCCTTGGTTGAGATTGCCGAAGGTGGCGATCTCCCAGGCATCCGGGAGTCCATCTGAATCCTCATCGAGGAAATTCTCGTTGTAGACAATCTCGATGCCGCTGATGCCAGCCGGGGTGCCGGAAATGGTGGCCACCTGGAGCGTGAGGTCGCGGGCGGTGAGGCCTTCGAAGATCAGGTGGAAGCCGCCGTCGCCGCTGACCACCTCGGCATTGGCTGCCGTGAGGGTGGTGGCCTGGAACCGGTCCCAGTTCGGGTTGACGTTTGGCTCAAGCCGGAACGCCTTCTTGTTTACCCCGTAAAGCGTGCTCAGCGAGGTTCCGCCGGAGCGCAGTGCGAAGGACATCACCGAGCTGTTGCCCACGCTGACCTGCGCGTTGGAGTCGTAGTAAACGATGATCTTGTAGGAGGAGTATGGAATCCCGGTCAGGTTGATCGTCGGAACCTCCATCCAGCTCGACATCATCTTCTTGTTGGCTGTCCCGGTCGAATTGAACGAGTTGTTCCGGCCGGTGGCGGAGAAGAACATCCCGGGAACCACGCTGCCGGCCGAGTTTTTTGCCAGGCGGAAGCCGGGGTTGACGATGTTGGTTACATCGTTCCAGTTGGTGCGGGCATTGATCCCGGCCGCTTCGGTGGCGGCAAGGCTGCCGTTGCCGCCAATGTTGTTGCTGACAGCGCCTGCGGGCGCCGGGAAGGCGCTGGCGTTGGTTGGGCTGGTTCCGCCGGCATATTCCGCTCCGTTGCTGAAGCCGTCACCGTCCGGGTCGGCACTACGGGTTTGGGCAAGGTTGCCGAAGTGCAGCATTTCCCAAGTATCAGGAAGTCCGTCCGCGTCCATGTCGGCCGGAGTGGACTTGGCCAGGTTCGGGTTGCTTCCGGCGGCAAATTCGGCGGCATTGTTGTAGGTGTCGCCGTCAGGGTCATTGCCTGCAGTCTGGTTCAGGCTGCCGAAGTACAGGATTTCCCACGCGTCCGGCAGGCCATCCCCGTCGACGTCGTTAGGCGTGGACGCCGCAACTGTCGGATTGCTGCCTGCTGCGAACTCCGCGGCATTGTTGAAGCCATCTGCGTCCGGATCGTCGCCGGGGCCGTGGTTCAAGCTATTGAAGTAAAGCATTTCCCATGCGTCAGGCAATCCGTCGCCGTCGATATTGCCGGGGACCGAGGCGGCAAGGTTGGGATTGCTGCCGGCGGATTGCTCTTGGGCATTCGAGAAGCCATCGCCATCGGGGTCGCTGGTGCCGATGTGGCTGAGATTGCCAAAATATTGGGCTTCCCATAAAGCCTGCAAGATTTATCTCCCCTATCTAACAGGAAAGCCGCCATCCCGCAAATTTTGCAGGACCGCCGCGCCACTCTCGCAAATAATGCCGTTCAGCAAGCCTGACTGCAGATGCTTGGGGCATAACCTCACCGCCTGAGCCTTGACTTTGGCTGGGGATAGTTAGTTATGATGACGTGGCATCACGCATGAACTTTTCCCTCCCAGACTTGCGGCAAATTTTCTGCGCCATCGTGCTCCCGCTGGTGCTTATCGGAGTGCTGGACGCTCAGAGCGGGGTGCGGATCATTGACGACAATGGCAACGCGATGAGCGACGTCTGGGAGGTGGCCCACGGGGCGCCCTTGAATCCTGATGAGGATACGGACGGCGACGGATACACGAACCGTGAGGAGGCCGCGGCGGGCACGAATCCGCGCAACCCACTGAATTTTCTAGCAATCCGCGAATTCCATGTTCAATCGGCGAGGACCTTCACGCAGAAAATCCCAAGCGTGGCGGGGATCCACTATGAAACCCTGGTCTCGGCTGACCTGAAGACGTGGCTGCCGGTGGGGCCGCTGGTGGTGGGAACCGGGAGCGAGATGGAGTTGACGCTGGAGGCCTCGGCGGCGTTCGTGCGGGGTGGCGCACTGCGGTCCAGGTGGAACAACTTCACCGGGGGCGTGAGTGGACTCAAGACGAGGGCGACGAACGGGACAGCGCCAGATTTCTCGACGTCGGCGAGCGTCCTGGATTTTCCGCAGACTTCTCCAAACGTGGATAACTTCGGGCAGTGGATCCGCGGATGGATCATCGCCCCCGCAACGGGATCCTATCGGTTCTGGATCGCGAGCGACGACGCCAGCGAATTCCTGCTTTCGACCAACAAAAATCCCGCCAATAAGGTCTCGCGCGCCTCGGTGAGCGGTTGGACGTCGCCGGGGGAATGGACGAAATATCCAAGCCAGCAGTCCCCGCTCATTCCGCTGACCGCGGGGCAGGCGTACTACTTCGAGATCTTCCATCAGGAATGGACCCAAGGCGACCATTTGGCGCTGGCATGGACAAGGCCGGGGCTGCCGGAGGGCTCGCGGGAGATCATTGCCGGTGACGTCCTCTCTCCCACCGGCCAGTCGGTCGCGGACTTGATGGGGGACGGCGCGAAATTGTTCTTCCGTATGAGAGCGTTCCAAGGGGACTTCGACGGCGACGGCGTCAGCGATTTCGAGGAGCGCGTGTTGGGGCTGGATCCAGCCAATCCGACGACGACACCGCGACTCGCTGACGTTGAGGCGGCGCGGCGATCGCTGACGAGCCCGAGCAGCGTGACGCTGGGAGTGGCCAATCCTCGTGGGTATGAAGCGAGCGGCGAGGCGGCGGAATTTGTCGTGTTCCGCTCTGGAGGAATCCGGCCGATCACCGTGCCGTATACGCTAAGCGGGTCGGCGGTGGCGGGTGAGGATTTTCTGCCGCTCGCGGGCCAGGTGCATTTTCCGGCCGGGGCGAGATCGGTGAAGATTCCCGTGACGCCGATTCCTGACGGGATCACGGAGATCCAGGAAACGGTGACGCTCACGCTGCAGGACGGAGCGGGCTATGAGTTAGGCAGTCCGTCGAAGGCCTCGGCGACAATTGATGATGCGGTCGACGTTCTGTTCGTGGCGCAGTTGCGCGGGACCCCGGGGGGATCAGCGGGCTCGGGGACCGGGGCGGTGCGGCGCGCTGGAAATGCGTTGAACGCCCGGGTGAGCTTGAGTTTCGGCGGCTTGGGCAGCGAGCAAACCGGCGCGGAGATTTTTTACTCGCTGAACGGGGCGGGCGGCCCGGCGGTGTTCAGCTTTCCCCTGCATCAGGCGCAGGGGCTGCACTGGGATTTCGCGCCGGCAGGCGGCCTGACCCGCACGCAAATCATTGCCGCGCTCGAGTCCGGCCAACTGTGGGTGCGGGTGCTCAGCGCGGGCGCCGGCGCGGAAATCACCGGCCAGCTCGTTGCTTCGCCAGGCTGGCAGAGCATGCCCACCCCGGTGCCGCCGCCACCGACTGCGACGACCGCCACAAACATAAGCGAGGCGGCGCGATTCCTCACCCAAGCGACCTTCGGGCCAAGCGAGCCGGAGCTGGCCGCGCTGGTGGGAAATTCTTACTCCGACTGGATCGACGCCCAGCTCGCCATGCCAGCCTCGTATCATCGGGCGGCCATGATGGCGCGCCAGCAGCAATGGCTCAATCGCGGCGACGAGTCCGGTGGATGGCAGGGGCCTCGCAACGAAATCTGGTGGCAGCGCGCCCTGACCGCGCCGGATCAACTCCGCCAGCGGATGGCCTTCGCATTGAGCCAGATCTTTGTGATCTCCCAATTCGGCGCCTTGGATATCCAGCACGAAGGGGTGACCCTCTACTACGACATGCTGCTGGAGCACGCTTTCGGCAATTACCGCGATCTTCTGGAGAATGCCACACTCAGCCCGATGATGGGCACCTACCTGAGCATGATGCGCAACCGGAAGCCCGATCCGGTCACCGGCCACGAACCGGATGAAAACTACGCCCGCGAGGTGATGCAGCTTTTCTCCGTGGGGCTCAGCGAGATGCACCTCGACGGCAGCCTGCGCCTGAACGCAGAGGGAATGCCCATCCCCACCTACACCCAGAATGACACGGTCGGACTAGCTCATGTCTTCACCGGCTGGGGCCCGCATTACAACGACGCGGACCCGCCGCGCTGGAGCGGCGGGTCCGTGGCGAACCGCAGCGACTGGTTTCGCTACGGCTACGACCCGCTGCGGAAAATGAGCTGCTACGAAAATTTCCACGACAACCAGGAACGGCGGATTTTGGGCGCAAACATCATCCCAGCAGGAGCCGACGGGGTGGCCCGGATGCGGCAGGCGCTGGACGTCATCTTCCAGCACCCAAACATCGGTCCGTTCATCGCGAAACAGCTCATCCAGAAGTTCGTCACCAGCAACCCGAGCCCAGCCTACGTGAGCCGAGTCGCCTCGGTCTTCAACGACGACGGCACAGGCGAGCGCGGCGATCTGGGTGCAACGATCAAGGCGGTACTCACCGACTTTGAGGCGCGCAATCCGGCGCCGCGGCTATCGCTCAGCTACGGGAAACCCTCCGAGCCGGTGATGAGACTTTCGCGCACGCTGAGGGTTCTTCCGGGCATCCTGCCGAGGGCGGCCTTCGGCGATCCGAACTACTATCTCAACACCCAATACAGCATCCCGGAGCAGGCGCCCCTGCTGTCCTCCTCGGTATTCAATTTCTATCAGCCAGGTTATTCCAACCCCGGCCCGATCGCGCGCGCCGGGCTGCTTTCGCCGGAGTTCCAGATCTTTGCCGAGACCAACGGACTGCGGCAGGCGAACTTCAATTGGACCGCGCTGACCTGGGGAATCTGGACGCCGGAGCGAACCCCTTCCAATGATGCCAACCACTTCTACGCCTTCGACCTCTCGCCGCTCGTAGCAATCCTCAACACGCCCGGCCTCACCGCCGCACAGGCTCAGGAAAGACTCATCGACCACTTCAGCGAGCGCTTCCTGTTTGGGGCGATGAGCCCGCAACTCCGCGGCAATATCCTCGCTACCTATGCCGCGCTGCCGAGCTGGTATGGCACCACTCTGGAGAACCAAATGGGCCGCGTGCGCGTCGCCCTCTACCTGATCCTCAACTCTCCCGAGTTCTTCGTGCAAAAATAGCCCCCATGAACGCCGATTCCTCACCCATCTCCCGGAGACACTTCATCGGCCAAAGCGCCTGCGCAGGGCTCGGCCTCACCGGGCTGCTCTCCACCCTCGGCACGCTGAGATTGTTCAACGCCACTCTGTGCGCCCAAGGCGTCCCCGCCGGGGACGACTCGAAGAGCCTCATCTGCCTCTTCCTCTTCGGTGGCAACGATTCCAACAACATCCTGATCCCCCGCGACCTCCCGTCGTACAACGCCTACCTTTCCGACCGCGGCATCCTCGGGCTCCCGCGCGACACCCTCCTACCCATCGCCACGCCAGGCGGGGACGGCCGCGAGTGGGGCCTGCACCCGTCGATGGCGCCGCTGCAGGCGCTCTACAACGCCGGGAGAATGGCGATGGTGTGCAATGTCGGCACGCTCGTTGCACCGATCACCAAGGCCGAGTACCTCTCCGGCGGCGCGGCCATTCCGCCGCACCTCTTCTCCCACAACGACCAGCAAGTGCAGTGGCAGTCGTCGATGCCCGACTCGCCGAAAAAGGTGGGTTGGGGCGGGCGGATCGCAGACCTGCTCAGCGTGCACAACGCCGGGTCGTCCATTTCGATGAACGTCTCGATTGCAGGGTCGAATTTCTTTCAAGTTGGCGAGCAAGTCATCCAATACCACGTCACGCCCAACGGCAGCATCGGCCTCTCCGGGGCGGATGCTAGCTGGCAGCCCTATTCAGCGATGTTCCCGCAGAACACCCAAATGCTCGGGCGCAGCTACGGGCATCTCTTCGAGCAGGAATATGCCAAAATTATGAAGCGTGGCATCGACAACGACGCACTGCTCAAGGCGGCAATCACCGCCAATCCGCTGCCCGGTAACGTCGGAGCCTTTCCCAACAGCCTCACCCCTTCCGGTGCCTTGAACCGGGTCGCGGCGCAACTGCGGATGATCCTGCGGATGATCCACGCGCGAAACGCCCTCGGCATGAAACGGCAGATCTTTTTCGCCGCATTGGGCGGATTCGACACCCACGACGCCCAGCTTGACGACCACGCGGCCCTGCTGGGCGAGCTCAGCACCGCGATGGCGGATTTCCAACAGCACACCGAGCAGCTCGGCATCGGCAACAAGGTGACCCTGTTCACCGCCTCGGACTTCAACCGCACTTACAACAGCAACGGAAAAGGGTCCGACCACGCGTGGGGCGGCAACCATCTGATTGTCGGCGGAGCGGTGAACGGAGGCCGGCTTTATGGCGAGGTGCCAACCTTGGAAATCCGCGGCCCCGACGACACCGGATCGCGCGGCAGCTGGATTCCTCAAGTCTCAACCGACGAGATGGCGGCCACCCTGGCAAGGTGGTTCGGCGTCTCCCAGAACGACCTTCCGCTGGTGCTGCCAAACATCGGCCGCTTTGCCCATCCGAACCTCGGCTTCATGCAGACATGAGACGCGGCTGGATCATCGGCGCAGGAGTACTGATCCTCGCCGGGCTTGGCGTCATCTTTCTTGCAAATGAGGAAATGCCGGCACCCGAAGAGGTTCGCCCCCCTCCGCAGGCGCACGAGCGGGCGACACCTGAGCGTGCGGCCGTCACTGCGCCGCGGCCGCAGGAACTGCAGCCGGTGGACTCGCACCCGATGGCCATCTCCTTCGGCAATGGCTCGGTGCCACCAGAGAACGAGCCGGCCGCCCTGCTGGATCTCTTCGACGTCTACCGCCGGGAGTTCGGCAGCTTCCCAGCAGGCGAGGACAACCCACAAATGATGCACGCCCTGATGGGCCGCAACCCTAGCGGCCTGCCGATTTTCCCTTTACACCATCCGCGGCTGGATGCCCACGGTGCCTTGCTGGACGCTTGGGGCCATTCGTTCCTTTTCCACTCAATCAGCCGGCACCACCTGGCAATCCGCTCCGTCGGCCCGGACGGCGAGATCTTTACCGCCGACGACCTCGTGGTGCCGCCCGATCGCCCTTGACGCTCTAGGCGCGACGCCCGTTCATCCTCCACGGCTCCCTCTGCCGATGGCGGAGGTCCCACATGGTTCTCACCTCCCGACAGCAATAAGGTTGTCACTGCGGCGGCCCAACTCAATCTTCTCTAATGAATCCTCCCAGCAGCCCATCACCGAGCACCTCATGGCGCTGGCTGCTGGCCTCTGCGGCCGGATGCGGCTTGGCCACAATTGTTGGCGTCCTGCTAGAGCGTTCGCCTAACTGGATGTTGGCAGCCCAAGCGGCCTATGCCGCGGCCTACTTGCTTGGCGGCTGGGAGGTCACCCTCACCACCTTCCAGCGGCTGCGGCGGCTGCGGCTGGACATCCACTTCCTCATGCTTGCCGTGGCGCTGGGCGCAGCGCTCATCGGCGCTTGGTGGGAGGGGGCCATTTTGTTATTCCTCTTCTCCCTGAGCAATGCCTTGGAGGCACTTGCCCTGGCACGCACCGAGCGGGAGATCCACAGCCTCCTGCGCGAGGTTCCCAAGACGGCCATCCGGATCGCTCGAGACGGCAGCGAAATCGAGGTCCCCGCCGAAGCGCTGCAACCCGGCGAGCATATCCGCATTTTGCCCGAACACCTCTTTCCAGCAGATGCCCGCGTAATCTCAGGCCAATCTGCCGCGGATGAATCATCCCTAACCGGAGAATCCGCCGCCGTGGAAAAACAACCCGGCGATACCGTCTTTGGCGGCACTCTCAACACCTATGGCCCCCTGGTCGCCGCGGTGTTGCGCCTGCCCAACGAAAGCGCCCACGCCCGCATCATCCGCCTCATCCGTGACGCACAAGCCAGCAAGGCCCCGTCCCAGCGCTTCACCGACCGCTTCGGCACCGGCTATACTCTCGGCCTGCTGTCCCTGACTCTTATAATGTTCCTTGTCTGGCACCTTGGCCTCGGCCTTGCCGCCTTCCATGACGAACCCGGGGCGCGCTCCGCTTTCTATCGCGCCATGACCCTGCTGGTGGTTGGCTCGCCCTGCGCACTGGTCATCTCGATTCCCTCCGCCATCCTAACCGGAATTGCCGCAGGTGCCCGCCGTGGCATCCTTTTCCGCGGCGGCATCGCGTTAGAAAACCTTGCCACCATCAACCGTCTGGCGATGGACAAGACCGGCACCCTCACCGAGGGAAAACTCGCTCTTGTGGCAATTGAACCCGCTCCCGGTGCCAGCGAGGCGGGCGTGCTTGAACTCGCCGCCTCCCTCTCGCGTCAATCAAGCCATCCGCTCTCGCGGGCGATCTCCGACGCCTATCTGCGTGACCATGGGGCGGATGCTCCGGCGGCCACCCAGATCGTCTCGCTCCCAGGCAAGGGCGTCTCAGCCTTGATCAACCAGCGCCCAGCCGCCCTCGGCCGCCGCTCTCTGTTTGCCGACGTTCCGTGGCTTCAACAGGTAGCTGATCCTGAACCGGGACTCACTGAAGTCCTGGTTTCCGACGGCCTAACCCACGGCCGCCTGCTGCTGCGCGACGCATTGCGGACGGAAGCCGCACCTTTGTTAGCCGCCCTGCGCCACCGCGGCATCCACGCAACCATGCTCACCGGTGACCGCCCGCAGGCCGCCCAACTCGTTGCGCGCGAGCTTGCCCTTGAAGATGTCCGCGCCGGCCTTACCCCCGAGGACAAGGTCGCCGCCATCCAGGCATGGCGCGACGCGGGCGAGCGGGTCGCCATGGTGGGTGACGGCACCAACGACGCGCCAAGCCTCGCCGCCGCGGACGTCTCTATCGGCATGGGCCTGCACGGCACCGATGCCGTCCTCGAACAGGCAGACGTGATCCTCACTCAGGACAAGCTTGAGCGGGTCATCGAAGCCATTGACCTCTCGCGCCGCTGCCGCCGCGTGATCCGCCAAAATCTAACCATTTCGCTGGGTGTGGTCGTCGTTCTCGCCCTTTCCGCCATCGCCGCGTTGATTCCACTGCCCCTCGGCGTTCTTGGCCACGAAGGGTCAACCGTCGTGGTCGTCCTTAACAGCTTGCGACTTTTGCGCAGCAGGCGAATCGCGATCTAACCTTTCTGTTTGGCCCAGGAATCGCGCAACGCCACCGTCCGGTTGAACACCAGCTTCGAGCCGGCGACATGGTCCCGGCTGTCCGCGCAAAAATAACCGACGCGCTCAAACTGGCAGCGGTAGCCCGGAGCGGTGTTAGCCAGCGCTGGCTCAACCTTGGCCCCAGCAATCACGCTAAGGGACTCCCGATTGAGGCAGGCAAGAAACCCCTCCGGCTGCGCGTCGGGATCCTCCGCGGTGAACAAGCGATCGTACAAGCGAATCTCCGCATCAAGCCCCTGGGCCACGGGCACCCAATGGATGGCCGCCTTGCATACCACCCCTTCCGGAGCATCGCTGCCGAGTGTGCCGGGAAGAATCTCCCCGCGCAACTCAGTGACCTTACCCGCTGCGTCCTTCTCAAAACCCGTGCACTTCACGATGTAGCCGCCGCGCAAGCGCACGTGCCGCCCCGGACCTAAGCGATAAAACTGCTTCGGCGGGTCCTCCATGAAGTCCTCCCGCTCAATCCAAACTTCCCGCCCTAACGGCACGTGGCGGGCCCCCGCACCCGGGTCCTGCGGATGGTTGTCCACCGCGATTGGCTCCTCGTGGCCCGCGGCCAGATTCTCTAACACCAGCTTGAGCGGTTCGAGCACCGCCATGCGCCGCGGTGCCTCGCGGTTGAGGACGTCGCGCACCTCAAACTCCAGCAGCGCCACGTCGGTGATGGCGTTGAACTTGGTGATCCCGACGCGCCGGCAAAACGCGCGCACCGCCTCGGGCGGATAGCCGCGCCGGCGGATCCCGGAAATCGTCGGCATGCGCGGGTCGTCCCACCCGCCCACGTGGTTCTCCTTCACCAACTGCAACAACTTGCGCTTGCTCATCACCGTGTAGGTCAGGTTCAGCCGCGAGAACTCGATTTGCCGCGGCTTGGTCGGCACCGGGCAGTTGTCGATGACCCACTCGTAGAGCGGCCGGTGGATCTCAAACTCCAGCGTGCACAGCGAATGGGTGATGTGCTCCTTGGCATCCTCCAACGGATGGGCGAAGTCATACATCGGGTAGATGCTCCACTGGTCGCCGGTGTTGTGGTGGTGGGCGTGCATGATCCGGTAGATCACCGGGTCACGCATCACCAAGTTGGAGGAAGCCATGTCAATCTTTGACCGCAGCACCATCTCCCCGTCCTTGAACTCCCCCGCACGCATCCGCCCAAACAAATCAAGGCTCTCCTCCACCGGCCGCTCGCGGAACGGCGAGGCGGTCCCCGGTACGGTGAGGTTGCCGCGCGTCTCGCGGATCTCCTCGGGCGTCTGCTCGTCGACGTAGGCAAGCCCGCGCTCGATGAGTGCGATGGCGCAGTCGTAGAAAAACCCAAAGTAGTCGCTGGCGAAGTACAGGTCGCTGCCCCAGTCAAACCCAAGCCACGCGACATCCTGCTTGATGCTATCGACGTATTCGCTCTCCTCCTTGGACGGGTTGGTGTCGTCAAAACGCAAATGGCACTTAGCGCCGAGGTCCTGGTTTTCCTCGGCGATGCCGAAGTTCAAGGAAATGGATTTGGCGTGGCCGATGTGGAGGTAGCCGTTAGGCTCGGGCGGGAAGCGCGTGATCACCGTGGTGTGCTTGCCGCTGGCCAGGTCGGCGGCAATGATCTCGCGGATAAAGTCGGTCTTGGGAAGTTCGGACATGGGAGAGGAAAAAAATCGCTGAAGCTGGATGGCGGCGGCGCCGCCGGTGAAAACTCGTTACGCGTGCCGCGGCTATTTCGCCAGTTCTTCCAACAGAACCTGGTTCAACCGGATGCCGCCCTCGAAATTCTCCACCGCGAAGTTCTCGTTGGGCGCGTGGATCTGGCAGTCAGGCAGGGCAAGCCCGAGCATGAGCGTGTCCGCCCCGAGGATCTCCTTGAAGGACTGGATGATCGGAATGCTCCCTCCTTCCCGGGTCAGCACCGGCTCCTTGCCGAATGCCCGCCCAAGGGCTCGGCGCGCCGCCATCGCGTCGGCCGAGTTAGGATCCATTAGATACGGCATCCCGTCATGCCCCACGTGCACCTCGACATGCACACCGGGCGGGCAGTGGGCCTCAAGGTGGCGCTTCACCTTCTGTTGGATATCCGCGGGATCCTGGTCAGGCACCAGGCGGAAGGAAAACTTGGCCATGGCCTCGGCAGGGATGACCGTCTTGGACCCCTCTCCCTGATAGCCGCCACCGATCCCGTTGACTTCCGCCGTTGGTCGCGCCCACAACCGCTCGATGGCGCTGAAGCCAGCCTCGCCAAACCCAGACGGCGAGCCGGTCTGTCTGAGGATGTTTTCCTCTGCCGTGGCCGGAATGGCGGCCCACATCTGGCGCTCCCAGTCTTCCAGCGTGCGCACATCGTCGTAAAACCCCGCCACCTGGATGCGCCCGGCCGCGTCGTGCAGGCTCGCCACCAGGCGCGCCACCGCGGTTGCCGGGTTGGCAATCGCTCCGCCGTAAATCCCCGAGTGCAGGTCACTCTTTGGACCGCGCACGGTCACCTCACAGCAGGAAATCCCGCGCAGCCCGTAGCCGAGCGTCGGCGTGCCCGCTGCCACCATCCCCGTGTCCGACACGGCAATCACATCGCACGCCAAGGATGTTAGATTCTGCTGGAGAAACGGTGCCAGATTCGGGCTGCCAATTTCCTCCTCCCCTTCAAACAGGAAAATCAGGTTCACCGGCAGCTCGCCGTGAGCCGCAAGACAAGATTCCACGCCCAGGACGTGGGCGAGCATCTGGCCCTTGTTGTCCGTGGCACCACGCGCCCAGATCTTGCCGTCGCGGATTTCTGGCGCAAACGGCGCAGAATGCCACAGCTCAAGCGGATCCACCGGCTGCACATCATAGTGGCCATAAATCAGCACCGTCTTGCGTCCTGCCCGGTGCACGTTGCGCGCGACGACCACCGGATGGCGCGCGGTCTCATGCAACTGGGTTGTTAGCCCCATCCCGCTCAGCTTCGCCACCAGCCAGCCGGCGCACGCGCGCACGTCCGCGGCGTGGCTAGAATCCGTCGAAATGCTCGGGAATCGCAAAAACGCGAACAGATCCTCAAGGCTGGTGCTCATGCCCGGAATCCATGCCGTCGCCCCCCCGGCGTCGCAAGGTTAATCGTCCCGATCCTTGCCGTCACGCACCGCCGCGCGTTCCTCACGAAGATCCGCTCCTAACTGCCCTTCCCGCGCCAGCTGCGCCGCGCTGCTTTCAACACCCTCTCAACCTCCTCCTCCAGATTGCGGATCGACATCCCTTCCGCCCCAAACGCCGCACAGGGATCCAGCACCATCCGGTCGTTGTTAGCCACCCGGATCCGGTCCTTGCCCGCCGGCCGCGCAACCATCCGTTCAATGACGCTGTCGGCCGTCTCTATCCCCCTGGCGTAGATCACCAATACGTCGCGCTCCGTCCCCCCGCCCGTCAAAAACCACCACCACCTGCAAGTCACAATGGTCACCGTAGGCGCCCAACCACGACACCAGCTCGCCGCGCTCCCGGAGACCGGAGACCGCGTGGACCTCGCGCCGCTCTATCAGGATCCAAGCCATACCTAACTGATAGCATGGCGCGCTCCACCCCTTGCCTGCAAAAAGCATGGCGGCCACGGGAAAAAATCCCGCAGCCGCCAGCAATCAGAGGATAAAAGGTTACTTGGATATCAATCCAACCCTAGAAGTAGAACCTCAAACCGATATCAACCTGGCGGTTGATATCATCGCCGCTGGGCAGTTCGTCGGCCACCCACGCGGCACCCAGCGAGACGCTCACCGCAATGTTCGGGCGGAAGAAATATTTCACCCCTAGGGTGGCTCCCAGCTCGATGGAATTACCGTCAAAGAAGTCCGAGTTCACCTCAGCCCAGTCCGCGCTCAAGCCCGCGAAGGGGACCCACTGGGTTCCTGTCAGCCAGTTGTACTCGCCAAATACCCCAACACTGAAGTCAACATCGCTGTCAACCCCCTGGAAACCCCCGCGCAGTCCTACCAACCAGTTCTGCGTAAGGAACCGGCCGTAGCTCACTTGCATGTTGTAAGCCGTCTCATCGCGCCAGTTCAGAGAGCCGGCAAGGCCAAGCTCCTGCACTCCTGGCGCAAGCATCGGCAGATTGGACGCCGATCCATCCCCCCACATGCTCGTGGTACCACTACTGTAGGACCCGCCCTGCTGGCCGGCTTGAGCGCTGCCCATCAGCGCTGCTACGATTAACGGAAGCCCGATTGCCGGGGCTTTTAAAGCTTTGTTGATCTTCATTGTTGCTTGGATAATATTGGTCTTTCGACAATAACATCAGGCTGTTATTCCTGAGCTTTGCCGAGCCAACATCCACCCTAAACAAGCTGTGTCAAGGGGTACAGGCCAACAAAAATCAACTTCGTTATAACACATTGTTAGTTAGCGGCTTCGCCCCGCCCCGCTTTTCCTTGCGTCTGCTCGCCAGCACAAAAAAACCGCGGCGGGCACCAAACAGGCACCGACCGCGGATGGATTTATTTTGCGAGAAGGCTACTCGGCGCCAGCCGCGTCCGGTGACGCCTCGGCGACCTCGGCGACCTCGGCGGGTGTCTCGGTGACCTCGGCCACGCTACCCTCAGCTGGCCTGGCGACTTTTTTGGCCGCGGTCTTCTTGGCCGGAGCCTTCTTGACGGCAACCTTCTTGGCGGCGGTTTTCTTCGCGGCCGGAGCAGCAAGCTTCTTGGCAGGAGACTTGGCACCCTGAGCGGCATTCTGCTTTTCCAGCTCGTTTTTCCGCTTCAGGTAATTCTTCCGCCGGCGGCGTTTGGTGACTTTTCTTAGTTGCTTGCCCATGATTAACGGGGTCCGACTTAGCGGCTGGCCCGCAGGCCCGCAAGCGGAATCGACTCAGAATGCTCGATCCAACAGCCGCCCACGGGCCTCAGGCAGCTCCGCGGCGGCAAACCATCTTCCATCCGAGCGCTTGTAACACTTGCGCAGGCTCGCTTGCGGGCATTCAATCCACACCTATGGCAGGCCTTATCGTCAATCCCCGCGCACGCATTTTTCATGGCCACGATTGGGTCTACGCCACGGAAGTGCGCAAAACATTCGGCGATCCGAAGCCGGGGGACGTGATCACCCTGAAGGACTTTCGCGACCGGCCGCTGGGCGCTGCCATTTACAATCCGGCCTCCCAAATCATCGCGCGGCGCTTTTCCAGACGCCGCCAAGACCTGGATGCGGACTTCTTCCAGCGCCGCATCTCGCAGGCGGTCCACTTGCGCGAGCGCCTCGGCATCAACATCATGCTGGCCCGCCTGGTGTGGAGCGAGTCGGACGGCATCCCCGGGGTGATCATCGACCGCTACGGCGACCATGTCGTGCTCCAAACCCTCACCCTGGCCATGGAAATGCGCCAGGAAATCATCATTGCCGCCATCATCGAGGTCCTCCAGCCCGCCAGCATCGTGCTGCGCAATGACGCCCCGATCCGCAAGGCCGAGGGCCTCATCCAGGAAATCCGCCTGGTCCATGGCTCCAGCCCGGGGAGCTTCACCGTCGAGGCTAACGGCGTGCTGTTTGAGGTCGATCCCGTGGACGGCCAGAAGACCGGACTCTATCTGGACCAGTTAGACGCGCATGCCAGCGTCGCCGCCCTGGCCGCGGGCAAGCGGGTGTTGGATTGTTTCAGCAACCAGGGCGGGTTTGCGTTGGCCTGCGCCAAGGCGGGGGCCACCAAGGTGACCGCGGTGGACTCCAGCGAGAGCGCCATCGCCGCTGTTAGGCGCAATGCCGAGCTCAACGAGGTGGAAATCGAGGCCATCGCCGCCAACGCCTTTGATTTTCTCAAAAACGCCGAGGAGGCCTACGACCTGATCATTCTCGATCCACCCTCCTTCACCCGCAACAAGGCCGCCCTGGCCGACGCCATGCGCGGCTACAAGGAAATCCACCTGCGCGCGCTGAAGCTCCTGCCTAACGGCGGCGTCCTCTCCACCTACTGCTGCTCCCACCACGCCACCCGCGAGATGTTCCTGGAAAACCTGGTCAGCGCCTCCAACGACGCCAAGAAGACCGTCCGCCTGCACGCCACCCACACCCAACGCCTCGACCACCCGATCCTGCCGGCCCTGCCAGAAACCGAGTACCTCAAAGGCTTCACCGTGGAAGTCGTCCCCGCCCGATGAGCGCCCCGCTGAGCCCGCAGAACGTCGCGCCCAACGCCAGCGCCGACGACCTGTTAGAGGTATTCCTCAACCACCTGGCCGCCACCGGCACCGAGCCGTACGAGCACCAGGAGGAAGCCATCCTCGAGCTCTATCAGGACAAGAACGTCGTCCTGGACACCCCCACGGGCTCGGGCAAGTCATTGGTTGCCTTGGCGCTGCAGTGGAAATCCCTGTGCCAGGGCAGGCGCTCGTACTACACGGTGCCGATCAAGGCGCTGGCCAACGAGAAGTTCCTCGCCCTGTGCAACGCCTTCGGCCCGGAAAATGTTGGCCTCATCACCGGCGACGCGACCGTCAACCCCCACGCTCCGGTCATCTGCTGCACTGCGGAAATCCTCGCCAACATCGCCCTGCGCGACGGTGCCGCCGCCCGCGTCGACGACGTCATCATGGACGAGTTCCACTACTACGCCGACCGCTCCCGCGGCGCCGCGTGGCAGGTCCCGCTGCTTTGCCTGCCGCGCGCGCGCTTCCTGCTGATGTCCGCCACCCTCGGCGACGCCGCCTTCTTCACCCGCGAGCTCACCAAGCTCACCGGCGCCCCAACCGTGCTTGTTAGCTCCATCCAACGCCCCGTCCCGCTCGAGTTCTCCTACAGCACCACCCAGCTTGAGGAGCGCGTCACCGAGCTTGTCGATGCCCAACAGGCACCCATCTATCTGGTCCACTTCACCCAGCTGGCCTGCGCTGAAACAGCTAGAAACCTCCTTTCCACCAACTTCTGCAGCAAGGAGGAGAAGGCCGCCATTGCCCTTGCCCTGCACAACGCCGACTTCCGCAGCCCCTACGGCCGCGAACTCGCCAAGGTCCTGCGCCACGGCATCGGCATCCACCACGCCGGACTCCTGCCCAAGTACCGCCTACTGGTCGAGCGCCTCACCGCCAAGGGCCTGCTCAAGGTCGTCTGCGGCACCGACACCCTGGGCGTCGGCGTCAACGTCCCCATACGCACCGTCATGCTCACCGGCTTGTGCAAGTTCGACGGCAGCGGGACGAAGATTCTCTCAGTTAGAGACTTCCGCCAGATCTGCGGCCGCGCCGGCCGGCGCGGCTTTGACAACCTCGGCTACGTGGTCGCACAGGCACCCGAGCACGTCATCGACAACCTGAAGCTGGAAGCCAAGGCGGCGGGGAATCCAAAGAAGAAGAACTTCGTAAAGAAGAAGCCGCCGGAGAAGGGCTACGTCGCCTGGGATGAGGCGACCTTCAAGAAGCTCATGGACAGCCCGCCCGAGCCGCTGACCTCAAGCTTTTCCATCACCCTGGGGATGCTCCTCAACGTGCTTAGCCGTGAGGACGAGGACGGCTGCCGGGCGCTGCGCGACCTCATCGATCGCTGCCACGAGCCGGCGGCGAAAAAAAAGGCTCTGCGCCGCCACGCCTTCCGGCTGTTCCGCGGGCTGTTAGCGGCAAAGATCCTGCATATCGTCCCGCTCGCCCAGCGCAAGGGGCCGCGCAAGGTGGTCCCCGACATCGAATTGCCGGATGACTTCTCCATCAACCATGCGCTCGGACTGTGGCTGTTGGACACCCTTCCGCGGCTTGATGCCGCCGCCCCGGACTACGCCCTCAACGTCGTGTCCCTCATCGAGGCGATCCTGGAGAATCCCGACATGGTCCTGCGCAAGCAAGTCGACCTGTTGAAATCCGAAATGATGGCACGCCTCAAGGATGAGGGCATGGAATTTGACGACCGCATCGCGCGCCTTGACGAGGTCGAGTGGCCCAAGCCGGGGCGCGACTTCATCTACTCAACATTCAACGAGTTCACCCAGCGCCACGCCTATCTGGCAGACGAAAACATCCGGCCAAAGTCGATCGCCCGCGAGATGATCGAAAACTACCAGTCCTTCGAGGACTACGTGAAGACCTACAAGTTAGAAAAAAGCGAGGCCGTCCTGCTGCGCCACCTCGGCGAGGTCTACAAGGTGCTCGCCCAGACGGTGCCGCCCGCGGCGAAAACCGAGGAACTGCTGGAGGCGGAGTCCTTCCTTGAACTCATCGTGCGCCACACCGACTCAAGCCTGCTAGATGAATGGCAGGCCCTGCGCAACCCCGCCGCGGCCCCGGCTGCGCGCCAGGCACCCGCGCCCCAGGTGGACGTCCCTTTCACCCGCGACCGCCCCGGCTTTGTGCGCCAGTTGCGCAACCACCTGCTCACTTTGGTCACCGCCCTGGCCCGCGGCGACACCGAGACGGCCCTTGGCCTTGTCGCCCCCCAGGACTCGGACGAGCGCCCCTGGAGCAATGAGCGCCTCACGGCAGCCCTGCAGCGCTATTGGGAGGCGCGCGGCCCGATCCGACTGGATCCCGAGGCCCGCAATGCCCGCCACACCCACATCCCGCCCCTGCCCCAGTCCCTCCCGCCGCACATCAGCATCGAACAGATGCTCATCGACTCCGAGGACCTCAACGACTGGTCGTTGCGCCTAACCGTGGATGTGGAGAAATCCAACATCCAGCGCACCCCGGTGCTCACCTTGGAAGAACTTGCTCCCCGGCTCTAGCGAACATTCTAGCAGCCGGGCGAGCGCTCAAGAAACGGATAGTCGGTGTACCCGCCAGGGCCGCTGCCGTAGAAGCTTGCCGGATCGGGCGCATTGAGCGCGGACCCGCTGCGGAAACGCCCCACCAAGTCCGGATTGGCAATCGCAGCCACCCCGAAGGCGACCGCGTCAGCCACTCCGCCTTGAATCGCCTGGCGCGCCGTGGCTGCCGTAAAGCCCTCGTTGGCAATGAAAACCCCGCCGAACGCCTGCTTCAGCGCGGGCCCAAGCGCAGGCTGGGCATGCGACTCACGCGCACAGATGAACGCAATGTTGCGTCTCCCCAACTCGCGCGCAACATGCTGGAAAAGCCCCGCAAGGTCGGAATCCCCCATGTCATGCGAGCCCCCCCGCGGCGCCAAATGCATCCCCACACGGTCAGCCCCCCACACCGAGACCACCGCGTCAGTCACCTCTAGCAAAAAGCGGCTGCGCTTCTCCACCGAGCCGCCGTAGGAGTCGTGCCGCTTGTTGGACCCGTCCTGCAGGAACTGGTCCAACAGGTAACCGTTGGCCCCGTGGATCTCGACTCCGTCAAAACCGGCCTGTTGGGCGTGGAGTGCACCAAGGCGAAATTCCTCGATGACGCCCGCAATCTCCAGCGGGGTAAGCGCGTGGGGAGTGACGAAGGGTCTGGCCGGGCGCAACAGGCTAACGTGACCCGCGGGCGCAACAGCACTCGGCGCCAGCGGCAGGGCGCCATTAAGATAGAACGGATCCGAAATGCGCCCGACATGCCAGAGCTGCAACAAAATCCGGCCTCCGGCGGCATGCACCGCGGCCGTGACCTTGCGCCATCCCTGCACCTGCTCATCGGACCAAATTCCCGGCGTGTCCGGATAGCCCACTCCCATCGGGCTCACCGCGGTGGCTTCCGAAATAATCAAGCCAAACGAACTCCTCTGCCGATAGTACTCGGCGTTGAGCTCGTTAGGGACCCGTCCGGCAGCCGCCCGGCACCGGGTTAGCGGTGCCATGATGATCCTGTTGGGCAACTCCCATGCTCCCACCTTCAGTGACTCAAACAGTACATCGACCATGCTCGTGAACCTTTGTTGCCCAAAACTGCGACTGGCAGGCGCAAGTGACTCTCATGAGTTAGACGATCCCGCCGGGTCGCCCGCCTCGCGCGGGCGTGCCTCGATAACTTCGGCCGTCTCCGCGCCAGCAACGATGGTCGCAAGGGCGATGCGGCTTGGCTCCTCCTTGCTGATCGCAATGGAAAGCCAGCGAAAACTCGCGCTGTTATCCAGCACCACCTTGACCATCATGGTGAGCGGCACGGCTAAGAGCATGCCGATCGGACCCCAGATAAAGCCCCAGAAGAGCACCGAGACGGCTACCACCAAGGTTGGCAGTCCGAAGCGCCGCCCCATCAGCGTCGGCTCAAGGAAGTTGCCCAGAAACATGTTGATGATTAGGAACCCACCCGCAACCACAAGGGCACTCGGCACGCCCGCGGTCAACAGCGCCAGCACCGTGGGTGGAATTCCCGCAATGATCGAGCCCACCACCGGTACGTAATTCAGCGCGTAAGCGAGAATTCCCCAAAGAATGAAAAAATCCATCCCCGCCGACCAACAGAGGAACCCCGCCAACACTCCGGTCCCCAAACTGACCGCTGTCTTGATCCCCAGAAAGCGCTGAATGTCCCTTGTCGCACTCAACATCCGCTCAAAGTTAGGCCCTCGCGCCGCCGAAATCGCATGGAATCGCCGCCCGAACATCGCCGCCTCGCTGAGCATGAAAACCACCAAAATCATCACCAACACCGCCGTTCCCACAAAACTCGCCACCCGCCCAACCACGTTGGTGCTCACACTCAGAATCTTGCCGAAATCTATCTGATTGAGCTGCTCGATTGACTGGTTGCGGAAATAACTGTCCACCCGCTCGCGCGCGTTCTCCACACCCCACTGGTCCAGCGTGCCGGCCACTGCGACGGACGCCTCGTCAATCCGCGTGACTGTTAGGTCCTTGTATTTTGATTCCCACTTGCTCTGCACATCGCCGACCATGGAAATGACCAACACCACCACGGCGGCAAGGAACAGGAAGTCGACTACAACAGTTAGAAGAACCGCCAGTGGATTCGGCACCCGGTGCCGGCGCAACCAAGAGGTGATCGGAAAGGAGACCGTGGCGATGAAGAAGGCCAACAGCACCGGAACACACAAAGGCTGGGCGAACTTGAGGCCGGCAATGAGGACCACGATGGCCGCGAGCGTAAAGACGACATTGGCGCTGCGCGGGGTCTTTAAAGAGGTAACCGAAGACATGGTGGGAGAGCGGGGCGATTGCCTGCATGGCGGAAGGCCACCATGGGGAACAGAACTAGCTCTACCTCAAGTCGCAGCCTGCTACCAAAGGATTCATCCCCGGCATGGGAAAAAAAATTCCCCGCGTTGCCGCCCCCCCTTTGGCCTCAGGCAAACAGCTTGGCGATCACCTTGGCCGGCTCCACCCCGGTGAGTTTCTGGTCAAGCCCTTGGGATTTGAAGGTCAACTGGTGGTGGTCAAGCCCCAGGGCATGGAGCAGGGTGGCGTGCAAGTCGCGGATATGAACCGGATTTTCCACCACGTTGTACGACATCTCGTCGGTTTCGCCATACACCTGGCCACCACGGATCCCCCCGCCGGCCATCCAGATTGAAAAACACCTAGGGTGGTGGTCGCGCCCGTAGTCGGTCTCAGTAAGAGTCCCCTGGCTGTAAACCGTGCGCCCAAACTCCCCGCCCCACACGACAAGCGTGTCTTCTAACATCCCGCGCTGCTTCAAGTCCTGGATCAGCCCGTAGCAGCCCTGATCAACATCCTTGCACTGCGAGGTCAGATCGCGCGGCAAGTCGCCGTGCTGGTCCCAGCCACGGTGGAAGATCTGCACGAAGCGCACGCCGCGCTCTAACAACCGCCGCGACATCAGCGCCGAATTGGCAAACGTGCCGCGCTTCTTGCTGTCCTCGCCATAGAGTGAGTAGACGGCTTCCGACTCGCCGGACAAGTCTGTTAGCTCCGGCACCGACGCCTGCATGCGGAAGGCCATCTCGTACTGCTGCATGCGAGTTTGGATCTCCGGGTCGCCAACATTCTCGAAGGATTTCTGGTTGAGGCGGTTGAGGCCATCCAGCATGTCCCGCCGGGTTTCCCGGGAAATCCCCGGCGTGTCCTTGAGAAATAGCACCGGGTCGCCCAGCGAGCGCAACGAGACGCCGGCGTATTTCCCCGGCAGGTAGCCCGAACCCCACAGGCGTGAGGAAATCGCCTGGACGTTTGCCTGCGGCGAGGAATGAGTGGCATGCAGAACCACGAAGGAGGGCAGGTCGAGGTTCATCGATCCAAGCCCGTAGGAAAGCCATGAGCCCAGCGACGCCTTGCCGGACTGCATCGAGCCGGTGCAGACAAGCTGGTTAGCCGGCTCATGGTTGATCGCGTCAGTGTGCATCGATTTAATGATGCACAAGTCATCCACCATCTTGGCGTGCCAAGGCAGCAACTCGCTGATCCAGGCGCCCGACTCGCCGTGCTGGTTGAACTTGAAGATAGAAGGCGCCACCGGAAAACTCCCCTGGCCGGAGGTCATGCCTGTTAGACGCTCGCCCTGCTCCTTGAGGTAGGTCTTCAGATCCTCCTTGAAGCGCTTCTTCAGGTCCGGCTTGTAGTCAAACAGATCAATCTGGGATGGCGCGCCTATCAGCGAGATATAGATCGCGCGCTTGGCCTTGGGAGCAATTTGCGGGAGCGCCTCGTTGATGGCGGCCAGGCTGTCGGCCGCGGCCATGCCCCGCCCGCCCAACAAGGATGTGAGCGCCGCGACGCCAAGGCCGGTGCCCGATGCACGGAAGAACTGGCGGCGGCTAACGGCCGAGTTGAATGCTTCAAGGGGGTTCATGAGCTTAGCGGGTGACCGTCTCGTCGAGGTTGAAAATCTGGCTGGCGATGAGCGTCCAAGCCGCCAATTCGGCCGCGTCGATGCCGGCGGGCACAGGTGAGGCACCCGTGGCGATGAGCTTTTGCGCCTCGTCCGGCTGCTTTTGGTAGAGCGCCAGCGCGCGCTCGAAGGTCTCCTTCACAATTGCACGCTCGCTGGCGTCAAACAGCCGGTTAACCAGCCGCAGGCTGATAAGGTCCAGCCGCCCGTCAAAGGCCTTGGCGCTGCCGATCGCTAGCGCCCCAAGCGCGCGGAAGGCCTCAACGAACTGCGGATCGTTTAGCAGCACCAGGGCCTGCAACGGAGTGTTAGTCCGGTCGCGCTGCACACATGTCACCTCGCGCGTCGGAGCGTTCAAGATTTCCATGGATGGCGGAGCTGCGGTGCGCTTCCAGAAAGTGTAAAGCGAGCGCCGATAGAGGCTCTCCCCCGAGCCTTGGGCGTAGTTGCGGGTGTCCGACTGGCTCATCGCCACCGCTTCCCAAATCCCCTCTGGCTGATAGGGCTTCACTGACGGCCCGCCAACCCGCGGCGCAAGTGAGCCGGAGGCCGCCAAGGCGAGATCCCTGATCGCCTCGGCATCCAGGCGCAAGCGCGGTCCACGCGCCAGAAGAATGTTAGCGGGGTCAACCTCAAGCTTGTGCGGGTCCACGGTGGCCGCCTGGCGATAGGTGGCGGAGCTGACCATCTGTTTGATCATCTCCCGGTAGTTCCAGCCCTTGGCAACAAATTCCGAGGCAAGCCAGTCGAGCAGTTCGGGATGGGTTGGATGAGTCCCCGTGATGCCAAAATCCCCGGTCGTCTCAACAATGCCGGTGCCAAAAAGATAGGACCACGTGCGGTTCATGGTCACCCGGGCCGGCAGCGGGTTGGCGGGATCCACCAGCCAGTGGGCCAGCCCGAGACGATTTTTGGGCGCGTCAGCCGGCATTGGCGGCAACACCGCCGGAGTGTCCGCGGTGACCCGCTCGCCTTTGCTCGTATAGGAACCACGGATAAGGATGTTAGCAAACGGCTCGCTGTCCTTCCGCTCCTCCATCACCAGCGACGCCGAACCGCGACTGCGGATCTCGTCCTGCTCGTTCTTCAACGCGTAAATCCTCTCCCGCAGGGCTGCTGACGGCGCATCCAACGCATCGAGGTAGTAGTTCAAAAGCGATTCCTCCTGCGGTGCCGTGCGCTGCGCCGCCGGAGTTGCTAGAAGTTGTTCCAGCACGCTTGATTTTGCCAATGCTTGGACCTCCGCGGCATTGAGCGCACGTCGATAGAGGCGGAAATCCTGCAGCGCCACTGGGCCATTGAGCTTCGACTCGCCACCGTGGCGCGCTCCAAGCCGCAGCGGCACGGCGGTCTCAATGGACTGGCCAACTTTGTTAGGAGAGGCGTTCACCTCTTGGCGCACCCCCTCCACGTAAACAGTCATGACCTTGCCGCTTGCTTGCTTGCCGTCAAAGACCACCATCACATGCTGCCACTTGCCCGGCTCCAAGGGCTTCTTTGCCACCAGCTTGGAGGCCGACTTGTCCCAGGTATCGATGACATGCGAGCCAGGGCGGCCATCCTGCAGCCACAGGTCCCAGCCGCGGAACGAGCTGGACGGATCCAACCGCGCCACCACCGAGCCGCTCGGAGCGCCTTCAATCCGAATAAACCCGCCATAGCTCACCTGGTCGCCGCGGCCAAAGGAGCCAATGTCACCCAAATCTATCGGCTCCTCACTAACAACAACCGCCTTCCCCAGCGGACCCTCTATCCGCGGCGGGTTGGTGGGCCATTCCCGGGCCTTGCCATCCACGGTTCCGTGCAAGGAGCCGCTCGTTTCGATCAGCGGCAGATGCAGCGCAAGAGTCGGATCGCTTGTGTTCGACGTTACAGAGGGGGTGCCCTCCAGCCATCTTTTGAAATCCGCCCGCGCCGCCGGCTTGCGCGCCTTGAGCTGCGCTTCGGCGATCTTGATTTCCGCTCCGACCGCGGTCCAGCGCGCCCGGTCGGCGCTCAATGGCACATACGTGATCGGCTTGTGCTCGGCAATGTTCCCGTCCATCGCGCTCATCGTCGTGTTGCGGAAAAAGGCCGTGAGCGCGTAGAATTCCTTCGTCGAGATCGGATCAAACTTGTGGTCGTGGCACGCCGCGCACGCGGTGGTGAGCCCTAACCAGACCGCCGAAGTCGTCGCCACCTGGTCAAGCGCATAGAGCGCCTGATATTCCTCGGCAATCGCCCCGCCCTCGCTGGTGGTCGGCAGGCACCGGTTGAACCCGCTGGCCACCTCCTGCTCGAGGGTCCTGTTAGGAAGCATGTCCCCCGCAATCTGCTCGATGGTGAACTGGTCCCATGGCATGTTAGCCTCGAACGCTTGGATCACCCAGTCGCGGTACGGCCAGATGGCGCGGTAGTTGTCGATGTGGATCCCGTGGGTGTCCGCGTAGCGTGCGGCATCCAGCCAGAATCGCGTTAGATGCTCGGCGCTCGGCGTGGTGGCGAGCAAGCGCTCGGCCTCCGCCTGCACCGCCGCATCGGGCTGCGCTGCATAGGCTTTGACAAAGGCGTCAGACTCGGCGGGCAGTGGCGGCAGGCCGGTGAGATCAAAGGTCAGGCGGCGGTGGAAGCGGCGTGGATCCTCTGGGCCATTAGGCTTGAGGCCGGCCTCGGCCATTCGCGCAAAAACGAATTGGTCAATTGGGTTGGCCGCCCATTCGGCGCCTGCGGCAGGCACTTCGGGGCGCTTGACCGGGGCAAAGGCCCAGTGCGGTTCGTAAACGGCTCCTTGAGCAATCCAGCGCTCAAGCAGGGCGATTTCGCGCGGCAGCATCGTCTTGTGGCTCTCCGCGGGCGGCATGCGCTTTTCCGTATCCGCGTGGCGGATCAACTCAACGAGCCGCGAGGCGGCGGGATCCCCCTTGGCGATGACCGGCTTGCCGGTGCTCTTGCGCGGCGCAAAGGCATCCTGCGACAGGTCAAGCCGCATCGGCTCCTCCTTTGGCAAGCGCGTCGAGGAATCCGGCCCGTGGCAGTGATAACAATACTCCGAAAGAATCGGCTGGACGTGCTTGTTGAATGAAACCTCGCCCGGCAAGGCAACCTCCACCGGAGCCGCCGCCGCCACGGCTAACACCTCGTTGCCCGCCGCCGCAACCTCCCGATAGCGAGGTTTCTCCACGACAACCTCGGGCTGCGAGTCGCAGCCCTGCAAAACCACCAGCCCTGCTAGAAGCAGCGCGGCCACAGAAACATTAGGGGGGGAAAGTCTCATGCAGTATTGAATTTTCGAGGAAGGGGCGCGGAGCCAACTAACGTGAACTAGCAGCCGGATCTTTCAACTAGCAACTTGGCAGTTTCGCCTGCTGCCAGAGTGCCTCCATCACCTCAAGGCTGGCCGCGCCGAGAGGCACGCCCGTGGCCTGCAAGCCGGCCTCAACGGCGGCAAACCGGCGGGTGAACTTCTGATTGGTGGCCTCAAGGGCATCCTCGGGATCCACGCCGACTTTGCGCGCCAGATTGACCACTGCAAACAACAGGTCGCCAATCTCATCGCGCACCTCGCCGCTGGCCGCACCGCCACTATGCTCAAGCGCTTCGCGCGCCTCGGCGGCCTCCTCGTTGATCTTGGCAAAGACGCCCTCGGTATCCGGCCAGTCAAAGCCAACCTTGGAAGCCTTCTTTTGCAGCTTGGCGGCCCGCAGCATGGCCGGAAGCCCCTTGCCGACGCCGTGCAGGAAGGGCTTCTGCTCCTCGCCGCGCTCGCCGCGCTTGATTTCCTCCCACTGGCTAACAACCGCCTCGGCCGTGGCCGCCGAGCTAACGCCAAAAACGTGAGGGTGGCGGCGGACAAGCTTTTCTGAAATCCCGCGTGCCACATCGTCAAAATCAAAGCGTCCGGCCTCGGCTGCCAGTTCGGCATGGAAAACCACCTGGAGCAGCAGGTCGCCAAGTTCCTCGCGCAGGTGCTCCCAGTCGCTGCGGCGGATCGCATCGACGGTTTCATAGGCTTCCTCAATGAGGTTGGAGAGCAGGCTGGCGTGGGTTTGCTCGGCGTCCCACGGGCAGCCGCCGGGTGCGCGGAGCCGGTGCATGATCGCCCTGAGCCGTTCAGTTTGAACTGCTGGCTCTGAGTCTTCAATCATTTGCGCATCCGTCATCCTCATCCCATCCGGCCCTCGTCGGCGGCGCGCCGCAGGGTTTCCTTCTCCGCCTCACTTAGGCTGCCAAAGCCCTCGCGATTAATCTTGTCCAAGATCGCATCCACCTCGGTCTCACGCCCCGACACTAAGCCCGAGCGCGGGCGCAGCTTCGGCTCGCCACGCCGTGCCGGCCGCTTGCGCACCACCTCAGCGCGCCCGCTGCGCTCAAACACATCGAGAAAACCCGGAAACTTAATGAGCAAAAATCCGGCAAGTACCCCGCCGAGGTGGCCCGCCTCGCCCCCCGCATTGCCGCCGCCCGTGAGAATCCGGAAAATCGCGATGCCGATGAACACGATGGCCATGGTGCGCATCTTCATCTCGATGGGCGGAAACAACAGCATCACCCGCACATCGGGCGCCAGAACCGCCATGGCTATCAGAATCCCGAAAATCCCCGCAGAGGCACCCACCAGGGAGGACGCGTCCGAGGTCGCCAGCAGCCCGGGAATCCTTGCGAGCAGGAAATAACACACCGCCCCGGAGGCGCCGCATAACAGATAGAACGCCGCAAAACGGCCGCTCTGCCACCAGCGCTCAATAAACGGGCCGAAGAAATAAAGCCCGATCATGTTGAATAACAGGTGGAAAAAGTCCGCGTGTAGAAACTGGAAGCTGACGAACCGCCAGAGTTGCAGGCCGAAAATTCCTTCGCCGATGTTGAATGAGCCCCACTGCCAGATAGCCGAATCGGCGAGCTTGCTGCGCCCCATCTGGTCGAGCAGAAATGCCGCAATGTTGAGCCCCAGCAGGTACTTCACCACCGGCGCCCCAGCCAGCCGCGACGGCCGCCCGTCACCCCCCTGCCGCATGTATGTGCGCTGTTCGTATCCCATTCGCGCGGAAGCCCTACCACGGGATTCCCTGCACCGCAAGGCGGGGAACCACCACGCCCGCCCGCACGGGTGGATCCAGCCCTAACAAAGAGCGGCTTGCGCCGCGGCATGGGCCACAAGACGCGGCAATTTTGTTAGCCCCGGAGGCCACGCAACGGTTGCGCCGGAGGCAAGTCCCTGTTTCCCTACCGCCCATGAAGATTCCCTCCGCCGAAGCTACCCAAACCACCACCCATCCTGCACTGTGCAGCTGGGTTGAGGAGATGATCGCCCTCTGCCAGCCCGCCGAGGTGCGCTGGTGTGACGGCTCGGAGGCGGAATGGGACGAACTAACAACCCTGCTGTGC
>Ga0136639_10000051_pt1 | contig 33457 bp, 31 predicted proteins | sample AntDrymUQ8592106_2_FD_113739 | JGI IMG/M metagenome (GOLD analysis project Ga0136639, IMG submission 113739) | Polar desert sand microbial communities from Dry Valleys, Antarctica - metaG UQ859 (21.06) | ecosystem: Environmental > Terrestrial > Soil > Desert | place: Antarctica: Dry Valley...
GGCTGAGGGCGTGGAGCACTCGGTGCAGCGGGCCGGCAACCTGTTCTCGTTCGTGTTCAGCCCGGGGGCGCCCAGGGACTACGCGGCGGTCAAGACGCAGCAGGCGTTCCGGTACCCGCCGTTCTTCCACGCGATGCTCTCCGCGGGTGTCTCGCTGCCGCCGTCGGTGTTCGAGTCGTGGTTCGTGTCGGCCGCACACGACGAGGTCGCGATCTCGCGCATCCTCGACGCGCTGCCCGCTGCGGCACGCGCGGCCGCTGCGGCGGTGCCGTCGGTCTGAGGCCCGGTGCGCTGACTCCACACTGCGCGAGCTGCACCTTCGGATCACTGCGCCCTTTTCCCGTGAGTTGCCCGCTTGTGTGGCTGGTGGGTGTCTGGTGGGGACGTGTGTGGGCGACTCGCGGTGGTTGTGGGACTGCGCAGGGCAGCGCCGGGCTACACCGTGAAGGAGAGCGCGATACTGAGCGCCGCGAGCAGCGGCAGCAGCCCTTGGATGGCGGCGGCACGCAGCATCCGGCGATTGCTCGTGACGAGAACTAGAGCGGCGAGCACCATGCTGAGAGTCGACGTCAGCAGGAGGGCGACGCCGGCGGACATGTTCACTGCGAGGAGCGCGATGCCGACCGCGATGGCGAGCGCAAGGAACAGGTTGTAGAAGCCCTGGTTGAAGGCCAATGGCCGGGTCGTCTCGGCATCCGCCTGGCTCCGCAGCCCGAACGCCCGCCACGTCGAGGGGCGCGTCCAGAGCACACTCTCGAGAACGAAGATGTACACGTGCACCGCGGCGGCGAGGGCGGCGAGCACGGCACCGGTCACGAGGAGAAGGCTGCCCATGGCCGCAATGCTCCCACGCCGCCGCTGAACTTTCATCATTCAGGAATGTCCGGGCAGATCAGCTTTCATCATTCAGGAGGGGGCGGGCAGATCACTATTCATCATTCAGGAGTGGGTGCGGTGCCAGCCCCCAGAATCGGCGAATTGAGCTCGAACTGGCCGCGAAAACCCCGGAGTAGGTTCATCGAGTGGATGCCGTGGGCTGCCACTCCTGAATGATGAAAGCGGCCCTGGACCACCACTCCTGAATGATGAAAGCGATCGGGCGCCGAAACTCCTGAATGATGAAAGCGATCAGGCGCGCACGTCGACAACGGTGCGCCCGCGAATGCGCCCGGCAAGGATGTCCTCGGCGATGCCAAGGGCCTCGCCGAGCGCGACCGTCGTGCTGAGCGAGTCGAGCAGGTCGCGGTCGAGGTCGCGCGCGAGGCGGCCCCACGCCTCCTCCCGCAGCGCACGGGGTGCCTGCACCGAGTTGATGCCGGCGAGCGTGACCGACCGCAGGATGAACGGCATCACGGTCGTCGGAAGGTCCGGGCCCTGGGCGAGCCCGCAACTGGCGACGATGCCACCGTAGTTAGTCTGCGCGAGCACGTTGGCGAGGGTGTGGCTACCCGCGGAGTCCACTGCGGCCGCCCAGCGCTGCGACTGCAGCGCCTTGCCCGGCAGGCCCAGGAGGGCGCGGTCGATGACCTCGCTCGCCCCGAGCTTCGCAAGGTACGCGGTCTCATCGAGCCGCCCGGTCGACGCGACCACGCGGTGTCCGAGTCCGGCGAGCAGGGCTATCGCAATCGACCCGACGCCGCCGGCTGCCCCCGTGACGAGCACGTCGCCATCGCCGATTCCGTGCCGCTCGAGCGCGAGCACGGCGAGCATCGAGGTGTACCCGGCGGTGCCGATCGCCGCGGCGTGGTGCGGGTCGAGGCCGTCGGGAAGGCGCACGAGCCACTCGCCGTTGACCCGGGCGCGCTCCGCGAGCCCGCCGTGGTGCTTCTCGCCAATGCCCCACCCGTTGAGAATGACCCGGTCGCCCGGCATCCACTCCGCGTTGTCGGATGCCGCGACAACCCCCACAAGGTCGATTCCGGCAACCAGCGGATAGTCCTTGATGACGCCGGGGCGCCCGGTGAGGGCGAGGCCGTCCTTGAAGTTGATACTCGAGTACTCGACGTCCACGGTGACGTCGCCCGGCATTAGGTCGGAGTCGTCGAGCTCGACGAGGGTCGCGGGGGTGGCGGCAGGATTGCCGGTGGGCTTCTCGACTCTGAGGGCGCGGAACATCCTTCTACGCTACCCCGGCGCGTGATCGCCCGAGATGACGTATGCCGCCGGCCCTCTATCCGAAGAGGATTGCGGCTTCGTCGTAACGGGACTGCGACACCGTGTTGAGTTTGCCCAGCGCGTCTTCGAACGCGACGTGGGTGATCGACGTGCCGCTGAGCGACACCATCCGTCCCCAGCGCTGGTGCATCACCGAGTCGACGGCCGCCATGCCGTAACGAGTGGCGAGCACGCGGTCGTACGAGCTCGGGGTTCCGCCGCGCTGGATGTGGCCGAGGGTCGTGGCCCGCGTCTCGAGGCCGGTGCGCTCCTCGATGATCGGCGCGAGGATTTCGCCAATGCCGCCGAGGCGGGGCCGGCCGAAGGCGTCGAGTCCGCGCTCGGAGTGCGGGTCGTCCATCGAGTCGAGGTGGAATCCCTCGGCGACGACGACGAGCGGTGCGCGCCCGCGGTCCTTGACCGACTGCACCCACGCGCAGATCTGGTCGAGGCTCGTCTTCTGCTCCGGGATCAGGATGACGTGGGCGCCCGCCGCCATGCCCGAGTGCAGGGCGATCCAGCCGACGTGCCGGCCCATGACCTCGGCGACCATGCACCGCCCGTGCGAGTCGCCGGTCGTGCGCAGCCGGTCCATCGCGTCCGTCGCGATCTGCACCGCGGTGTCGAAGCCGAAGGTGTAGTCCGTCGCGGAGAGGTCGTTGTCGACGGTCTTGGGAACACCGACGATCTTGATGCCGGCATCCGTGAGCCTCTTGGCGGCGGCGAGCGTGCCCTCGCCGCCGATGGCGATGAGCGAGTCGACGCCGAGCCGGGCCATGTTCTCGCGCACGCGATCCGCGCCGCCGTCGCCCTCGAAGGGGTTGGTGCGCGAGGTGCCGAGAATCGTGCCGCCCTGCTTCGAGATGCCCTGGATGTCCTTGCGCTGAAGGGGCATGATGTCGCCCTCGACAACGCCGCGCCAGCCGCCCCGGAACCCGACGAATTCCTGGTTGTAGATCTGGGTGCCCTTCAGAACCGCGCCGCGAATGACCGCGTTAAGTCCGGGGCAATCGCCGCCGCTGGTAAGGATGCCGATGCTCATGACTCCTATCTTTGTGGTCGGCGACCCCTCGGCGCTAATCGCGGGCGGGCGGCGGATGCGGCCGACTCCCCCGCGCCGCCTGCTGCGGGCCTCCGCCCCTTGCTAGGGTGGCGCCGTGGAGATCCTGAAGAACGTCCTTGTCGTGCTGCATTTCGTCGGACTGGCCTCGCTGCTCGGGGGCGTTCTCGTGCAGATCCGGTCGTTCAAGACCGGCCGCGCCGTGGTGCTCCCGGCCATCATGCACGGGGCATGGACGCAGCTCGCGACTGGCCTCGCACTCGTGGGCGTGATCGAGATGGGCGACCTGCACGAGTCGAACAATGCCAAGGTCGCCGTCAAACTCGTCGTCGTCGTGGTCATCGTCGTCGTCGGATTCCTCAATCGCAAGAAGGATCGCCCCGCGGCCTGGGTCGTGCCGGCGATCGGCGCCCTCGCCCTCGTGAACACCGTTATCGCGGTGTTCTGGCGGTAGTTTCCTCGGTCGCCGCGCCGTGAGGTAGAACAGGCTGTGCACCGATTCTGTATACATATCGGTGAATTCTTAGGATTAAACGGCTCCTCGTGCCACACTGGGGCCGTTCTGTGCATACAGAAGGCGATGGATGGCTTCGACGCGGAAGTCGCATCGCACCCGCGAACCGAGACAAGGAAGCCTCATGAGCCCTGACCAGCCCGGTCCACCGATGGTGTCCACGATCGACTACGAGGCGATTGTGGAATCGCCGCAGTTTCTCAAGCTCAAGCACAGCCACCACAACTTCGTGTTGCCGATCGCGGCTGCCTTCATGATCTGGTATTTCGCATTCGTGCTCGTGGCGGCACTCGCGCCCGAGTTCATGTCGACCCCGGTCTTCGGCAACGTCAACCTCGGGATCGTGCTCGGGCTCTCCCAGTTCGTGACGACCTTCGGAATCACGATGTGGTACGTCTCATTCGCGAATCGCTGCCTCGACCCGCTCGGTGCAGAACTGCGTGAACAGCTTGAAGGGGCGGAGAACAAGTGACCACGCTCAGTGTCGCGGCAGCGCCCAGTGCGGCGCTCGAGGGGAACAACCCCCTACTCAACATGTCGATCTTCCTCGCCTTCGTGATCCTGACGATGATCATCGTCATCCGGTCGGGCCGCAACAGCAAGTCCGCCAACGACTACTACGCCGGCGGCCGTTCCTTCACCGGGCCGCAGAACGGATTCGCGATTGCCGGGGACTATCTCTCTGCGGCATCCTTCCTCGGCATTGTCGGCGCGATTGCCGTCAACGGCTACGACGGCTTCCTCTACTCGATCGGGTTCCTTGTCGCCTGGCTCGTGGCCCTGCTGCTCGTCGCCGAGCTCATGCGCAACACGGGCAAGTTCACGATGGCCGACGTTCTATCGTTCCGCCTCAAGCAGGGCCCGGTGCGGATGGCTGCGGCGACCACAACCCTCGCGGTGTGCCTGTTCTACCTGCTCGCACAGATGGCCGGCGCCGGCGGGCTGGTCGCCCTGCTGCTGGGTATCGAGGACAAGCTCGGCCAGTCGATCGTCGTCGCCGTCGTCGGCGTGCTGATGATCGTCTACGTGCTCGTCGGTGGCATGAAGGGCACCACTTGGGTGCAGATCGTCAAGGCGTTCCTGCTCATGACCGGCGCTGGAGTCATGACGATCTGGGTTCTCGTGCTCAACGGGTTCAGCCTGTCGAAGCTACTCGACACCGCGGTCGCCGCGTCGACAAGCATCCCGGCCGACGCGATCCTCAGCCCGGGGCTCCAGTACGGTGGCAACCCGCTGGACTTCATCTCGCTCGCGGTCGCCCTCGTTCTCGGCACCGCGGGGCTCCCGCACGTGCTCATGCGCTTCTACACGGTGCCTACGGCCCGTGAGGCGCGCCGCTCGGTCGTCTGGGCGATCTGGCTCATCGGCGTCTTCTACTTGTTCACTCTCATCCTCGGCTACGGCGCCGCGGCGCTCGTCGGACCGGATGTCATCAAATCGGCCCCGGGTGGCGTCAACTCGGCGGCCCCGCTGCTCGCCCTCTCGCTGGGCGGACCGGTGCTCATGGGCATCATCTCGGCAGTGGCGTTCGCGACGATCCTCGCGGTCGTCGCCGGACTCACCATCACCGCCGCGGCATCCTTCGCCCACGACATTTACGCGAATGTGATCAAGAAGGGCAAGGTCAACCCCGACGCGGAGGTCAAGGTCGCCCGTCGCACGGTCATCGTGATCGGCATCCTCGCGATCGCGGGCGGGATCGGCGTGCAGGGGCAGAACATCGCCTTCCTGGTGGCGCTGGCGTTCGCCGTCGCGGCGAGCTCGAACCTGCCGACGATCCTGTACTCGCTGTACTGGAAGGGGTTCACCACCCGCGGTGCGGTCTGGAGCATGTACGGCGGCCTCGGCCTCACCGTGCTGCTGATCGTCTTCTCCCCCGTGTTCTCTGGCACGCCCACATCGGTGTTCGGCGAAGGAGTCGACTTCGCCTGGTTCCCGCTGAACAATCCGGGCATCGTCTCGATCCCGGCCGGGTTCCTGCTCGGCTGGCTCGGGTCGATCACGTCGACGCGCAAGGAAGACCCGCGCATCGCCGCCGAGATGAAGGTTCGTTCGCTCACCGGGCACGGCGCCGAAAAGGCATCGGAGCACTAAAGGGACGTTCGTCTCTGGCGCCGTATCCCCAATCCTGATCGGGTGGGGATGCGGCGCCGGGCCGCGAGCGGAAGGGGACAGCATGTGGGAAGGCGAAGGATCCGTCGTCGAACTCGGCGAGGACGAGAAGTGGCGCCTGTTGCGCCAGAATTCGCTCGCGCGGCTGGCGCTCAGCGCGGTGGGCGAAATCGACATCTTCCCCGTCAACTACTACGCGGACGGCGAGACGCTGCTGTTGCGCACCGCCCCGGGTACCAAGCTGCTCGAGCTGACCGTGAACTCGCGCGTCGCGGTTGAGATCGACGGGTTCACCGACGAGGACGCGTGGAGCGTCGTCGTGAAGGGAACCGCCCGCCGGCTCGAGCGTCAGGCCGAGATCGACGAGGCCGACGAGACGCCACTCGTTCCGTGGATCCCGACCCTCAAGTACATCTACGTGCGGATCACGCCGGCCACGATCACCGGGCGCCGGTTCGAGCGGGCCCCGGAGCCGGAACGCTACTGACGCTCGGCGCTTCACGGCGGCCTCTCCTCTCGGTGAGAGCCCGAAGCGCGTAGAGGATCGTGAACAGGTCGACCACCTCTTGCAGGGTGGCCCCGACAATCGCTGGCAGCAGCCCGAAGGTCGCGACGATCATGAGGCCGAGGCTCAGGGCGATTCCAAGCCAGATCGCCTGGAGAGCGACGTTGGTTGTCTGCCGACCGATCGTGATGGCCCGCAGGATGCGCGAGAAGTCGTCGAGCATGATCACGACATCCGCCGATTCGCTTGCCGCCGTCGAACCCTTCGCTCCCATCGCCACGCCGATGTCGGCGACGGCGAGCACCGGGGCGTCGTTGACCCCGTCGCCGACCATCATCACCGGCCGATCGGTCACGCCCTTGACGGCATCCACCTTGCCCTCGGGCAGGCACTGCGCCCGCACCTCGGTGATGCCCAGCTCGGCAGCGATGTGTCGCGCCGTCGCCTCGAGATCGCCGGTGAGCATGATCGTGTGGCGCACCCCCAGCGCCTCCAGTTGGCCGAGGGTCGCTTTCGCGTTGTCCCGGATGCGGTCGGCCAGGATCACATCGCCGGCATATCGGCCGTCGACCGCGACGTAGATCGCCATCTGGCCGCTCTCCGGCGGAGGGGAGTCGATCGGGATGCCGGCGGACTCGATGAACGAGCGCTTGCCCACCATGACGGCGCGCCCGTCGACGATCGCGCTGACCCCGCTGGCTGTGGTCTCGTCCGCGTCGGTCACGGGCGCCGGCGGCAGGCCCCGCTCGGCCGCCGCTGTGACGACCGCCGACGCGAGCACGTGGCCGGAGTACTGCTCGGCGCTCGCCGCGAGGGAGAGCAGGTCGTCGCCGGTGAATCCGCTCGCAGGCCGGACGGCGGTGACCTCGGGGGTGCCGTGGGTGAGCGTGCCGGTCTTGTCGAACGCGACGGTGCGCACGCGCGAGAGCTGCTCGAGGGTGCCGCCGCCCTTGACGATGATGCCGGACTTCGCGGCACGGCTGATGCCCGAGATGAAGGCGACCGGGGCGGCGATCAGCAGGGGGCACGGCGTGGCGACGACGAGCACCTCCGCGAACCGGCTCGGATCGCCGCTGACGAACCAGGCGACACCGGCGATCGCGAACGCGACGAGAGTGAACGGCACTGCATAGCGGTCAGCGAGCCGCACGAGCGGCGCGCGCGACTCGGAGGCCTCCCGCACCAGCTGCACGACTCGCTGGTACTGGCTCTCTGCCGCGATCGCCGTCGCCTCCATCGTGACCGCCCGCTCGCCGTTGACCGATCCGCTGAGCAGCGCGTCGCCCCTCGCGCGCTCGACCGGCAGGCTCTCGCCGGTCAGCTGCGACTCGTCGAACGCCGCGGTATCCGACAGCAGGATGCCGTCGACCGGCACGACCTCGCCGGGATGCACCACGAGCCGGTCGCCAATCCCCACCTCGTCGATCGGCACGTCGGTGACCACGTCGCCGTCGACGAGGCGGTGCGCGGACTGGGGTGCGCGATCGAGCAGGGCACGCAGTTCGCGCCGGGCCCGGTAACCCGCGTACTGCTCGAGCGCCTCGCCCCCCGACAGCATGAGCACAATCACGAGGCTCGCCCAGTACTCACCAACGGCGACGGTGGCGAGAATCGCGGCGACCGCGAGAATGTCGAGCCCGGCGTGGCCCTTCAGCAGCTTCTTGAGCATCGACCACGTGTTGACGGCGGCGATGACGAGCGCGTATGCGCTGACGACCCATCGGGCCCAGTCATCCGGCCCGGCGAACTCCAGCAGCAGCCCGACCAGCGCGACACCGAGTGTCACCGCGACGACGGGGTAGCGCCGCAACTGGGTTGTCACCGAGGTCATCGTTCATTCCTATCGTTGATCGGCGGTGCGGACCAGTGGCTTCAGGCCGCGGCGATCTGCCGATAGAGCAGGTCGCTGCACCAGCCGGGCGAGGCGAGGGGGAGGCCGTGACCGCCGCGGTGGGTGCTCGCGGTGACGCTCCCGAATTCCGCCGCGAGGGCGAGCGCGCGCCCGGGGACCGGCACCGGATCGACCGCGCCGTCGACGAGCAGCAGCGGCACGCCCCGGCCGGACAGGGAAGCGACCGCTCCGGTCCAGGTGTCGGCCGCTACGAGCGCCTCGAAGCTCTGGATGTAGGAGAACCAGGTGTGTTTGACGCCGTCCCTGGCGATCGCCGCCGGCATCGTCGGGTTGAGCGCGACCGCGAGCACGGAGGCGGCTGAGCGGTGCCGGCACATCCACGCGCACACCGCCTGGGCGAGCGGGCCAGTCGACAGCAGCGCCTCAAACCAGCCCAGATGCCGCACCCGCTCGTCCGCCTCCGCCCGGGTTCGGTACAGCGGGGCGTCGAATGCGACGACCGTGCGGATGTCGCCGTCACTCGCCGCCGCCCACTGGATCGCGAGTGATGCGCCCATCGAGTGGCCGGCCACGTGCAGTGGACGCCCGCCGAGGTTGAGGGCGCGGAGGGCGCTGGTGATGGCGGTGAGGTGCTCCTCGAGTGCGAACGAGTCGGTGCTGACGCCGGCATCCATCGACGAGCCGAAGCCGAGGGGGTCGATCACGACGACCGTCGCGACCTGTCCGAGCCGGTCGTAGGCCGCTCCGAAGTAGGCCTCGCTCGCCGCGATGCCCGGCAGCAACACGAGCACGGGATTGCCCTGGCCGAACACGCGCACGCCGAGACGCCCGGCGTGGCGCGCTGCCCCCGCGCCCCGGCGCCAGCGGCACACTCGGCCCGAAGAGAAGTGCAGGGCGGGCCAGACGGATGCCGCGAGGAGCACGGCCCCGACCGTGGCCGCGCTGCTTCGGCGATTGCCCATGCTGCCCACCCTACGGCCGGACGGCCGCGCGCCCGCAGCGGGTCAGGCGTGCGCGGCGCAGGCGGTTGTCGCCTCGTGCTCGGCGCACACCACGCGCTGCTCGCGGCAGGAAGGCTCGCCGCAGTTCGCGGTTGTGCTGCTCGCCGCCCCGCAGGCGTAGCAGTGCCCGATGACCTCGCTGTGGTCGCTGAAGTCGACCGAGAGGCGGTCGTCGAAGACGTAGAGCGAGCCGTGCCAGAGCCCCCCGTCGCCGTAGGTCGCGCCGTAGCGGGCGATGCCGCCGTCGAGCTGGTACACCTCGGTGAACCCGCGGTTCATCATGAGCGAGCTCAGCACTTCGCAGCGGACGCCGCCCGTGCAATACGTCACGATGGGCTGCGCCTTGAGGTGGTCGTAGCGACCGCTCTCGAGGTCGGCGATGAATTCGCGGGTGTTGGAGACATCCGGAACCACCGCCCCCTCGAACCGGCCGATTTCCGCCTCGATTCGGTTGCGGCCATCGAAGAAGGTCACGTCTTTCGCCGCGATGAGCTCGTGCAGCTGCTCCGGCGTGAGCTTTGTGCCGCCGCCGACGACCCCGGTGGAGTCGACCACGAGCTCGCCTGGCGCCCCGAAGCTCACGATCTCCTCGCGCACCTTCACGCTCAGCCGCGGGAAGTCGTCGCCCGCGCCCTCGCCCCACTTGACGTCCATGTCCGTGAACGCGGGGTGCTCGCGGGTGCGTCGCAGGTACTTCTTCACATTCGGCAGGTCGCCGCCGACCGTGCCGTTGATGCCGTCCTTCGAGATGAGGATACGGCCCTTCAGGCCGAGCGCCTCGCACAGCTCGCGCTGCCATAGGCGCACGGCGTCTGGATCGGCGAGCGGAGCGAACGCGTAGTAGAGCAGGATCTTCGGAACGGCCACCGCACCACCCTACGTCGGGTGCGGATGCCCGCGCAGGAATGCGGATGCCGCCGCGCTCGGCCAGAATGGCCCCATGACGATGAACGAGCGACCAGCCATGCTGGCGTGCTCGGGAGCGCGGTCCGCAGCATGAGCGCGCCGTTGTCGACCGTCTGGGCGCCCTCCACGCCGGTGAATCTGCGGCAGACTTTGCGGCCGCTCGGCCGTGGTGTGCTCGACCCGACGCTGCAGTGGGACGGCGATGGTGTCTGGCGTGCGCTGCGCACCCCCGCCGGCACCGCGACGCTGCACCTCGAGGTGCGCGGTTCAGCGGTCGAGGCGGCCGCGTGGGGCGACGGCGCCGAATGGGCGATCGCCGGGGTGCCCGAGTTGCTCGGGCACGGCGACGACCCGTCGGGGTTCGATGTGAGTGGCAACGCCTTCCTGCACGAGGCGCAGCGGCGGCTCACCGGGCAGCGGCTGCTGCGCACCAACCTCGTACTCGAGGCGATGCTCGCGGCGATTCTCGAGCAGAAGGTCACCAGCAAGGAGGCGAGGCGCGCCTGGGGCTGGCTCATCCGGGGGCACGGGGATCCGGCACCCGGACCCGCGCCGGCGGGGATGCGTGTGTTTCCGGCGCCCTCGACCTGGCGGCTCGTGCCGTCGTGGGACTGGCACCGGGCGGGCGTCGACCCGCAGCGGTCCCGCACGGCGCTCGCCGCGGCATCCGTCGCGACCGGGCTTGAACGCACCCTCCGTCTCGGCCGGGGCGGTGCCGACGTCGCCCGTGGGCTGCGCTCGGTGCCCGGCGTCGGGGTGTGGACGGCAGCCGAGACGAGCCAGCGCGCGCACGGCGACCCCGACTCGGTGAGCGTCGGCGACTACCACCTTCCCGCCGTGGTCGGGTTGGCGCTTGTGGGCACGCCGGTCGACGACGACGGCATGCTCGAGCTGCTCGAGCCGTGGCGCGGGCATCGCCAGCGGGTCATGCGAATCATCGAGGGCAGCGGGTTCCAGAAGCCGCGCTACGGGCCGCGCATAACCATCCAGGACCACCGGGGGCACTGAGCGGGCGACCCGCGTGCTTTCATCATTCAGGAGTTTGGGGTTGTGGCCGAATGCACAATTCAGGATCCGGGTGTGATCACCCCCTTCATCATTCAGGATCAGGCGTTGGTGCTGACCTCCTAGACCGGGAGCTGAGGGCCGAAATCGGCCGAAATCAACCGAAATCAACCGAAATCAACCGAAACAGTGCCCTCTCTGCAGCATCCGCCCGACTTGGCTCCTGAATGATGAAAGCCGAGGGCGGGCGACTTGGCGGATACCGCTTGACTGTGCCCGTGGGCACCGGGGCCCAATTGTGGGAGGCCCACAACACAGCATCCGTGCTCCCCATCCGGCGGTAGCGTGGCGCGGGTGCACATGATCTTCCGAACCTTGCTCGTCTGGTTGCGCCGTCATCGCGGGCCGAAGCTCGGCATCCACGAGGTGGGCCGCCTCCGGCTGCGCGTCGTCCCGACCGACCTCGACGTGCTCGGGCACATGAACAACGGCGTCTACCTGTCGATCATGGACCTCGGCCGGATGGATGCGATGCAGCGCTCGGGCGCCTGGGCGGCGATCTCGGCCGCCGGCTTCTATCCGGTCGCGGCGAGCGAGACGATCAGCTTTCGCCGGTCGTTGCAGCCGTGGCAGCGCTTCGTTCTCGAGACCCGCATCGTGGGCTATGACGAGCGCGCCGTCTACATCGAGCAGCGCTTCGTGGTCGGAGGCGAGCTCTACGCGACGGGTTTCGTGCGGGCGAAGTTCCTCAAGCGCACGGGGGGAACGGTCACCGTGGCCGAGCTGGCCAGTGTGACTGGAGCCGACCCGAGCGAGGTCGACCTGCCGGAGTGGCTCGCGCGCTGGGCGGCCGACGTGGCGATGCCGCCGTCGCGGGTGAGCGCGCCGAGCGAGTGGCTGTGAGAGCGACGGATGCCTGCACGCGAGTGGTTCTGTACACGGGCCGGGCTGCAGGCGAGTGGTTCTGAGCGCGAGCGTTTCTGCACGCGAGCGTTTCTGCACGCGAGCGGTCCTGTGCGCGAGTGCTCCTGAGAGCGAGTGGGGCTAGGAGTCGCGCGACTCGGCCGCGGTGCTGCTACCGGTGCTGCTAGCGGTGTCGTCGGTGGGAACGTCCGCCACCGGCTCGGCGCCGCGGGACAGCGGCTCGGGCAGGTCACCGGCGTAGTCGGCGTTTTTCAGCTGTTCCTCGGCGACGCGCTTGGCCTTGGCGGTCTCGTCGGGATCCCACGCGGCGGCGCCACCCTGGTTGGCGAACTGGTCGAACTGACCCATTGTCATCTCTTTTCCGCGGTGTTGCTCGGTCTCTGAGCCTAGCGAGCACACGGGAGAAAAGGCAAAGAGAAAGAGGGTCAGCCCCGAGCCCGCACCACGAGCGCGAGGATCGCGACGGCGGGCAGCGCCGACAGCACAAGGGAGCCGATCCACAGGCCTCGGTGCTCACCGCGAGACAGTCCGATCACGGCGAGTACAGCTGTCGTGATCACGAGTGCGGCGCCGACGAAGAAGACCGCGACGAAGAACCCTGGGCCGCCCCCGCTGGCATCGAGTGCGGCGTCGATGCCGGCGACGAATCCCCAGGACATGAGGGAGATTCCCGCGATCGCGAGCGCGATGCCGATGAGCGGACGAGTGCGGCTCATCGAGGTGGTGACGGTCATGCTGGCCTCCCGGGTTGGAGACATCAAACCACAGCGGGGCGGCGCGTGGCGAGTCGCGGGGATGCGAGAGCCGGTCAGCCCCCCTCGAGCACGGCCATCGCCGCATTGTGCCCGCCGATGCCGCTCACGGCGCCGCCGCGCCGCGCGCCCGAGCCGCACAGCAGGATTCGCGGATGCCGCGTTGCGACGCCCCACCGCTGAGCCGCGCTCGCCAGGTCGTCGGCGCTCTCGGCGAAGGGCCAGGCGAGCGGACCGTGGAAGATATTGCCGCCGGGCATGTTGAGCGCCGTCTCGATATCGCGGGTCGTCTTCGTCTCGATCGTGGGAGCGCCATCGGCATCTGCCAGTAACAGAGGCTCGATCGGCTCGGCAAGCACGCTGTTGAGCGAAGCGAGCACCGACGCCTGCAGCCGCCCGCGCATCGTGTCGGCGTTCTCGGAGGTGATCATCCGGTCGGGGGTGTGTAGCGCGAACACCGTGAGGGTGTGTGCGCCCGTCTCCGCGAGCTCGGGCGACAGAATGCTCGGGTCGCTGAGCGAGTGGCAGTAGATCTCGGCGGGCAGCGGGTCCGGGACGTTGCCCGCGCTCGCCGCGCGGTACGCGGTCTCGAGCTGCGAGTAGGTCTCATTGATGTGAAAGGTTCCCCCGAAGGCGGCGGCCGGGTCGATGCCGGACTCGCGCAGGGCGGGCAGCCGCGTCAACAGCAGGTTCACCTTGACCTGCGCGCCCTCCGGTTTCTCGGGCGGCACCTCGCCCAGAAGGCCCGCGAGCACGTGTGGGGCGACCCCGGCGAGCACTGTGCCGGCGCCGAGGGTGTGCTCGGTGTCGCCGCGCCGGTAGTGCACCTCGCCGTCCGGGGTGATCGAGGTGACAAGGGCTCCGGTGACGATACTCGCGCCTGCCTGCCGGGCGGCCCGCTCGAGGGCGCCGCTCACAGCGCCCATACCGCCCACGGGAACGTCCCAGTCGCCGGTCTCGTTTCCGATCACGTGGTACAAAAAGCAGCGATTCGCCGCGAGGGTTTCATCGTCGGCCGGTGCGAAGGTGCCGATTAGGCCGTCGGTGAGGGCGACCCCGCGCACGAGATCGTGCCGGAAGGATGCCTCGATGTGCCGCCCGATCGGCTCCTCGACGATCGACGCCCAGAGTTGGTCATCGCCGAGGGCGCGTTTGGCCTCGTCCCGCGTCAGCAGCGGGTCGCAGACCGTCGGGAATAGGGCCCGGGCTACGCGGCCCGTCCCCGCGTAGAAGTCGCCCCAGGCCGCGACATCCGCCCCCGCGCCGATCGCCTCGAACGAGCGCGCGGTCGCCGCAGGGTCGCCGTTGTCGACGAGGAGCCCGCGGTCCGTGCCCGGGTCGGGTGTGTAGGAGGAGTAGCGGCGGCGGATGAGGGAGATATCGAGGCCGAGCTCGCGGATGATTCGGGCTGGCAGCATGCTCACGAGGTAGGAGTAGCGGGAGAGGCGGGCGTCGACCCCCGCGAAGGCCTGGGCTGAGACGGCGGCGCCGCCGACATTCTCGAGCCGCTCGAGCACGGTCACTGTGCGGCCGGCGGCGGCGAGGTAGGCCGCGGCGACGAGGCCGTTGTGGCCTCCGCCGACGATCACGATGTTGCGGGCATTCGCGTGGTCGCTGTTCATGCCGAGAGCCTAGTTCGTGACGGCGGGCTGACCCTTGGGGGCGACGAACTCGACCGAGCGGGAGAGCACCCGGCGCACCGCGCGGATCGCCGGCCTGCTCGCACTCGCCGCCCGCGCCGAGGTGAACACCGTGCGGCGTGGCGCGCCGTCGAGCTCGACGGTGTCGACCGACGGAGCCCGACCGGCCCAGACGAGGTCGGGCAGGATCGCGACGGCATTGCCCGACTCGATGAGACGGGTGTGCGCCATGAGGTCGGCCGTCTCGAACCGCACGTCGGGCTCAAACCCGGCCAGACGGCAGGCCTGCTCGGCCCAGTGGCGCGAGGCCGTGCCGCGCGGTTCCATTACCCAGGCGTGGGCGCTCGCCCCCGCGAGCGAGCGGATGCCCGCGCCGGGCGGGGTGCCGAGCCGCAGGGCATCCGTGCACAGGGCGATGCGGTCGAGGTCGCCGACGATCGGCGCGGCGTGGCCGGGATACTGCTCCGCGACCACGAGGTCGAAGTCGCGCGCCCAGACGGCCGAGAGGGCCGCCTCCGGTTCGCGCTGCACGACCTCGACCCGCAGCGCCGGGTGCTCTGCGGCAAGCAGCGTGAGCGCCTGGGGCACGATCGCGAGCGCCGCCGACTGGAAGACCGCGATGCGCACGGTGCCCGCGACGGCCTGGAGCGAGCCGGTGAGGTCGGCCTCGGCGAGCTCCATGCGCTCGAGCAGGAGGGTGGTGTGGCGCACGAGCACGTGGCCCTGCGGGGTGAGCAGCACCCGACGTCCGCTCTTCGTCAGCAGCGGCACCCCCGCCTCGGACTCGAGCAGCGCGAGCTGCTGGGAGACGGCGGAGGGGGAGTATGACAGCGCCTCGGCGACGGCCGCGAGGGTGCCGCGGATGCTCAGCTCGCGCAGCAGGCGCAGGCGACGCAAGTCCAGCATCCGACTCCCCAGAACAGTAAGCAAATCCGATTGTTATCGATAAACAAAGGTCACTTCACCTTATCGTTCACGGCCGTCACACTGGGAACATCCGCCCGACCCCCGTTCAAAGGCTTACCCTCGTGACTATGTCGAATGAGCTCGCTGGTACACCCGTGCGACCGCACAACATCTCTTCCGAGACCATTGCGACGGTGCGGCGATGGCTTGCCGAGAGCGCGGATGTCGCGCCAGACACGTCGGCGGAGCGGCTGGCGGGAGTGCTCAAGGACCCGGTGGGGCTCGACTTCACGATCGGGTTCGTCGACCGGGTCGTTCGCCCGGAAGACCTGAAGGTCGCGGGCAAGAACCTCGAGACACTCTCCCGCAACATCCCGACCTTCCTCCCCTGGTACATGCGTATCGCGATCCAGCTCGGCGGCGGATTCGCCCCGATTCTTCCGTGGCCCATTGTTCCGATCTCCCGCGCCGTGCTCCGCGGCATGGTCGGCCACCTCATCCTCGACGCGCGCCCGGAGAAGCTCGACAAGAGCATGCAGGAGCTGCGCAGCCAGGGCATCCGGCTCAACCTCAACCTTCTCGGCGAGGCAGTGCTCGGCGACGGCGAGGCAGACCGCCGGCTCGAGGGAACCCGCGCCCTGCTCGAGCGCGGCGACGTCGACTATGTCTCGATCAAGGTCTCCTCCGTCGCGAGCCAGCTCTCGATGTGGGCCTTCGACGAAACCGTCGAGCGCGTTGCGACCCGGCTCACTCCGCTCTACGAGCTCGCCGCGGCATCCGGTGCGACCAAGTTCATCAACCTCGACATGGAGGAATTCCGCGACCTCGACCTCACGATCGCGGTCTTCGAGCGGATTCTCGAGAACCCCAAGCTGAAGAGCCTGGAGGCCGGCATCGTGTTGCAGGCGTACCTGCCTGACGCCCTCGGCGCGCTGCAGCGGCTCACCGAGTGGGCGACCGAGCGCCGGGTTGCCGGCGGTGCCGGAATCAAGGTGCGCGTCGTCAAGGGCGCCAACCTCGCGATGGAGCACGTCGACTCGGAGCTGCACCACTGGCCGCTCGCGACCTACTCCACCAAGCAGGACACCGACACGAACTACAAGCGCGTGCTCGATTGGGCACTCACCCCCGAGCGCACGGATGCCGTGCGCATCGGCGTCGCCGGACACAACCTCTTCGACCTCGCCTTCGCCTGGCTGCTCGCCAAGGACCGCAAGGTCGAATCGCGGATCGAATTCGAAATGCTCCTCGGCATGGCGACCGGACAGGCGGATGCCGTGCGCCGCGACGTCGGCGGGCTGCTGCTGTACACCCCGGTGGTGCGCCCTACCGAATTCGACTCGGCGATCTCCTACTTGATCCGCCGGCTCGAGGAGAACGCAAGCCCGGAGAACTTCATGTCCGGAGTGTTCGAGCTCGCGACCTCGGAGAAGGTGTTCGACCGCGAGGCCGAGCGGTTCCTCGCCTCGCTTGCGCAGCTCGACCAGGCCGTGCCCGCATCGAACCGGGTGCAGAACCGCGACGCCCCCGCCGCACACACGGCTATGGAGAAGTTCGAGAACACCGCCGACACCGACCCCGCGATCGACGCGAACCGCGGCTGGGGTCGGCGCATCCTGCAGCGCTCCACAACATCCACCCTCGGCGCCAGCCAGCTCGCCGATGCGAAGGTCACCGACGCCCAGAGCCTCGAGGTCATCGTGCGCAGCACCGCCGCGGCCGGAACGGCCTGGGGCGAGCGGGATGCCAAGTCGCGGGCGAAGGTGCTGCACGGGGCAGGGAACGCCCTCGAGGCGGCCCGCGCCGAGCTCATCGAGGTCATGGCGAGCGAGACCGGCAAGACGATCGCCGAGGGCGATGTGGAGGTGAGCGAGGCCATCGACTTCGCCCACTACTACGCCGAGCGCGCGCTCGACCTCGAGACGCTCGAGCGGGCGGTGTTCGTGCCGTCGAAGCTCATCGTCGTGACACCGCCGTGGAACTTCCCGGTCGCCATCCCGGCTGGCGGTGTGCTCGCCGCCCTCGCCTCGGGGGCTGGCGTGATCATCAAGCCGGCCCCCCAAGCCAGGCGCAGCGCCGCCATCATGGTCCAGGCCCTCTGGGACGGCGGTGTCCCCCGCGAAGTGCTCGCACTCGTCGACGTCGAGGAGGGCGAGCTCGGCACCCAGCTAATCACCCACCCGAGCGTCGGCCGCATCATCCTCACCGGAGCCTGGGAGACAGCCGCGCTGTTCCGCAGCTGGCGCTCCGATCTCCCGCTCCTCGCCGAGACGAGCGGCAAGAATGCCATCATCGTGACCCCGAGCGCCGACCTCGACCTCGCCGCCGCGGACATCGTGAAGAGCGCCTTCGGGCACGCCGGGCAGAAGTGCTCCGCGGCCTCACTCGTGATCCTCGTTGGCAGCGTCTCGAAATCGGCGCGGTTCCGGCGCCAGCTCGAGGATGCGGTGCGCACCCTGCGGGTCGGCTGGCCAGACGACCCGACCACGCAGATGGGCCCGATTGTCGAGCCCGCCGCCGGCAAGCTGCAGCGCGGCCTGACCGTGCTCGCGGACGGCGAGAGCTGGCTGGTAAAGCCCTCGCAACTCGACGACACCGGACGGCTCTGGTCCCCCGGCGTACGCGACGGGGTCGCGGCCGGCAGCGAGTTCCACCTCACCGAGTACTTCGGCCCGGTTCTCGGCATCATGCGGGCCGAGACCCTCGACGAGGCGATCGCCCTGCAGAACGCGCCGGACTACGGGCTCACAGCGGGAATCCACTCGCTCGACCCGTCCGAGATCGAGCAGTGGGTCGACGAGGTCGAGGCCGGCAACCTCTACGTCAACCGTGGAATCACCGGCGCAGTCGTGCGCCGCCAGCCCTTCGGCGGGTGGAAGCGTTCGAGCGTCGGCACGAGTACGAAGGCGGGCGGACCCAACTACCTGTTCACCCTCGGCAACATCGAGCCCGTCTTCGAGAAGGCTCGCGGGTCCGTGCGACTCAGGGGCATAAGCCCGAAGGTCAAGAAGGTCATCGAGGCGTCACAGGCAGGCATCGGCTTCGACGAGTTCGACCGGGTGCGCGCGGCCGCCGTGAGCGACCAAGCCGCGTGGGAGGCCGAGTTCGGCATCGCCCGCGACGTGTCGGGCCTGAAGGCGGAGCGCAACGTGTTCCGCTACCGGCCGATCCCGGTCACCATCAGGCTCTCCGAGGACGCCTCGCAGGCGCAACTGGTCCGGCTGCTCGTCGCCGCGACGATCGCGGGGTCTCCCGTGTCGATCAGCACCGCGGTTCCGGTCGCGGCCGGTGTCGTCGCGCTTCTGCGCAGCGAGAAGAGCCCGCTCGCGGCAAGCGCGCCGGTCGTGGAGACGGATGCGGCATTCGCCGCTCGCGTCGCGGCGTCCGGCACGCGGCCCGAGCGCATCCGGCTCATCGGCGGGAGCGCGGCGCTTCTCGCCGACGCCCTCGGCGGCAACCCGGATGTCGCGATCTACTCCGGACCGGTCACGACCGAGGGCCGGGTCGAGCTGCTGCCGTTCCTGCGCGAGCAGGCGATCAGCATCACCTCGCACCGCTTCGGCAACCCCGACCCCGCCTCGCGGATCCGCACCCTCTGAGCCGCCGCTGTCATTATTCAGGAGTGGTGGCCGGGGCTTGGTTGTCATTATTCAGGAGTTCGGCGCGTGGCGTGCTTGCAGAATTCAGGAGGTCGGCCCAGCCAGGCGACGATCAGCAGGCGATCGCGCGGGCGGATGCTGCGAAGTGGCTAGTCCTGGCCGCATCCGCCCGCCAAACTCCTGAATTCTGAGCGGGCGACTGCAGCAAACTCCTGAATTCTGAGCGGGCGACTGCAGCAAACTCCTGAATTCTGAGCGGGCAATCCGGCCTGGCTCCTGAATAATGACAGCCCATCCCGGCCTGGCTCCTGAATAGTGACAGCCGCGTCGGCGGCTTGTCCGCTGTCGGTGCCCTCTTCTGGGTTACGAAAGCAGCTCGGGGTGGTGGATCGCCGCCACGTCGGGGTGCGCGCGCAGACGGCTCTTGAGGGCGTTCTCGCCATAGGTGCGGAAGATCGGGTTTGCCGGATCGACCGTGATGCCGGGTGCCTCGAGCGAGTCCGGCAGTGTCAGCACGGGGATGGTCCCGCCGAGGGCAGGGCTATAGAAGAACGGAATGGAGATGCGGTCGTCGCCGATGCGCGGCGAGATGACCCGGTGCACGGTCGCCTTGAGATAACCGTCGGTTGCGACCTCGAGCAGCTCGCCGATGTTGACCACGAACGCACCGTCGACCGGGGGAGCGTCGATCCAGTCGCCGTCCTTCTCCACCTGCAGGCCGCCCTTGCCGGGCTCGACGAACAGCAGCGTGAGCACGCCCGAGTCCTTGTGCGCACCCACGCCCTGCTTGGGCTCGGGGTCGGACTTGCCCGGGTAGCGCACGATCTTGATGAGGGTTGAGGAGTCCGTCGCGAACGCCTCGTCGAAGACGTGCTCGTCGGCGCCCAGTGATTTCGCCCAAGCCTGCATGAGAGTGAGCGCGACTGTGCTCAGCTCGTCGTGCCAGGCGGTGATGACCTCCTGCAGCTCGGGCAGCGCGGCCGGCCACTGGTTCGGCCCGTCGAGCACGTAGTAGTCCGGAACGCCCTCGCCCTTCGGAACGGCGGGGCGCTCGGGCCCGATGTCGATCTGCTCGCGCCAGTCGACCTGGCCCAGGGTCAGCTCGCCGCCCACGCGCGTGTAGCCGCGGAAGTGCGGGCTGTTGAGGTTCTCGATCGCCATCTTGTCGGCCGCGGGCAGGTCGAAAAAGGCCCGCGAGGTCGTCATTACCCGCTCGATAAGTTCAGCGGGCACCCCGTGCCCGGTGAGGTAGAAGAATCCGTACTCGTGCGTGGCCTCGCGCAGCTCGGCGCGGAATGACTCCGCCTCGGTTTCCCCACCCTCGAGGCGGGAAAGATCGAGAATCGGCAGGGTCAGCGTCGGCGCGGGGAAGTCCATGACTTCATCATCACCCAGGCAGATGTGAGCGGTGCAATTGTTACGGTGCTGCCGCCCGTATTCTTGAACCATGACGGATGCTCCGCTGGTCGGCCAGGCCGAGGCCCCCGAGCTGCACGTGATGAGCTACAACATTCGCCGGCGGATGCCGCAGGTGAACCCGCGCAGCAGCGACAACTGGTCCCATCGGAAGGGGCTGGTGAAGCGACTCCTGCTGGGCGAGCAGCCGACGATTCTCGGCATCCAGGAGGCACTGCCCGATCAGCTGCAATTCCTCGCCGATTCGCTCGGCACCGACTACTGTTTCGTCGGGCACGGCCGCCGAGCAGACCACGGCGGCGAGCACTCCGTGATCTTCTATGACACCCGCCGGCTCGAACTGCTCGACTGGAGCCAGAGCGCGCTGTCCGACACCCCAGAGCTGGCCGGCTCGGCCACCTGGGGCAACCAGATCCCCCGGGTCATCGTGCGCGCGACGTTCCACGACACCGCCACCGGCACGGTGTTCGTTGTCATCACTACCCACTTCGACCACATCAACGCCCCGTCGAGGGAACGTTCCGCCGAGGCCATCAGGGAGCTCGTCGAACGCAGTGCGATGCCGGCCGTGGTTATCGGAGATTTCAACGCGGATGCGAGCGGCCCGGAACACCGTGTGCTTGTCGCACAGGGGCTGCTGCGCGACTCCTGGCAGGTCGCTCACGAAAGACTGAGCGACGAGTGGGGCACAGCTCCGCACTATCGCGCGCCGACCCTTGGAGGGAAGCGCATCGACTGGATACTCGTTGGAGATTCCTTCGAGGTTCTGGCCGCGGTCATCAACGTGACCCGGTACGAGGGTTCGTGGCCGTCGGACCACGCACCGGTACAGGCGCTGATCAGGTTCATCGACGAACGGAACGAGCAATGAACCTCGTGATCGACGCCGCGTCGGGGGTGCCGCCGTTCGAGCAGATCCGGGTGCAGATCATCGAGGCCGTGCGGGCCGGGATGCTCGTGCCCGGGGCGAAGCTGCCGACCGTGCGCGGGCTCGCCGACGAGCTCGGCATCGCACCCAACACCGTGGCCCGCAGCTACCGGGAGCTCGAGCGCGACGAGGTCATCGAGACGCGCGGGCGCAAGGGCACCTTCATCGCCGCGACGGGCGACGCGACCCAGCGGCAGGCGCAAGCGGCGGCGACCGCGTTCGCGCAGCGCATCCGTGAACTGAGGGTGGATCCGGATGCCGCCCTCGACCTGGCCCGGGCGGCGTTGAACGCCGAGCACTGACCCGCAGGTCGCTCCGGGGTGGCACAGTTGTCCCATGGCACAGCATGGGGATCCGAACGGCCACGTCGTGCACGCCGGAGTGAGCGGCGACGACTATGGCTCGCTGCGGCGCACACCGACACCGAGAACCGAGCGGTACGCCCTCGGCAAGGGCATGCGGAAGGGGGTGCCCCGGTCCTCCCTCGCGAACTGGGCGCCGACCGCCGACCGCGCCGACCCGGTCGACCTCGTGATCCAGTCCCACGAGGGGCGCCAGGAGAGGCTGATCCCCCTCCGCGTCGGACGGATGGTTGCCTCGCCCTACGGATTCCTGCGCGGCACGGCGATCGTGATGGCGAATGATTTCACGGCGCTGCCGGCGACGGGCATCACCCCGGTGATCTGCGGCGATGCCCACGTGGGCAACTTCGGCTTCTACGCGTCGCCCGAACGCGACCTCGTGATCGACCTCAACGACTTCGACGAGGCGCACCCCGGGGCCTGGGAGTGGGACCTGCGTCGCCTCGCCGCGAGCATCTGGGTGGCCGGACGGCAGAACGCGTTCACCGAGGAGCAGTGCCGCACGGCCGTGGAGTCCTGCGTGCGCGCCTACCGCGAGCACGTGCGCGAACTCGCCGGGCAGTCGCTGCTGGACCGCTCCTTCCAGCGGCTCGACGTCGACCGGCTTCACGCCGTGACGACGGAGAAGTCGCTGCAGAAGGGCATCGACAAGGCAGCGGAGCGGGCCAAGCGCCGCACGAGCGACCGCGCGGTGCCGCGGTTCGCGACCGAGGAGGGGGGCCGTCGGCGCATCGTCGAGGAGCCCCCGCTCATCATGCATCCGACCGAGGAGGAGTCGGCGTTGCTCGCCGAGGCGCTCGACGGCTACCTCGAAACGCTCGCGCCGCACTGGAGGCGAGTGCTCGGCGGCTACACGCTCCTCGACATCGCGAACAAGGTCGTCGGCGTCGGCAGCGTCGGCCTGCGCGCGTTCGTGGCGCTATGCGAGGGCTCGAGCCCCGACGACGTGGTCTTCCTGCAGCTGAAGCAGGCCAGACGCTCGGTCATCGCGCCATTCGTGCACGGAGACTCCGCCTGGCACGCGCACCAGGGTCAGCGGGTCGTCGAGTACCAGCAGGCGCTGCAGACCGTGAGCGACCCGCTGTTGGGCTGGGCGACGGTGGCGGGCCGCCAGTACTACGTGCGGCAATTCCGCAACATGAAGGGCACGATTCCGCTCGACGCGATCGGGGCGGCGGCGATGGCCGACTACGTCACGGTGTGCGGCCGCCTGCTTGCGAAGGGTCACGCGCGCACGAGCGGCGCGTCGATGATCGCGGGCTACGCGGGCCAGGGTGACAAGCTCGAGCTCGCCTTCGCCGATTTCGCGCGCGCCTACGCCGACCAGACCGAGGCGGATCACGAGAGCCTGGTCGCCGCTGTGCGTCGCGGACGGCTCCCCGTCGACCGTGACCTCTAAGCAGTTCACAGGAGACGTTCAATTTTGGTTGCTTTGGTGGAGTCTCTACCGGAAGGAATACGCATGAAAGCGTCACAAACGCTCGATGACAATCTCCAGAAGGTCCTCGTCGACCTGATCGAGCTCCACCTGCAAGGCAAGCAGGCGCACTGGAGCGTCGTCGGCAAGAACTTCCGCGACCTCCACCTGCAGCTCGACGAAATCATCGACGCGGCACGCGAGTTCTCCGACCAGGTCGCCGAGCGCATGCGTGCCCTGCACGGCATGCCGGATGGGCGCAGCCAGACCATCGTCGATCACACCACGCTGCCGAAGTACCCCGGCGACGAGGTGGACACGGCCACCGTTGTCGACCTCATCACCGAGCGACTCGAGGCGACCGTGGCAACTATTCGCGGCGTGCACGATGAAATCGATGAAGAAGACCCGACGAGTGCCGACATCCTGCACGCGATCATCGAGAAACTCGAGCAGTTCGCCTGGATGGTCAGCGCAGAGAACGCGAAGCCGCGCTCCCGCGCCAGCCGCAAATAGCACCGGCACCCAACATATTCACACGTACCAACAACCGAAGGAGCATGAAGTGACTCAGGTTATTGAAGCAATCGACGTCGACGTTCCCGTGAGCATCGCCTACAACCAGTGGACCCAATTCGAGTCCTTCCCGCAGTTTCTGAGCTTCGTCGAGTCGATCACCCAGATCGACGACACACACACCCATTGGAAGGTCAAGATCGCCGGCGTGGAGCGCGAATTCGACGCGACGATCTCCGAGCAGCACGCGGATGAGCGCGTCGCGTGGAACAGCACCGGCGGCGACGAGGACCACGCGGGAGTCGTGACCTTCCACAAGCTCAGCGACACGAGTTCGCGGGTCACCGTGCAGCTCGACTGGGAGGCCGAGGGATTCCTCGAGAAGGTCGGCTCCGTCTTCGGAGTGGACGACCACGTCATCAAGTCCGACCTGAAGAACTTCAAGAAGTTCATCGAGAGCCGCGACAGCCCGACGGGCGCTTGGCGCGGCGACGTTCCTCGCTGACCGACAGCACTGACCGACAGCACTGACCGACAGTCGGCCCCAGAGGGATACCTCCGGTTTGGTGCGGGGCCTGTCGCTGCCGGTGGCCCGGGCGTAGCCTGATGGCATGAATTCGTTTGTGACGAGGTCATGTCCATGAGTCGGACGCCCGGGCCCGCGAGGGTCTCCCGGTGGCTTCCCGCCGCAATCATCCCCGCCGTCCTCGTCGCCGGGGCTGTCATCGCGCCCCTCGGCGCCACGGCCGCCGCCGACCTTCCCGACATCGCTCCTGACGATCTCCTCGAGCTCGTCGCGACCTCTGAGGCTGACGCCTTTTCCGGCACGATCGAGCAGAAATCCGACCTCGGCCTTCCCGACCTGTCGGGCGTCGCCGGAGCCGGCGCATCCGGAACCGAGCCGAGCATCGCCTCCGCGCTCGACCTGCTGACGGGATCGCACACCGCGCGCATCTTCGTCGGTGGGCCCGATCTCGCCCGGGTTCAGGTCTTCGACCAGCTCGCTGAGCGCAACATCGTGCGCAACGGCAACGAGGTCTGGCTCTACGACTCGAGCGACCGCACCGCGACGCACCTCGTGCTGCCCGCCGACGACGCCGAGCGTGCCGAGACGCCGGTGCCGGATGCCGGTGAGGCGCCGACGCCGGGGGAGCTCGCCGACGGAGTGCTCGCCGATTTGGATCCCACCACCGTCGTCACCGTCGGCACCGACGCGACCGTCGCCGGACGCCCCGCTTACGAGCTCGTTCTCACCCCTCGCGACACGCAGACGCTCGTTGGCTCCGTATCGATTGCGGTCGACTCCGAGACCGGCCTCCCGCTGGCGTTCGAGGTCCTTGCGCGCGGGCAGGACGCCCCGGCGTTTCGGGTGGCATTCACCGATCTGACGCTGGAGAGCCCCGACGCCGATCTGTTCGCGTTCGCGCCTCCGCCCGGTGCAACCGTCACCGAGCGCACCGTGCCCGCGGGGCCGAAGCCCGACCACGGCAACGGCACCGTAGAGGCGCCCGGCTACACCGTGTCGGGCGAGGGATGGAACGCGATCGTCGAGCTGGCGGCGGCCGACCTGCCCGCTGACCTCGTCGAGTCGCCGCTCTCCACCGCGGCGACCGAGCCGGTGGACGGTGGACGGCTCCTGAGCACGGCCCTCGTCAATGTTCTGCTGACCGACGACGGACGCGTGTTGGTGGGGGCGGTGTCGCCCGAGCAGCTGCTGGATGCGGCCAACGATCGGTGACGACCATCGGCGACCCTGACCTCGCGATCGAGACGAGCGGGCTGACCAAGCGCTTCGGCAGCCAGACGGCCGTCAACTCGATCGACCTCGCCGTCCCGCGTGGCTCGGTGTTCGGCTTCCTTGGGCCCAATGGCTCAGGCAAAACCACGAGCATCCGCATGATGCTCGGCCTGGTCGCCCCCTCGAGCGGCGAGGTGCGTGTTCTGGGAGGTGAGGTACCGCGGCACCTGCCGGAGGTGCTCCCCCGGGTCGGTGCGCTCGTCGAGGGACCGGGTTTCTACCCGTTCCTGTCGGGCTCGGCGAACCTTCGTCGCCTCGACAGCGCCGACCGGGGCGCGCCGTCGGCCACCCGCCGCGCGCGGGTCGACGCGGCCCTCGACCGGGTCGGGCTCAGCCACGCGGCCGGCAAGAAGGTGGGCGCCTACTCGCTCGGTATGAAGCAGCGGCTCGGCATCGCGAATGCCCTGCTCGTTCCGCGTGAGCTTCTCGTGCTCGACGAGCCGACGAACGGGCTCGACCCGCAGGGCACGCGGGAGGTGCGCCACCTCATCCGCACCCTCACCGACGGCGGCACGACCGTGTTCGTCTCGAGCCACCTGCTGGCGGAGATCGAGCAGATGTGCACCCACGCGGCCGTGATGAGCGTCGGCGGACTCGTCGCGCAGGGCACCCTCGATGACCTTCGCCGGGTCGGGGGGTCGCGCATCCGATTGCTCACCCCCGACAGCGAGTTGGCGATCCGGGTTCTCGCGCGCCTCGGCCTCGAGTCGAGGGCCGTCCCCGAACCAGACGCCGGCTACCTTGTCACCGCATCGCTCGCGCGCGCCGCTGGGGCTGTGGCAGGCGCCCCACCGGCCACCCCGGGTGACCGGCCAGGCGCGCTCCCTGTCCCGGAGGTCATCGTCGCGGCACTCGTCGCCGAGGGCATCCGAGTGCGCGGCTTCTCCGTGCAGCGGGCCAGCCTCGAGGAGCGGTTCGTCGCGCTGACCGGCGAGGGGTTCGACATTGCCCAGTGATGCGCCGCACCGGGAGTCGGGTGCAGCGCTGCTGCGCTCCGAGCTGTGGGTGCTGTTCCGCCGCCGGCGCACGTGGGCGCTGCTGCTCGCGCTCGCCGCGATCCCGATCCTGATCGCCGTCGCCATTAGATTGTCTTCGTCGCCCAGCCCCGGCCGCGGCCCCGCCTTCCTCGACCAGGTCAGCCAGAATGGACTGTTTGTCGGGGTGACGGCGCTCATCGTGGCGATCCCGCTCTTCCTCCCGCTCACGATCGGGGTTGTCGCGGGCGACACGATCGCCGGCGAGGCCAGCCACGGCACCCTCCGCTACCTGTTGATTGCCCCTTCCGGGCGGGTGCGGCTGCTCGTCGTGAAGTACATCGGCGCGGCGGCATTCTGCTTCGCAGCGGCGCTGACCGTCGTCGTCGCGGGGACCGTCATCGGCGCGTTGCTCTTCCCGGTCGGTCCCGTCATCCTGCTGTCGGGCACGACAATCGAGGTTGGCGAGGCTCTGGTGAGGTTTCTGGCGATCGCCGGCTACGTGATGATCTCGCTGCTCGGACTGTCCGCCATCGGCCTGTTCATCTCCACCATCACGGATGTGCCGGTCGGCGCGATGGCGGCCACGATCTCACTCGCGGTCGCCGCGCAGATCGTCGGGGCGCTGCCGCAACTGGAGTGGCTGCATCCCTGGCTCTTCAGCCACTACTGGCTCGGATTCGTCGACCTGCTGCGCGATCCGGTGTCCTGGGCGTCGTTCGGCGACAACGCCCTGCTCCAGGCCGGGTACATCGTTGTGTTTGGGGCTCTCGCCTACGGCCGGTTCCTCACGAAAGACATCCTGTCCTGATGCCGGTCTGTCCTGATGCTGGTCAGTCGTGCTGCCGGTGGATCAGCCGGGAGAGCACGATCGCGCTGCGCGTGTGGTCGACGTTGGGCGCGATCCGCACCTTCTCGAGCGCCAGTTCGAGCGACGGGATGTCACGCGAGCGCATGTGCACGATCGCATCCGCCGACCCGGTGACGGTTCCGGCATCCACGACCTCCGGCACCCCCGAGAGGATACGGCGCAGCTCGTCGGGGGCGACCGTGCCGCGGCAGAACAGCTCGACGTAGGCCTCGGTGGCGAGCCCGTCGACCGCCGGATCAACCTGGATCGTGAAGCCGCGGATGACACGGTCGGCCACGAGGCGGTCGACGCGGCGCTTGACGGCGGAGGCGGAAAGGCCGATGACCTCACCGATGTCGCCGTAGCCGGCGCGGGCATTCTGGCGGAGAAGGTCGATGATACCGTGGTCGAGACTGTCCATTAGGAGACTCTACGCGGAATACTTGTGCGCGCCACGACCATGACGGTGATTTCGTGCGCTCTTCTGCCGAAAAAATCGGATGTGTGCGTGCAAGACTGGAGCGACCCCTGCACATCCAGACTCACGAAGGAGCCTTCCGTGTCGGCCACAAGCCCCGCGACAGACGTCGCCCCTGCAACCCCCGCCCGCATCGCAACCAAGCGCACCGTGCTCATGTGCAAGCCAGACTTCTTCACGGTTGTCTACCGGATCAATCCGTGGATGGACCCGGCGCTGCCGACCGACACCGCGCTCGCCGTGAGGCAGTGGCAGTCGCTCTACGACACATATGTTGGCCTGGGTTTCGACGTGCACCTGATCGACCCGATCGACGGGCTGCCCGACATGGTCTACGCGGCCAACGGCGGCTTCGTCATCGACAACATCGCCTACGGGGCGAGCTTCACCTACCCGGAGCGCCAGCCCGAGGGCCCTGCGTACATGGACTGGTTCGGCGCCAACGACTTTGACGTGCGCGTTCCCGAAAATGTCAATGAGGGCGAGGGCGACTTCCTGCTCGTCGGCGGCGTGATCCTCGCCGGCACCGGGTTCCGCAGCGCCTCGAACAGCCACGAGGAGCTCGCGAGCATCTACGGCCGCGAGGTCGTCACCCTCAACCTCGTGAACCCGAGCTTCTACCACCTCGACACGGCGATCGCCGTGCTCGACGACGACAACATCGCCTACCTGCCGAGCGCCTTCGACGCGGAGGGCCTCGCGATTCTGCGCGGGCGGTTCCCGGATGCCGTGCTCGTCAACGAGGAGGATGCATCCGTGCTCGGGCTCAACTCCTTCAGCGACGGATACAACGTCGTGATCGCGTCGCGGGCGACCGATTTCGAGCGCCAGCTGCGCGAGCGCGGCTACAACCCCATCGGCGTCGACCTCTCCGAGCTGCTGCTCGGTGGCGGCGGGGTCAAGTGCTGCACCCTGGAACTCCGACGATGACAGCCACGACGCATACGACCGGAGCGGACCTGGTCCGGCTCGAGGACGAGCACCTCGCGCACACCTACCATCCGCTCGACGTCGTCGTCGAGAGCGGCGAGGGCGCCTGGGTCACCGATGTCACCGGGCGCCGGTACCTCGACTGCCTTGCCGCGTACTCCGCCGTCAACTTCGGCCACTCGCACCCGGTTCTCGTCGCCGCGGCGAAGGCCCAGCTCGACCGGATCACCCTGACGAGCCGCGCGTTCCACAATGATCAGCTCGGCCTGTTCGCCGCGGCGCTCGCCGAGCTCGCCGGCAAGGACATGATCATCCCGATGAACACCGGGGCGGAGGCGGTCGAGTCCGGCATTAAGGTCGCCCGCGCGTGGGGCTACCGGGTGAAGGGCGTTGCGCAGGACAAGGCGAACATCATCGTGGCGGACGGCAACTTCCACGGCCGCACCACCACGATCATCAGTTTCTCGGGCGATGCGGTCGCGACGACCGACTTCGGCCCGTTCACCCCTGGCTTCATCAGCGTTCCCTACGGCGACGCCGAGGCGATCGAGGCGGCGATCGACGAGAACACCGTCGCCGTGCTCGTCGAACCGATCCAGGGCGAGGCCGGCATCATCATCCCGCCCGCCGACTACCTGCCGCGCGTACGCGAGATCACGACGCGCCGGGGAGTGCTGTTCATCGCGGACGAGATCCAGTCCGGCCTCGGCCGCACGGGATCCACCTTCGAGTGCGACAACGTGGGCGTCGTGCCCGACCTCTACCTGCTCGGCAAGGCCCTCGGCGGCGGTATCGTGCCCGTCTCGGCGGTCGTCGGCAACCGCGACGTACTCGGCGTGCTGAGCGCGGGCGAGCACGGGTCGACCTTCGGCGGCAATCCGCTCGCCGCTGCCGTCGGCACCGCGGTCGTCGGGCTGCTCGCGACGGGCGAGTACCAGGAGCGGGCCCGGATGCTGGGAGCCCGCCTCGAGGCCGGGCTGCGGCGCCTGATCGGACACGGCGTCGTCGCCGTCCGCGCCTCCGGGCTCTGGGCTGGCATCGACATCGATCCGGCGCTCGCCACCGGGCGCGAGGTCTGCGAGCGGCTGCTCGAGCGCGGCGTCCTCGTGAAGGACACCCACGGCTCGACCATCCGCCTCGCCCCGCCGATCGTGGTCGAGCCACACGACCTCGACTTCGCGGTCGACCAGCTCGAGGCCGTGCTGGAGGACCTGCGCGGCTAGCCGGCAGCGACGCAGGTAGTGGGCCCGCACGGCCCGCCTGTGCCCTCGAGAGGAGGCGCACGCTTAGGCTGTGCACATGAGCTCCTCAGAATCCCTCGATTCCGCCGATCCCCTCGCGCGTTACGGTGGACTCTTTCTTCGCGATTCGGGCGTCGTGTCCTACCTCGATGGCAACTCGCTCGGCCGCCCGCTCACGGCGAGTATCGAGCGCGTGCAGCGGTTCATGAGCGAGCAGTGGGGCTCGCGCCTCATCCGCGGTTGGGGTGAGGGCTGGCTCGATCTCCCCACCCGAATCGGCGACGATCTCGGACGGGTCGCGCTCGGCGCCGCGCCAGGGCAGGTCGTCGTCGGCGACTCCACGACGGTGCTGCTCTACAAGCTCATCCGCGCGGCGGTCGACGCCCGACCGGACCGCACCGAGATCATCATCGACCGCGAGAACTTCCCGACCGACCGCTACGTGGTCGAGGGCATCGCGGCCGAGCGTGGCCTCACGGTCACCTGGATCGGCGGCGAGTCCGAGCCGGAGTCCGACGCGGGTGTCACAGCCAAGCGTCTCAGCAAGAAGCTCAGCGACAAGACGGCGGTTGTCGTGCTGAGCCATGTCGCCTACCGCTCGGGATACCTCGCCGAGGTTCCCGCGCTCACCGAGCTCATCCACGCCGCCGGCGCCCTGGTCGTCTGGGACCTCAGTCACTCGGTCGGCGTTGTGCCGACGCAGCTCGACGCCTGGGGAGTCGACCTCGCGACGGGCTGCAGCTACAAGTACCTCAACGGTGGCCCGGGCGCGCCCGCCTTCGCCTACGTTCGTGCCGACCTGCAGGGCGAGCTGCGCCAGCCGATTCAGGGCTGGATCGGCTCGCGCACCCCGTTCGAGATGGGCCAGGGCTACGCGCCAGCCGACGGCATCCGCGGATTCACGAGCGGCACACCGCCGATCATCGGCATGCTCGCAATGCAGGACATGATCGCCCTCATCGAGGAGGTGGGTATCGACGCGATCCGCACCAAGTCGGTCGCACTCACCCGCTACGCCGTGCAGCTCGCGGCCGAGCTGCTCCCGGATGCGCGGCTGGCCTCGCCGAAGGACCCTGCCCGGCGCGGATCGCACATCACCCTCGACCAGGACGGCTTCGACCAGGTCGTGCCGAAGCTGTGGGCACAGGGCGTCATCCCCGACTATCGGGAGCCGAACGGCATCCGCATCGGGCTGTCCCCGCTGTCGACGAGCTTCGCCGAGGTCGAGCTCGGCATCTGGGCGATCCGGCACCCGGGAGCCTGAGGGGCGCCCACGCAGGTGCCGGGGCCGGTCAGCCCCCGCTGATCTGCACGGTCAGTTCCGGCCCGGTCCACGTGATGGTGATGCCGCCGGTGCCCGTCATCCCACCGGTGCCGATCATCGCGCCGGCGTGAGCGAAGCCGTCCGGGTCGACGCAGGACGAGGCACCCAACCCGTCGGAATCCGAATACGCCAGCAGACAGTACTCCGAGTTCGTGCTGCGCCCGACCCAGGCCCGCCAGCCGTCGGTTCCCGTGTGAACCAGTCTCGTCGATCCGGGGTCGATCTCGTCGACGGGTACCGGGTAGGCATCCTCGGCCGTCTGCTCGCTGTAGAACCACCGGTCGGCGGCCTCGGTGTCGCCCGTGGGCTGGGTTTCGCGCGCGGCGGGGTCCCGGAAGTAGGTGATCGGGGTCGGGCTGGCGTTGACGGCCCGGGGCCCGGCCAATGCGCCCGCGATGAGGGTCGTGCCGCCGACGCCGAGGGCGATGGCGGCGACGATGACCAGGGAGGCCAGCACCGGGCGCACCCACTCCCGGTTCTGCAGCGGGACGGCCTCGGATGCGGCGGCGGGCGCGTCTGCTCTCCCCTGGTCCGCGGGCGAAACGGCTGCCAGCGCGGCGGCTGCTCGCTCAGCGGCGGCTCTCTCCGCGGCCAGGCGCTCGGCCTCCCACTCGAGGACGACCGCGATCGCGAGGTCGAGCGCAGCCGAATCGGCATCCGACCTTTCCCCCTCTTCTCGCAAGGCGACGAGCGCCGCCGCGGCAGCCGCCTCGTCTGCGGGACCAGCCGGACGCGCGAACGCCGAGCGGCGGTGCCGATCGAGGGTTGCAGTCCGCTTGGGGTCGGCGTCGTTGCCCCGCAGCAGCGTCTCGAGGGCATCGAGAGCCTCGCCACGGCCGGCGTAGGCCCGGGCAAAGGCGCCGCGCGCTGCGGCGTCCGTGCCGATCAGCGCGGAGACGGCGCGCGCCCGCTCGACCCGCTCCCCGGCCGCTCTGCCTGTCGCCATGGTGCGAGCGTACAGGGGCTCGTTTCTGCCCCGCGCGGGTCAGCCGCGGCGTTCTGCCTGCTGAATCGACCAGGCCGCATTCACGAGCCCGACATGGCTGAAAGCCTGCGGAAAGTTGCCGAGCTGCTCGCCGGTGGCCGAGTCGATCTCCTCGGCGAGCAAACCGACATCGTTGACATGGCTCACGGCGTTCTCGAACACCCCGCGGGCCTCGGCCAGTCGTCCCGATTCCGCCAGAACGCGGGCCAGCCAGAAGGTGCAGAGCAGGAACGTTCCCTCGCCCCCGCTGACGCCGTCCACTCCCGACTCGGGCTTGTAGCGGTAGACGAGTCCCCGGGGATCGGAGAGTCCGCTGATGATGGCGTCCACCGTCGACACCATGCGCGGGTCGGTGGCCGGGAGGAACCCCACGATCGGCAGCATGAGCGCCGCCGCGTCGAGCTCGAGGGAGCCGAACGACTGGGTGAAGGCCCCGATCTGCTCGCTCCACCCCTGGTCGAGAATGGCCGCGCGGATCGCCGCGGCCGTCGCGGACCACTCATCGACTCGATGCACGGCGTGCAGCTGGTCAGCCATCCGCACCGCGCGATCGAGTGCGACCCAGCACATGAGCTTCGAGTAGAGAAAGTGCCGGGGGTCGCCGCGGACCTCCCAAATGCCGTTATCCGGCCGCTCCCAGTGGCTCGCGGCGGCGTCGGCGAGGGCAGTCAGAAACTCGCGGGTCGTGGGCTCCATGTCGCCCAGCTGGTGCCGGAGCTGGAAGGCGGCGTCGAGGAGTTCCCCGTAGACGTCAAGCTGCGGTTGTGCCCACGCGCCGTTCCCGACCCGCACCGGGCCGCTCCCGCGCCATCCGGACAGTTGAGGGAGGATCCGCTCGGACAGGTCGTGCTCGCCACCGATCCCGAACATGATCTGCAGATGACGCTCGGGCCGGGAGTGCGCAGCGGCGGCGGTCATGAAGCTGAAGAATTCGTGAGCTTCATCGGGGCACGCGGCGACCCAGAGCGCCTCCATCGTGAAGCTCGCGTCGCGCACCCAGGAGTATCGATAGTCCCAGTTGCGCTCGCCGCCGATCTCCTCGGGCAGGGAGGTCGTGGCGGCGGCGACGATCGCACCGGTGGGCTGGTAGCTCAGCGACTGAAGCACCCGCCCCGAGTGGCGCACGAGGTCGCTCCACGGACCGTCATAGTTCTGATGGATCGCCGACCAGTCTCGCCAGGCCGCAATCGTGGTGTCCAGCGCGTCGTCGATCTGGCCCTGGCTCAACGCCCCGGGCAGCCGGTCGCCGAGTTGGGTGCGCTGCAGGGCAAAGTTGCGGCTCTCGCCCGCCTCGAGCGTGAACCGCAC
>Ga0136639_10000052_pt1 | contig 33076 bp, 27 predicted proteins | sample AntDrymUQ8592106_2_FD_113739 | JGI IMG/M metagenome (GOLD analysis project Ga0136639, IMG submission 113739) | Polar desert sand microbial communities from Dry Valleys, Antarctica - metaG UQ859 (21.06) | ecosystem: Environmental > Terrestrial > Soil > Desert | place: Antarctica: Dry Valley...
GGCGGGGATGACGATGCCGCCGTCGCCCTGGATCGGCTCGATGAAGAAAGCCGCAATTTCGGTGGCACCGATGTGGGTGTTGATGTAGTCAATGGTCTTCTCGGCGGCCTCTTCGCCGGTCAGACCGTCACGGTAGGGGTAGCTGGTCGGCACGCTGTAGATCTCGCCGGGGAACGGTCCCATTCCGGCGCGCTCCGGCCAGGGGCGGTAGGTCATCGCCATGGTCAGGTTGGTGCGACCGTGGAACGCGTGGTCGAGCGCCACGATGGCGCGCCGACCGGTGAACTTGCGGGCGATCTTCACGGCGTTCTCGACGGCTTCCGCACCGGTGTTCACCAGGACGGAGCGCTTCTCGAAGTCGCCGGGGGTGATCTCGGCGAGCTTCTCGGCGACGGCCACATAGTTCTCGTACGGGGTGACCGTGAACAGGGTGTGGGTGAGCTTGGCGGCCTGCGCGGCGGCGGCCGCAGCCACCTCGTCGTTCGCATGGCCGATGGTGGTCACGCCGATGCCACAGCCGAGGTCGATGATCTGGTTGCCGTCGACGTCGACGAGGATCGCTCCTGCTCCGTGATCCATATAAATGTTCGCCAGCGTGCCCGCGCCGCGGGAGACCGCTCGCAGGCGGCGTTCCTGCAACTCGACCGACTTGGGGCCGGGAAGGGCGGTGACGAGCTTGCGCTCCTGGGGTACCGAATACTTGTCAGACATGACTCCAGCTTAGGTCGCGCGCATTTCCGCGGTGTTTCCCGGCACCGGATGCTCAGCTAGCCGGCCCCGGAAACGGCTAGACCCGCTCGCGCGGGAAGACCCGGTCGGCGATCTTCTGCAGTGTGCCCGAGGGCGGCGACTCGTTGTATTTGCCGGCCAGTTCCTGACGCGACAGGACGTGGATCGCGGCCATGATCTCGTCGGTCGCGCCCCGCCGGGCCTTGCCGGACTCCGCGGAGCCGTGGTGGCTCAGGTCGAGGGGCTCCCCGAAGGCGACTGTGATCTTGCGGATGTGCGGGAATTTCTCTCCCACCGGCTGGATCTCCTGCGTGCCGATCAGTCCGACCGGAACCACGACGGCGCCCGTGGTGAGGGCCAGCCAGGCCACACCTGTGCGGCCCCTGTACAGGCGGCCGTCGAGGGAACGGGTTCCCTCCGGGTAGATCGCGAACGCGCTGTCGGATTCGAGGATGTCGCGGCCCGCGTCGAGCGCGTCCTGGGCGGCCTGCCCCGCACCGCGTTCGACCCCGACAGCACCGATCGAGGTGAAGAAGGTGCGCGAGACAAAACCCTTGAACCCGGTGCCGGTGAAGTAGGTGGACTTGGCCAGGAACTGCACGCGCCGGGGTGCGACCAGCGGAATGACGATGCTGTCGATGAATGACAGGTGGTTGCTGGCCAGGATGACGCGGCCCGTGCGCGGGATGTTGTCCCGGCCGGTGATGGTGGGGCGGAAGACCAGCCGCGCGATCGGCGCCATGATGCCGTAGCCGAGGAAGTAGACGAATCCGGGGCGCTTCGTTGGCTCCGATTCCTCCGCCGACGGGTCGACGGGAGGGATAATCTGGGAATCTACTTTGGAACCGGTCATCCGTTGACCCTACCGCCACGGCACGCCCCGCCACGAAAAGCGGCAGCGCCACGAACGGCATCAGCGCCACTAAAATTGCAGGATGCGCAGACGAGTTGTAATTCTCGGGTCGACCGGTTCGATCGGAACCCAGGCCCTCGACGTCATCCGGCGAAACCCGACCCGGTTCGAGGTTGTCGGGCTCTCTGCGGGCAACAATCGTGCCCTGTTGAACGAGCAGTCAGCCCGGTTCGAGGTCGAGCACACGGCGCTCGGCGCCGTCGAAGCCGAAGAGCTCGTGCGCGATGTGGAGGCCGATGTCGTGCTCAACGGCATCACGGGCTCGGTGGGCCTCGGCCCGACCCTCGCGGCGCTCGCAGCCGGGCGCACGCTCGCCCTGGCCAACAAGGAATCGCTCATCGTCGGCGGCGACCTGGTGAAATCACTGGCGGCGCCGGGGCAGATCGTGCCCGTTGACTCCGAACACTCCGCCATCGCGCAGGCGCTGCGGTCGGGTACCGCGGGCGAGGTGCGACGCCTGGTGCTGACGGCATCCGGCGGGCCGTTCCGCGGACGCCGACGCGGGCAGCTCGCCGACGTCACCCCCCTGGAGGCGCTCGCCCACCCAACCTGGGACATGGGGCTCGTCGTGACGACCAACTCGGCCACCCTCGTCAACAAGGGGCTCGAGGTGATCGAGGCACACCTTCTGTTCGACGTCGGCTACGAGCACATCGATGTGGTTGTGCACCCCCAGTCCGTCGTGCACTCCATGGTCGAGTTCATCGACGGATCGACGATCGCGCAGGCGTCGCCGCCGGATATGCGTCTGCCGATCTCGATCGGGCTGGACTGGCCGAACCGCGTCGCGGCGGTCGGCACCCCGCTCGACTGGACCGTGCCGCACAACTGGACCTTCGAGCCTCTCGACACGACGGCGTTCCCGGCCGTCGACCTGGCCAAGCAGGTCGGTCGCGCAGGCGGCACCTACCCCGCGGTGTTCAACGCGGCGAACGAGCAGGCCGTTGCCGCGTTCCACGCCGGCACGATCGGGTTCCTGGACATCGTGGACACCATCCAGCGCGTCGTCGAGCGGCACGAGCAGGACGGCCCGCTCACGCGCGAGTCGCTTGCCGGCGCCGAGGACTGGGCCCGCGCCGCGGCGGACACGCTCCTCGCCCGCTGAGGCAGCTGCGCGTCCGTCAGGTCGTGACCGACGAGGTGCCGTAGCTGTCCGCGGTGGTGACGAGGGCATCCGCCCACACGGTCTTGCCGATGCCTAGCTCGCGCTCGGTTTCGGCGGAATCGATGATGTACGGCACCGCGAACTGGTAGCTCGAGGCCCAGACCTCATGCATCATCGGGTTCAGCCTGCCGAGCGACTTGAGCAGCCACTGGGGGTAGCCAGCGACCGTGCCGTGCGAGCCGTAGCGGCGGTTGAGCGCGGCGGCGATGTCCCAGCGGGTGACGGCGGTGCTCGGCACATGCCAGAGCCGACCCCACTCACCCTGGTAATCGGCGGCGGCCACCAGGGTCGTCACGATGTCCGGCAGGTAGCTCCAGCTGTGCACGCGCCCAGGCCGGCCAACGACCCGGGCCGTCTTCGACTCCAGAATGGCGGTGAAGAATCGGTCACCGAGGTGCGCCGTGCCGACGACCCCCGGCCCGAAGTAGTCGCTCGCCCGCACTTCAACTGCCCTGATCTCGCCGCGGTCGTGGGCGGCCCGAACCTGGTGCCAGGCGTGCAGGCGCACGAGACCCTTGGTCTCGGTGGTCGTCTCCGGTGAATGCTCGGTCATCGGCCCGGTCGGCGACCCGTAGGGGTAGAGGTTGCCCATCACGACGAGGCGTGCACCGGTCACGGATGCCGCCGCGATCGCCGCGTCGGTGACCGGCGGCCACTGGGTAGGCCAGTCCGTGTACCGCGGGTTGGTGCACAGGAAGATCGTCGACATGCCCGTTGCCGCCCGTGCGAAGGCCTGGGTATCGCCGGCGTTCAGTACGAGCGACTGAGCCCCGTCGACCGTGGCTCCCGAGCGAGTTCCGACGGTGACCTCGTCGCCTCGCGTCGCCAGCCGCTCGGCAAGCGGCCGGCCGATCATGCCAGCACCGACAACGAGCTGCTGGGGCATGAATCCTCCTGGAGCGCGATCGAGAACTAGTCGTCGCAGTCGTCGTCCTTCTTCTTGTTGCACTTACCGTCGCCCTTGTCGTCGCCCTTGTCAACGGAGGTCGGGCTCGGCGCCGGAGCCGGAGCTGGTGCCAGGGTCGGCTCCGGTTTGCTCTCCTCGATCGCCGAGACCAGGTCGGCAGACACCAGGTTGAGGGCCGCCTGAATGTCGGCCGCCCGCGCAGCGCTCACCTCTTCCACAGCGGCCGCGGCCAGCAGGTCGGACTGGACGGCCTCGAGCGAGGCTTGGGCGGCCTCGAAGTCGCCGGCCGCTGCGGCCGCCGTGACGTTCTGCACGCCGGTCTGCAACTGGGCGGCGGTGCTCTGCTGCAGGTCGGGAGGCGTGGTTGAGCATCCGGTCAGGGCCGACGCGACGAGCGCGACCGCGGCCAGTGCGATGGTCCGGCGACCTCGGGGCATCATGGTGTCACGCTTTCCTGGAGTTGCTTCAGATGGGTGCCGAGAGAGCCGTCGACGGCCGGGTAGGTGACGGTGGGAGCGGCCGGATCAGCCGCTCTCGGGGTGAAGAGCACGATGACGAGCACGATGAGCGCGGCCAGGACTCCCAGGGCGACGAGCAACCGGCGATTCCGCCAGGGGGGAGTGGCGGTGGCGGCACGGGCGCTGCCTGGAGCCCGTCTCGCCGCGCTGCCTGGTGAGCGGTCGGGTGCGCCGGCCGGCGTCAGGAACTCGGTGGGGGCATCCGTGCCGGGACTCGGGGCCGCCATGACCTTCGTGGCAGCCAGAACTGCGGTGGGCTCCAGGATTTCGGGATCGGCAGCCAGAACCGCGGTGGGTTCCAGCAGCTCGGTCGCCCGAATCGCCGCGGTGGCGTCCGTGGCATCGTCGAGGTCAACCTCGCTGACCAGACGCCGCAGCTGCACGGCTGCGTCGCCCGCGCTGAGCCGATCGGCCGGCTCGCGGGTGGTCATGCCGTGCAGAACGTCGGCCCACGCCTGGCCGAGATCGGCCGGGATGCGCGGCTGCCGCTGCAGCCTGGCCATCGCCGACTCGATCGCCGTTCCGGTGAAGGCGCGCTCGCCGGTGAGGCATTCCAGCAGCACGAGCCCGAGCGAGTAGACGTCGCTGGGTGGGCCGATCGTGCTGCCGAGCGCCTGCTCGGGGCTGAGGTAACCGGCCGTACCGAGCAGAGACCCGGTCGCCGTGAGGCGGGTCGCGTCGAAGAGGCGGGCGATGCCGAAGTCGGCGAGTTTGGCGTGCATGGCGCGACCGGGGAATCCCGAGGGGGTGAGCAGCACATTCGCCGGTTTGATGTCGCGGTGGATGATGCCCTGCGCGTGCACGTAGTGCAGCGCCTCACCGAGGTCGGCGCCCATGGCGGCCACCTCGTTGGGGTTCAGTGCCCCGGCGGCGATCCTACTGCGCAGGTCTGTGCCGTCGACTAGCTCCATCACGATGAAGGTGCGCGAGACGCCGTCGATCATGGCGGTGCCGGCGTCGAACAGTGTGACCAGTGCGAAGTGATTGAGGCTCGCGAGCACCGTGACCTCGCCGCTCTGACGCTCCGGCCCGGCGTCATCGGCCGTGTCGAGGCGGAACAGTTTCACGGCGACGGTGCGCCCGAGAACGAGGTCGGTGGCCCGGTAGACGGATGCCATCCCGCCCGTGCCGAGCAGAGCGTCGATACGAAAACGGTCGGCCAGGCTGATGCCGATGGGACCGACAGTGTGTTGCTTGGACAGAAGGGACCTCCTCGTGGATCCGTAAAGTCAAGCAAACCACACGTTCCATCAGGAACAGCCAGCGCCCTTGCAGGGTGGAGTGGGTAATCTACGACTGTGGAAACCGTGCTGCTGTATATTTTGGGCGTTCTGATCGTCGTGGTCGGCCTTGCCCTGTCCATCGGACTGCACGAGATCGGCCACCTGCTTCCCGCCAAGCTCTTCGGCGTCAAGGTCACCCAGTACATGATCGGATTCGGCCCCACGCTGTGGTCCCGCCGCAAAGGCGAAACCGAATACGGTGTGAAGGCCATCCCGCTCGGCGGCTACATCGCCATGATCGGCATGTTCCCGCCGGCCAAGGCCGGCGGCAAGGTGCAGGCATCCAGCACCGGCTTCTTCAACCAGCTCGTGCAGGAGGGAGCCCCGGAGAAGAAGCCCAGCGCTATGGCAACCATGGTGGAGGACGCCCGCCAGTCCAGCGCCGACACCATCGGCGAGGGCGAACACCACCGCGCGTTCTACCGCCTGCCCGTATTCAAGCGCGTCATCATCATGCTCGGCGGGCCCACGATGAACCTACTGATCGCGGTCGTGCTCTTTGCCGTGCTCCTGATGGGCTTCGGCACCGCGCAGGCCAGCACCACCGTCGGCAGCGTGTCCGAGTGCGTGTTGCCGGCCACGAGCACCCGGCAGACCTGCGAACCCACCGACGAGAAGGCGCCGGGCGCCGCGGCGGGCCTGGCGCCGGGCGACCGTCTGGTCAGCGTCGACGGCACGTCGATCGACAGCTGGGACCAGTCCACGGAGATCATCCGCGAGTCGCCGGGCACCCCGCTCGCCGTCGTCGTCGAACGTGACGGCACAGAGCAGACCCTGACCATCACCCCGAAACTCACCGAACGCTACGTGAGCGATGCCGCCGGCGAGATCAAGAAGGATTCCGCCGGCCAGGCGGTGACCCAGGAGGTCGGCTTCGTCGGCATCGGCCCGGCGGGCGAGCTCGTACCGCAGCCGGCGACCGCAGTGCTGCCCGCGGTGGGCGAGAACATCGGCGCCGTCGCGCATATGATCGCGAACCTGCCACAGCGCATGATCGACATCGCCAACGCGGCCTTCGGCCCGGGGGAGCGCGACCCCAACGGACCGATCAGCGTGGTCGGGGTCGGCCGTGTCGCCGGCGAGATCGCGAGCATCGACGCCATCCCGGTGAACAGCAAGGTCGCCAGCATGCTGGGGCTCCTGGCCTCCCTGAACGTGGCGCTGTTCGTGTTCAACCTGGTGCCACTGATGCCGCTCGACGGCGGACACGTCGCGGGCGCGCTCTGGGAGGGGCTGCGGCGCTCGGTCGCCAAGCTGTTCAAGCGCCCTGACCCTGGCCCCGTCGACACGGCGAAACTGATGCCGCTCACGTTCGCCGTCGTGATCGTGCTCGGCGCGATGAGCCTGCTGCTCATCTACGCCGACATTGTGAAGCCGATCAGCCTCTTCGGCTGAGCAGCAGCGCCTCACCCTGGCCGCCGCCGCCGCAGAGTGCCACGGCGGCCTTGCCGGTACCGCGCCGGGCCAGTTCGAGCGCCGCGTGCAGTGCGAGGCGGCCGCCCGAGGCCCCGATCGGATGCCCGAGGGCGATCGCGCCGCCGTGGATGTTGACCTGGTCAGGGGAGAGGCCGAGCTCGCGGGTCGATTCGAGTGCCACGGCCGCGAACGCCTCGTTGATCTCGACCAGGTCGAGTTCGTCGGCGGTCCAGCCCTGGCGCTCCAGCGCCCGGTGGATCGCGTTGGCCGGCTGCGAATGCAGGGAGTTGTCCGGCCCGGCGACCTGCCCGGATGCCTCCACCACGGCGAGCCAGCTCAGCCCGTGCTCCTCGGCGTAGCGGCGGCTGCACAGCACGAGCGCGCTGGCACCGTCGCTGAGCGGCGACGAGTTGCCGGCCGTCACGGTGCCGTCCAGGGTGAAGGCCGGGCGCAGCCGCGCCAGTGTCTGGGTGGTGCTGTCGCCGCGCACCCCCTCGTCGGTGGCGATCACGAGTGGCTCGCCTCGCCGCTGGGGAACGCTGATCGGCGTGATCTCATCGTCGAAGACGCCGTTCGCGGCGGCCGCGGCGGCGCGCTGGTGAGAGGCAGCAGCGATGGCATCCTGGTCCGCACGGAGCAGGCCGAGACGGCCGTTGACCTGCTCGGTGGACAGGCCCATCGAGAGGCCGTCGAAGGCATCCGTCAGCCCGTCGTGCGCAGCGTGGTCGAGCATGGTGACGCTGCCGTAGGCCCAGCCCGCGCGCGAGCCGGGCAGCAGGTGCGGGGAGTTCGACATCGATTCCTGCCCGCCGGCCACGACGACATCCGCTTCGCCGAGACGGATGAGCCGGGCCGCGTCGATCACGGCGGCCAACCCCGAGAGGCAGACCTTGTTCAGGGTCATCGCCGGACGGTTCCAGGGGATGCCAGCACCGATGGCGCTCTGCCGGGCCGGGTTCTGGCCGCAACCGGCCTGCAAGACCTGGCCCATCAGCACGAACTGCACCTGCTCGGGTGCGACGCCGACGCGAGAGAGTGCCCCGGCGATGGCGGCGGCTCCCAGCTGCACGGCGGTGAGGCTGGCGAGCTGGCCGTTCACCCGGCCCTGCGGCGTGCGCGATCCCCCGAGGATGACGACGTCACTGGTGTTCATGGGCTTGGCTCCTTTGTCGGTCCGGCATCCGTTCAGATTCAGCCCGGCCCCGACGCGTAAGCTAACGCCGTGGCTGCAATCAACCTGGGAATGCCCAAAGTACCTGAAGTACTCGCTCCGCGTCGCAAGACGCGTCAGATCAAGGTCGGCAAGGTGCTCGTCGGCGGTGACGCGCGGGTGAGCGTGCAGTCGATGACGACGACGCCGACCACGAACATCAACGCGACCCTGCAGCAGATCGCCGAGCTCACGGCCTCCGGCTGCGACATCGTGCGTGTTGCCGTGCCCACCCGCGACGACGCCGAGGTGCTGCCGATCATCGCGATGAAGAGCCAGATCCCGGTCATCGCCGACATCCACTTCCAGCCGAGCTACGTGTTCGCCGCGATTGACGCCGGCTGCGCCGCCGTGCGTGTCAACCCAGGCAACATCCGCAAGTTCGACGACCAGGTAGGCAAGATCGCCGCCGCGGCCAAAGCCGCCGGCGTCTCCCTCCGTATCGGCGTCAACGCAGGCTCGCTCGAACCGAGTCTGCTGCAGAAGTACGGCAAGGCCACCCCGGAGGCGCTCGTCGAAAGCGCCGTCTGGGAAGCAAGCCTGTTCGAGGAACACGACTTCCACGATTTCAAGATCTCCGTCAAGCACAACGACCCGGTCATCATGGTCAAGGCCTACCGTCTGCTCGCCGAACGGGGCGACTGGCCCCTGCACCTCGGCGTCACCGAGGCCGGACCGTCATTCCAGGGCACCATCAAGAGCGCCACGGCGTTCGGCATCCTGCTTGGCGAGGGCATCGGCGACACCATTCGGGTGTCGCTGAGCGCGCCGCCGGCCGAGGAGATCAAGGTGGGTCTGCAGATCCTGCAGTCGCTGAACCTGCGCGAACGCAAGCTCGAGATCGTGTCCTGCCCGAGCTGCGGCCGCGCCCAGGTCGACGTGTACAAGCTGGCCAACGACGTCACCGCCGGCCTCGAAGGCATGACCGTGCCGCTCCGGGTTGCCGTGATGGGTTGTGTCGTGAACGGACCGGGCGAGGCCCGCGACGCCGATCTGGGCGTGGCGTCGGGCAACGGCAAGGGTCAGATCTTCGTGCGCGGCGAGGTCATCAAGACCGTGCCGGAGTCGGAGATCGTTGCCACCCTGATCGAGGAGGCCAACCGTATGGCCGCCGAGATGCCGCCCGGCGAAGACTCCCTCGGCGCCCCCGTCGTAACCGTCGGCTCCAACTAGCCTCCACCGCGAGTTGCGGACACAGCACCTTCGTTTCGCGAACGAGGGTGTTTTGTCCGCAGCTCGGCGGATGAGGGTTCGGCGGTTGGGTCTGCCCGCGCGCCGTAAAGTAGATGCGTGCCTATACGTATGTCCAACTACTTCCTCCGTACCCTCCGCGAAGACCCCTCGGACGCCGAGGTCACCAGCCACCGTCTGCTGGTGCGCGCCGGTTACATCCGCCGCCAGGCTCCCGGAATCTTCGCGTGGCTCCCGATCGGCTTGCGCGTCAAGGCGAAGATTGAGACGATCGTGCGGGAGGAGATGGCCGCGGCCGGCGCCTTCGAGGTGCACTTCCCGGCACTGCTGCCGCGCGAGCCCTACGAGATCACGGGCCGTTGGGACGAATACGGGGACGGCCTGTTCCGGCTCACGGACCGCAAGGGCAGCGACATGCTCCTCGCCCCGACCCACGAAGAGGTCTTCACCCTCCTCGTGAAGGACCTCTACAACTCCTACAAGGACCTGCCGCTGTCGATCTTCCAGATCCAGGACAAGTACCGCGACGAGGCTCGGTCTAGAGGCGGTCTGCTGCGCGGCCGCGAATTCACGATGAAGGATGCCTACTCCTTCGACTACACGGATGCCGGCCTCGACCGGAGCTACCAGGCCCAGCGCGACGCCTACGAGCGCATCTTCACCCGGCTCGGCCTCGAATACGTCATCGTGCAGGCGGACGCCGGTGCGATGGGTGGCTCCAAGAGTGAAGAGTTCCTGCACCCCACCGCGGTCGGCGAAGACACCTTCGTGCGCTCGGCCGGCGGCTACGCGGCCAACATCGAGGCGTTCCGGACGGTCGTGCCGCCCGCCATCGACTGGGCCGACTTCCCGGCCGCCGAGGTCTTCGACACCCCTGACACTCCCACCATTCAGACCCTGGTCGACCGGGCCAACAGTGACCACCCGCGTCCCGACGGCCGCGCCTGGACCGGGGAAGACACCCTCAAGAACGTCGTCCTCGCGCTCATCCAGCCCGACGGTACCCGTGAACTGCTGGTCATCGGCCTCCCCGGCGACCGTGAGGTAGATCTGAAGCGTGTCGAGGTGGCCGTCGCCCCCGCCGAGGTGGAGGCCGCGAACGAAGCGGACTTCGTCAGGTTCCCCGGGCTGGTCAAGGGCTACATCGGACCCTGGTCCGCGAACGGTGCGGTGCTCGGCGAAAAGTCGGCCACGGGCATCCGTTTTCTGGTCGACCCTCGCGTCGTGTCTGGCACCGAGTGGATCACCGGCGCCAACGAGGCCGGACGGCACGTCTTCGGGCTCGTCGCCGGTCGGGACTTTGCGCCGGATGGCGCGATCGAAGCCGCCGAGGTGCGTGCCGGGGACCCGGCGCCCGACGGCTCCGGCCCGGTGGAGCTCGCTCGCGGCATGGAGATCGGTCACGTCTTCCAGCTCGGCCGCAAGTACGCCGAGGCGCTCGGACTCAAGGTTCTCGACGAGAACGGCAAGCTGGTCACGGTCACGATGGGCTCCTACGGTATCGGCGTGACCCGAATCCTGGCCACCATCGCCGAACTGAACAACGACCCGAAGGGTCTGATCTGGCCCGAAACGGTCGCGCCGTTCGACGTGCACGTGATCGCCACCGGCCGCGACGATGTCGTCTTCGAGACCGCCGAAACCGTTGTCACTATGCTCGAGGGTGCCCACCGCGACGTGCTCTACGACGACCGCCGCAAGGTGTCGCCCGGTGTCAAATTCGGCGATGCGGAACTCATCGGCATCCCCGTCATCGTCATCGTCGGCCGTGGTGCCGCCGACGGCATCGTCGAACTCTGGGACCGTCGCACCGGGGAACGCACCCAGGTGGCCGTCGCCGAGCTGGCCGCCAGCTTCGACTGACGCGTTGGCGCCGCGCGCGGGTGACGGAGGCCCGAGGATTCGGTTACCCTAGAACGAGCCCGTCGCGCAGTTTCGCGGCGGCAAGATCTGAATAGAGGAGGCCGGCCATGGACATCGACCTCAGCGTGTTGCGGCAGTTGGAGCGCGAGAAAGAGATTCCCTTCGAGGAACTCGTGCAAATTATTGAGCAAGCAATTCTGACGGCCTACGTGAAGCACACCCAGCAGGGTGAAGCCACCACGAAGCAGGCCGTCGAGGAAGAGCCGGAAGCGCGCGTCGTACTCGACCGCAAGACCGGTCACGTCGACATTTTTGTGCCCGAAAGCGATGACGAGGGCAACGTCGTCGGCGAAGCCGTCGACAACCCCACCGACTTCGGCCGCATCGCGGCCTTCGCGGCGAAGCAGGTCATCAACCAGCGTCTGCGCGACCTGGCCGATGACGCCGTGCTCGGGGAGTTCAAGGGGCGCGAGGGTGAGATCGTCGCCGGGATCATCCAGCAGGGTCCGAACCCGCGCATGATCCACGTGGACCTGGGCACGATCGAAGCGATCCTGCCGCCTGAGGAGCAGGTGCCGAGCGAGAGCTACGTGCACGGGCAGCGCATCCGCGTCTATGTCACGGCCGTCGGCAAGGGTCTCAAGGGCCCGCAGATCACCGTCTCGCGCACGCACCCGTCCCTGGTGCGTCGCCTCTTCGCCCTTGAGGTGCCGGAGATCGCCAGTGGCGTCGTCGAGATCGTGTCGCTGGCCCGCGAAGCCGGCCACCGCACCAAGATGGCCGTTCGCGCCACGGAGCCCGGCGTCAACGCCAAGGGGGCCTGCATCGGCGAACTCGGCCAGCGCGTGCGCGCCGTCACCGTGGAGCTCAACAACGAGAAGATCGACATCGTCGACTACTCACCTGACCTCGCCACCTTCGTCGCCAGCGCGCTGTCGCCGGCCAAGGTGACCAGCTCCTACGTGATCGACGAGTCGATCAAGGCCGTGCGCGCCCTCGTTCCCGACTACCAGCTGTCGCTGGCGATCGGCAAGGAAGGCCAGAATGCTCGCCTCGCGGCGAAGCTCACGGGTGCGAAAATCGACATTCAGCCGGACAGCATTCTGGAGGACACGGAATAGGGGGTACGATGGATCCCGTTAGAACGTGCATTGGATGTCGTTCGCGCGCTCCGCGGTCCTCTCTTCTGAGGGTTGTAGCCCGAGAATCGGAACTCGTGGTGGATGAAACCGCCACCCTGTCTGGGCGAGGCGCGTGGCTGCATCCCACTACCGCGTGCTTCCAGGACGCACTGCGGCGACACGCTTTCGGGCGTGCCCTTCGCGTGACCAGTTCATTGGACGCGAATCAACTAGAGAACAGGCTGAACAGGCTTATGGATAACTAATGAGCGGCTCGAAATGAGACCCGTCCGTTACTAACGGTCTGCCCCTTTCCGGGTGCAGACCCGGAACAGGAGAATTGTGGCTGCGAAACCACGCGTACACGAGATCGCTAGCGAACTCGGCGTCGACAGCAAGGTAGCCCTTGCTAAATTGAAAGAGATGGGCGAGTTCGTCAAGGGACCGTCCAGTAGCGTTGAACCCCCGGTAGCGCGCCGTCTGCGCGCCGCCCTTCAGGCCGATGGCTCCAGCACCCCGGCTGCTGCCGCTGCTACGGCCAGTGTTCCGGCCGGCACCACCCCCACCGCCGCGGCACCCTCCGCGAAGCCGGGCGGCGCTCGTCCGTCCCCGGCCAAGCTGTCCGTCAAGCCGGGCGCACGTCCCGTCGTTGAGGTCCCCGCAGTGGTTATTCCCGCCGCGGATGCCCCGCCGATGCCGACTGCGCCGCTCACGGTCGCCGAGCGTCAGGCTCAGGCAGCCGAGAAGGCTGCTGCAGCCGAGAAGGCGGCCGCTGCGGCCGCCGTCGTCGAGACCGTGCCCGCGACGGATGCTCCGGTCGCGAAGACCGAGGGTGGCAAGGCATCCGCTGCCAAGCCCGGTGCCTCCGTGCCGAAGCCGCCGGCAGCTCGACCGGGCAACAACCCGTTCGCAAGCAACCAGGGCATGGGCAAGACCCCGAGCCCGCGTCCCGGTAACAACCCGTTCGCGAGCGCTCAGGGCATGGGCCAGCGCCCGGCCTCCACGTCTTCGCCCAGCAACATTCCTCGCCCCGCGGCCCCGCGCCCCGGTGCACCTCGTCCGGGTGGACCCGGCCAGGCTCCGCGCCCAACCGGTTTCGGTCAGCGTCCCGGCGCCTTCCAGCGTCCTGGTGGCGCTCCGGGCGGTGCCGGTGGCGCACGCCCCGGCTTCCAGCGTCCCGGTGGCGCTCCAGCCGGAGCCCCCGGCTTCGGTCCGCCCCGTCCCGCCGGTGGCGCTGGTGGTCGCGGTCGCGGTCCCGGCGGCGGAACCGCTGGTGCGTTCGGTCGCGGTGGCGGCAAGAACAAGGCCCGCAAGTCCAAGCGCACGAAGAGAGCAGAATTCGAGCTGCGCGAGGCTCCGTCGCTGGGTGGCGTGAGCGTACCCCGTGGCGATGGCGGAACCGTGGTGCGTCTGCGCCGCGGTGCCTCCATCACGGACTTCGCCGACAAGATCGACGCGAGCCCCGGGAACCTGGTCACCGTGCTGTTCCACCTTGGTGAAATGGCCACGGCGACGGAGTCCCTCGATGAGGCCACTTTCGACGTGCTCGGCACCGAGCTCGGCTACAAGATCCAGATGGTCTCGCCCGACGATGAAGACCGCGAGCTTCTGCTCGGCTTCGACATCGACATTGACCAGGAACTCGAAGACGAGACCGAGGAAGAGCTCTTCGCCCGGCCTCCCGTCGTCACGGTCATGGGTCACGTCGACCACGGTAAGACCGCTCTCCTCGACGCCATCCGTAACGCCAAGGTGGCTGCGGGCGAAGCCGGTGGAATCACGCAGCACATCGGTGCGTACCAGGTCGTCACCGAGCACGAGGGCATCGAACGCGCCATCACCTTCATCGACACACCGGGCCACGAGGCGTTCACCGCCATGCGTGCCCGTGGTGCCCAGGTCACCGACATCGCGATCCTGGTTGTCGCTGCGGACGACGGCATCATGCCGCAGACCATTGAAGCGCTCAACCACGCCCAGGCCGCCAACGTGCCGATCGTGGTTGCAGTGAACAAGATCGACAAGCCGGGCGCCAACGCGCAGAAGGTTCGCCAGCAGCTCACCGAGTTCGGCCTCGTCGCCGAAGAATACGGCGGCGACGTCATGTTCGTCGACGTGTCGGCCAAGCAGCAGATCGGCATCCAGGAAATTCTGGACGCCGTGCTGCTCACCGCAGACGCCGGACTCGACATGCGGGCCAACCCGAACAAGGATGCCCGTGGCGTGGCCATCGAGGCTCGCCTCGACAAGGGTCGCGGCGCCGTGGCAACCGTGCTCATCCAGTCGGGGACCCTGCACGTCGGGGACTCCATCGTGGCGGGCACGGCCTACGGCCGCGTTCGTGCGATGGCCGACGAGAATGGCGTTGCCGTTCTCGCCGCGACCCCGTCCAGGGCAGTTCAGGTTCAGGGCCTCTCCAGCGTTCCCCGCGCCGGCGACACCTTCCTCGTTATCCAGGAAGACCGCACGGCACGTCAGATCGCCGAGAAGCGCGAAGCTGCCGAGCGGAACGCACTGCTGGCCAAGGCCCGCAAGCGCATCAGCCTCGAAGACTTCACCCGTGCACTCGAAGAGGGCAAGGTCGAATCGCTCAACCTCATCATCAAGGGTGACGTGTCCGGTGCTGTTGAGGCACTGGAAGAGTCGCTCCTCAAGATCGAGGTCGACGATTCGGTGCAGCTGCGCATCATCCACCGCGGTGTCGGTGCGGTCACGGAGAGCGACGTCAACCTCGCTACCGTCGACAACGCCATCATCATCGGCTTCAACGTTCGCCCCGACACGAAGGCACGCGAACGCGCCGCCCGTGAAGGCGTCGACGTGCGCTTCTACTCCGTCATCTACAACGCACTCGAGGACATTGAGAACTCCCTCAAGGGAATGCTCAAGCCCGAGTTCGAAGAGGTGCAGAGTGGTGTCGCCGAGATCCGCGAGGTGTTCAGCTCGTCCAAGTTCGGAAACGTCGCCGGTGTCATCGTTCGCTCGGGTGTCATCACGAGGAACGCCAAGGCGCGGGTCATCCGCAACGGCATCGTCGTGGGAGACAACCTGGGCATTGAGTCGCTGCGCCGGTTCAAGGACGACGTCACCGAGGTTCGTACGGACTTCGAGGCCGGTATCGGTCTCGGCAAGTTCAACGACATCCAGATCGGTGACGAGATCGAGACGATCGAAATGAAGGAAAAGCCGCGGGTCTAACGACCAACGGATGATGGGTGCGGGTTTCGCTCGAGTTCCTCAACGGGAACGCGGCGGTGCCCGCACCCTCCATGGTTTTTTGAAAATAGGAGTAAGACAATGGCAGATCCGGCACGCGCCAGGAAAATGGCCGACCGCATCAAGGTCATCGTGGCCAAGCGCATCGAGCGCGGTCTCCGCGACCCGAGACTCGGTTTCGTGACCATCACCGACGTCAAGGTGACCGGCGATCTTCAGCACGCCTCGGTGTTCTACACGGTCTACGGTTCCGCGGAGGAACGGTCCGACAGCGCAGCAGCGCTGAAGGCTGCCACCGGGATGCTGCGCAGCGAGGTCGGAAAGAACATCACCGCCCGCCTGACGCCGTCGCTCGAATTCATCGCGGATGCCATCCCGGAGAACGCGGCGCTGATCGACGATCTTCTGCGTGAGGCGCGCGAGCGCGACACCCAGGTTGGGGAGCAGGCGCGCACGGCAACGTATGCCGGTGACGAGGACCCGTACGTCAAGCCGCGCGAATATGCGGACGCAGATGACGAAGGCGACGACGACAACGAAGGCGATGACGACGACGAGGTCGAGCCCACGGTCGGCCTGCACGCCGAGGTTCCCGGCGATGTCCCCGGCGCTGCGGATTCGCAGAAGTAGAGAAGCAGCACCCCGTCGGCCACTGACCGGTCGGTTGGACCTTTCCCGTGCCCGAACGGGCTATTCATGGGGCAGGGTGTACTCACCGGGCGCGGTGGCAACGGCCAGGCCGTCGTTCATCAGGCCGGCCAGTGCCCGGTCACGCTGGATGGGGTCAGGCCACAGGCCGGTGATTTCGGCCTGCGTCACCGGGCGATGCGTCGCGCGCAGCTCGGCCATGATGAGGCCGCGCACCTGCCTGTCGCTACCTTCAAACTTCTTCTGCACGGCCTTGCGTGGGCCGGAGTAGGGCCGATAGCCGGACCGGCGCCACGCGCAGGCGCTCTGGATGGGGCAGTCGTCGCAGCGCGGCCTCTTGGCGGTGCAGACCACGGCGCCCAACTCCATCATGCCGGCGTTGAACACGGCCGCGTCGGTCACCTGGAGAGGGAGTAGTGCGCTCATGGCGTCGAGGTCGCGGGTGCGGCTGGGCGGTGCGGGCTCGGCCTGGCCGGCCACGGCGCGCGCGATGACGCGCCGGGTGTTGGTGTCGACGACCGGATGCCGCAGGCCGTAGGCGAACGCGGCGACCGCACGGGCCGTGTAGTCGCCGACCCCACTGAGGGCGAGTAAGGCGTCGACGTCGGAGGGGACTACCCCGTCGTGCCGCTGTGTGATCTCCACCGCGGCGGCGTGCAGCCAGAGGGCGCGGCGCGGGTAGCCGAGCGTCGCCCAGGCCCGCACGGCCTCGCCGGGAGGCACCATCGCGAGGTCGGCCGGGGTCGGCCACCGGTCGAGCCACTCCGCGAGGCGGGGAATCACGCGGTTCACCGGGGTCTGCTGCAGCATGAACTCGCTCACCAGCACGCCCCAAGCACTGAAGCCGTTCCGGCGCCAGGGCAGGTCGCGGGCATTGCTCCGGAACCAGGCGTTGATGGCCAGGACGAGGGCGGGGGAGTCGACGTCGGGATGCACCGTTCTAACCTAGGCTCGAATAATGAAGCTTGTCTCCACTCCCCGGATCGAGTTCCTGCGGGACCTCGCAACCGAAATCCTCGGTGTCTACGGTCACGGCCGCACAGTCGTCGCCATGGACGGCACGGATGCCCTGGCGCGCGCCGCCTTCGCGGACGACCTGGCCGCCGTGCTCGATGAGCGGGAGCATCCAGTGTTCCGGGCCTCGCTGCGTGACTTCCGGCATTCGCGTGCCGAGCAGGAGCGCTTCGGGCCGGAATCGCCCGAGCGACTGCTGCGGTACCTCTACGATTTCTCGCTGCTGCGTCGCGTTCTGCTTGACCCGTTTCTGCTGGGCGGGAGCACCGGTTTCGTCACCCTGGCGTTCGACCCCGACCGGGACACCTGGATCGAACCGGTCTGGCTGACCGGGCCGCCCGACGCGACGCTGGTTGTGGACGGGGAGTACTTGAACCGCAAGGAGCTGCGCGACCTGTGGTCGTACAGCGTCCTGGTGGAAACCGACACCGACACCGACACCGACGGGACTATGGCCAACGAGCACACCGTCGCCGACCGGCTCTATCGCGCCGAGGTACGTCCGCGCAGCCGCGCGACGGCCGTCGTCGACCTGAGTAACCCGAATGACCCGCGGCGCGTGTTCCTCGACAGCTGCTGAGGGCAGGACTGACTGGTTCGCCCAACGGTCAGTGGCGGAGCACCGCGAACCGCTCCAGCACATCGTGGGTGGCCAGAGGCACTCCGCGCGTCTCGACCTCATGCACGAGTGCAGTCAGCAGCTCATTGACGGGCACCCGCAGACCGACGTGGGCGGCTTCCCGCACCACCGCACCGTTGAGATAGTCCACCTCGGTGAACTGGCCACGCTTCAGGCTCTGCTGCGTCGATCCCAGGTTGGGCACGTCACCCATCCGCGACCGCAGCCTCAATGGCAGCACCTGGCCGAGCAACGGCGGCAGCCGGGAGAACGCACGCAGAGGCCCGTCACCGAGCCCCTGCAGACTGCCGAAGCGCACCCCGTGCTTCATGCCGACCCGCACGGTCTCGCGCATGCTCTCGGTCATCACGCGGCGAAGCCCGGGGTGGTCGACGACATCCTGAACGCTCATCCCCGTGATCGCGGGCAGGGCGTTGAGCATATTGACGACGAGTTTGGTCCACTGGGCGCCAACGAAGTTGTCGAGGGCGATGGTGGGCGCGGCCTCGGCGAGCACGTTCCGCCAGCTGTTGGTGGCCGCATCCGCGACGCCGGAGCCTCGGCCCAGATAGGTAGGCGCGGCCGTGGTGATCGTCACTTGGCCGGGAGCGGCGTAGTTCGCAGCAATGATCGACAGAGCGCCGAAGCAGTCCGAGCGGGGCAGCAGCCTGCTGGCAGTCCGCACGCCGTCGAGGCCGTTCTGCACGACGATCAGGGGGGATCCGTCGAGCACGGCGGCGTTCTCGCCGATGGCGGCGGCGGCATCCTGGGCTTTGGTGCACACCAGCGTCAGCTGTGGGGTCTCGACCAGGCGTTCGAGCGCGACGGGATGCTGCCGCGCCGCTCCGAAGGCACCGGTCAGTGAAATCCCCTCGGCCCGGATCGCCGCCAGCGCCGGCCCCCGCGCTGTCACGGTCACCGTGTGCCCCGCCCGAGCCAGCAGGGTCGCGAACGTGCCGCCGAGGGCGCCGGCCCCGATCACTGCAATCTTCATCTGCCCAGCCTAGGTCGCGGCCGTGGCAGCCCTGAGCCCCGGGTGCCGGAGGCGGACTCCTCGTCGGGGCCGGATACCATGTCAAGAGTGAATGAAGTAGAGCAGGCAGCGCAGCAGAAGGTCGGCGCCACCGCGAGCGGCCTGATCCTGGTCGACAAGCCCCAGGGCTGGACCAGCCACGACGCCGTCGCCCGCACCCGCCGCCTGGCCGGCACCCGCAAGGTCGGCCACGCCGGCACGCTGGACCCGATGGCCACCGGCCTGCTGATCCTCGGCATCAACAGCTCCACCCGACTGCTGACCTACGTCGTCGGCCTCGACAAGGAATACCTGGCGACCATTCGGCTGGGCGCTGCGACCACAACCGATGACGCCGAGGGCGAAGAGCTGGCCCGGGCATCCGTCGACGCCGTGGCGATGCTCACGCCGGAAACCATCGCGGCCGGAATCAGCGCCCTCACCGGCGACATCGCGCAGCAGCCGAGCTCCGTCAGCGCCATCAAGATCGACGGCAAGCGCGCCTACGCCCGGGTGCGCGCCGGCGAAGCGGTCGATCTGCCGGCCCGGCCCGTCACCGTGAGCGCCTTCGAGCTGCTCTCCACGACGCCGGCCGACGGGTTCCTTGACCTCACAGTGCGGGTGGAATGCTCCTCGGGCACCTACATCCGGGCGCTCGCCCGCGACCTCGGCGCGGCTCTCGCGGTCGGCGGCCACCTCACCAGCCTGCGCCGCACCCGGATCGGCCCGTTCCAGATCGACGCGGCCCAGGCGCTGGCCGAGCTTGACGTTGCGGCCGGGCTGATCGGCCCGGCGGATGCCGCCACTCGGCTCCTCGCACGCCTGGACCTCACCGAGCAGCAGGCCATCGACCTCGGCCACGGCAAGAGCATCGCCGTGGACGCCGCATCCCGAATGGACGGCGCCGCCGGGCCCGTCGCCGCGGTCGCGCCGGATGGGCGCCTGATCGGCCTGGTCGAATACCGCGGTGGCCATGCCAAGTCCGTGATCAACTTCCCGCCCGACGAGGCCTCGGAGGCCACCGAATGATCGAGTGGTTCACCTGGCTCCAGCTCGGAGTCGCTGGAGTCGCCGGCCTGCTCTGCGTCGCCCTCGGACTGGCCGGTCGCAAGCCAACCGACCTCACTATGGGCGCCACCGCGCTCGTGGAGCTGCTGTTGATCGTGCAGCTCGTTGTGGCCGTCATCGCGCCGTTCACCGGCAACACCGCCACCGGAAGCCTGCTTGAGTTCTACACCTATCTGGTCAGCGCCATCCTGGTTCCCGTGGCCGCTGTCGCCTGGGCGCTGATCGAGCGCAGCCGGTGGAGCACGGTCATCCTCGGCGTCGCCGGCCTGGGAGTCTTCGTGATGGTCTACCGCATGGGGCAGATCTGGACGGTGCAGGGTCTGTGACCAGACGCCCCACGGATGCTGCGATAATTAGGATGCCATGACCGCACCTCAGAGCACCCCCTCGAGCACCCCCTCGAGCACCCCCTCGAGCATCCCCGCAGCGACGACCGCCGAGCCCGCTCGGAGCACCCGCGTGACCGGCGTCGGTCGGCTGCTCATCGCCGTCTACGGTCTCCTCGCGCTGGCGGCGACCGGCCGTTCGTTCGTACAGATCGCCTCCAAGTTCTCGGAAGCCCCGCTGTCCTATTCGCTGTCGGCACTGGCCGCGGTCGTCTACATCGTCGCCACGGTGGCCCTGATCAAGAGCGGCGGTCGTTGGCGCCGCGTGGCCTGGATTACGATCGGCTTCGAGTTCGTCGGCGTGCTCGTGGTCGGCACTCTCAGCCTCCTCGATCCGGCGCTTTTCCCGCACGACTCGGTCTGGTCGGTCTACGGGCGCGGCTACGTCTTCATCCCGCTGGTACTGCCCCTGCTGGGCATGTGGTGGCTGTCCCGAACCGGGAAGGTCGGCGCGTGAAGGTGTTGCGCGGCGTCGCCGACATCCCCGCCGACTGGCCGGCCTCCGCGGTCAGCATCGGCAAGTTCGACGGTGTGCACGCCGGACACCGTGCGGTCATCGCCGAGCTGAAGGCCGTTGCCGACGATGCCGGCCTGGCCGCCGTGGTCGTGACCTTCGACCGGCATCCGCTCGCCGTGCTTTCCCCCACGGAGTGCCCCGATACTCTGATCAGCACCGATCAGAAGCTCGCCCTGCTCGGCGAAACCGGCGTGGATGCCACCCTCATGCTTGGGTTCACGGCGGCACTGGCCGCCCTGTCGCCGGAGGAATTCATCGAGAGCATCCTGGTGCGCGGGCTGCACGCGCAGACGGTGCTGGTCGGCCGTGACTTTCGGTTCGGCGCCCGCGGTGCCGGCGACGTGCGCCTGCTGCAGCATCTGGGGGATCGGTTCGGTTTCAGTGTGCGCCTGATCGACGACGTGAAACCAGACCGGATGCGCCGGGTCTCGTCGACCTGGATCCGCGAGCTGCTCATTCGCGGCGAGGTCGGCGCGGCAACCACTCTGCTCGGACACAACCCGACCGTGCGTGGCGAGGTCGTGCACGGCGCGAAACGCGGACGTGAACTTGGCTTCCCCACGGCCAACCTGTCGCCGCAGTCCGAGGGGCTCATTCCCGCCGACGGCGTCTACGCAGGGTGGCTGACCGATGCCGGCATCCGCTACCCGGCCGCAATCTCGGTGGGCAACAACCCCACCTTCGACGGTGTGGCGCAGAAGCAGGTCGAGGCCTTCGTGCTCGACCGCGACATCGACCTGTACGACCATGTGGTGGAGGTTTCTTTCGTCGAACGCATCCGCGGGATGGTGGCCTTCACCGGAGTCGAACCTCTGATCGTGCAGATGCACGACGACGTGGAGAAGGTCCGCGGCATTCTGGCCTGAGACTCGTCGGTCACGCCCGGTCGACGGGTCAGGCCACGGGTCAGGCGACGAGCTCGGCGCGGTGGATGAGCGCCGCGGCGCCGATGAGCGGACCGTCGCCGGAGAGGGCGGACGGCACGACGCGCACCCGGGTCGCGAAGGAGAACACCGTGCGCTCGGCGACTGCCGCCCGCACGACGTCAAACAGGTCCGGCGTGACGCGTGAGAAACCGCCACCGATCGCCACCACATCGAGGTCCACGAGGTTCGTTGCGGAGGCGATCGCCTGGCCGATCGCCTGGCCGCAGCGCTTCACCGCGGCGACCGCGATCGGGTCTCCGGCGGCGTACGCGGCCGAGAGGTCTTCGCCGGTGAGGCCCGACCAGCCCTGAGCTTGCGCCCACGCCACGGTGCGCGGGCCGGAAGCGACGGCCTCGAGGCATCCGGTGCCACCGCAGGCGCAGAGGTCGTCGAACCCGCCGACCTCGATGTGCCCGATGTGCCCGGCGTTGCCGCTGGGGCCGGAGACGGTGGCCCCACCCAGGATCAGGCCACCGCCGACGCCCGTGGACACAACCATGCCCATCAGGCTGTCGGCGCCCTGCCCCGCGCCGAGCCAGTGCTCGGCAAGCGTGATGCAGAGGCCGTCCAGGCGCAGGCGCACGGGAGCTTCGGGCACGAGGCCCGCGACCAAGTCCCGGAAGGGGTAGTTCCGCCAGGCTGGCAGGTTGAGCGGAGAGACCGTTCCCGTCTCCACCGTGATCGGTCCGGCGGTGCCGATACCGACGCCGAGGAGAGCTGCTCCGGGGGGCAAGCCTGCCCGTGCGCGCGTGACCACGGTCTCGACGCCGGCAGCGAGCTCCTCGGCGTTTTTCAGCGGGCCGGTGGGGGCGCGGTGTCGGCTGGCGGCGAGCACGACACCATGCTCGTCGACGAGGGCGGCTTCGACCTTGGTGCCGCCGAGGTCAACGGCGAGAGCATAACTGGTGGGCATGCTCCGAGCCTAGGGCGTGCAGACTTCAGTCGCAGATGCTCAGATGAGCGACATTTCCAACAGGTGTTGATTGGGGGAGACCGGCAACCTAGGCTGGGGTCATACCGGACGGAGCACCATGGCGGACACTGACGAACTATTGTCTATTCGCGCGGCCGAGCTGTACTACGAGGAAAACAAAACGCAGGACGAAATCGGCACTGTTCTGCGCCTGACCCGCTGGAAGGTCGGCCGGCTCCTCGCCCAGGCGAAGGCCAGCGGATTCATCCGGATCGAGATCGTGCACCCCCGCGCTCGACGTCTCTCCCTCGAACGTCGGCTGCGTGAGAGCACCCGGCTGAACGATGCCATCGTCGTCTCCTCCGCCGGCGTCTCCGGTGACGAAGAACTCCAGTCCCGCACCGCCCAGGCCGCCGCCGACTACCTCACGGGCCTGCGCCCGGTGCCGCGCACGCTCGGCATCAGTTGGGGCCGCACCCTGCATGAGGTGTCGTTGCACGTAGCCCAGGGCTGGGCCAACGGTGTCAACGTCGTGCAGATCAACGGCGGCGTCAGCCTCAACCGACGCGCCGGCACCGCCGCTGCCACGGCCGTCACCATGGCCCACAAGGCCTCGGGCGCGGCAACCCTGTTGCCGAGCCCTGCCATTCTCGAGCGTCTCGAGACCAAGACCGCGATCGAAGCCGACCGTTCCGTTGCCGCTGTGCTGCAGCTCGGAGCTGCGGCATCCGCCTATCTGTTCAGCGCCGGCCAGGCCGACCAGAACTCGGCCCTCGTCGACAGTGGCTACCTCACGCCCGAGCAGGTCGCCGAGCTCGTTCGCAAGGGAGCCGTCGGGGACATCGTCGGCCGGTACATCGACAGTGCGGGCAACATCGTCGATCCCGAACTCGATGGGCGCACCGTCGGCATCCAGCTCGAACAGCTGCGCCACGCGAAGACGGCCATCGCCGTCATCGCCGGCAGCTCCAAACACGCCATCGCTCGTGCCGTTGTCGGCAGCGGCCTGTGCAGCGTTCTCGTCACCGACGAAGACACCGCGCTCGCCGTGCTCGGCGACGACTCGTGACCACACCTCAATCGCAAGGAATATTCATGACAACCAGCCACTCGGCTATGGCCCAGTTGAACACCGGGGAACGCGCCCTGGCGCTCATCGGCGGGGAAGCCACGGATACCAATCTTCGCCGCTACCTGCACGGTATCCCGGGCATCGATACCGTCGGCCTCGAACAGCGTGCAGCCGACCTCGGCACCCGGTCCATCAAGACCAGCTCGAAGAAGTGGGCGATCGACAAGATCATCAGCCTGATCGACCTCACCACCCTCGAGGGTGCAGACACCCCCGGCAAGGTCAAGTCGCTGGTCGGCAAGGCCCTCACCCCCGACGCCGGTGACCTGAGCTGCCCGCGAGTCGCTGCGGTCTGCGTGTACGGCGATATGGTGCCGCACGCCGTGGCCGCCCTCGGCTCGTGGCACTCGGCGGGCACGGATGCCGGCGTGAACGTCGCCGCTGTCGCCACCGCGTTCCCGAGCGGCCGGGCCTCCCTCGCGATCAAGCTGGCCGATGTGCGCGACGCGGTTGACGCCGGCGCCGACGAGATCGACATGGTGATCGACCGCGGGGCATTCCTGTCCGGCCGGTTCGGCCAGGTCTACGACGAGATCGTGGCGGTCAAGCAGAGCTGCCGCCGCACCGACGGCAGCTTCGCGCACCTCAAGGTGATTCTCGAAACCGGGGAGCTCAGCACCTACGACAACGTGCGTCGTGCGTCCTGGCTGGCCATCCTGGCCGGCGGCGACTTCATCAAGACCTCCACCGGAAAGGTGCCCATCGCGGCCACCCTGCCCGTGACCCTGTCCATGCTCGAGGTCGTGCGCGACTGGCACCGCCTCACGGGCGCGAAGGTCGGTGTGAAGCCGGCCGGCGGCATCCGTACCTCCAAAGATGCGACGAAGTACCTCGTGACCGTCGCCGAAACCGTGGGCGAGGAATGGCTCACGCCGAGCCTGTTCCGGTTCGGGGCGTCGAGCCTGCTGAACGACGTTCTCATGCAGCGCCAGAAGATGGCCTCCGGACACTACTCCGGCCCCGACTACGTGAGCATTGATTGATCTCGACAAGCTCGATCACCGACAACCAGATCAACCTTGATTGGAATAACCATGAGCTTTCTTGATTACGCTCCGGCCCCGGAGTCCCAGGCCGTGCTGAACCTGCGGTCCGACTACGGACTCTTCATCGACGGCGAGTTCGTCGCCGGTCATGGTGAGCCCTTCCAGAGCATCAACCCGGCCACCGAGAAGCAGATCGCGATGATCGCCCACGCCACTGCGGCGGATGTGGACGCGGCCGTGGCCGCCGCCCGTCGCGCCTACGACAAGACCTGGTCGAAGCTCTCCGGCAGCGATCGTGGCAAGTACCTGTTTCGCATTGCCCGTCTCGTGCAGGAGCGGGCCCGCGAGCTCGCCGTTGCCGAGACCCTCGATAACGGCAAGCCGATCAAGGAGAGCCGCGACGTCGACGTTCCTCTGGTTGCCGCCTGGTTCTTCTACTACGCCGGCTGGGCCGACAAGCTCGACCACGCCGGGGTAGGCCCCACGCCGTCCGCGCGGGGCGTCGCCGCCCAGGTGATCCCGTGGAACTTCCCGCTGCTGATGCTGGCCTGGAAGATCGCCCCGGCCCTGGCCGCCGGCAACACGGTCGTGCTCAAGCCGGCCGAGACCACCTCGCTGACCGCCCTGCTGTTCGCCGAGATCCTGCAGCAGGCCGACCTGCCTGCCGGCGTCGTCAACATCGTCACGGGCGGCCGGGACACCGGGAAGGCCCTCGTCGGTCACCCCGGCGTCAACCTGGTCGCGTTCACCGGTTCGACCGGAGCCGGCCGGGCCATCGCCCGCTCGGTCGCCGGCACCGACAAGAAGGTCATCCTCGAGCTCGGCGGCAAGGCCGCGAACATCGTCTTCGACGACGCGCCCATCGACCAGGCCATCGAGGGCATCGTCAACGGGATCTTCTTCAACCAGGGCCACGTCTGCTGCGCGGGCAGCCGACTGCTCGTGCAGGAGAGTATCCACGACGAGGTCATCGATCGGCTCAAGGCGCGCCTGTCCACCCTGCGCCTCGGCGACCCGATGGACAAGAACACCGACATCGGCGCGATCAACAGTGCCGAGCAGCTGGCGCGCATCCGTGAGCTCACCGACATCGGCGAGCAGGAAGGCGCCGAGCGCTGGAGCCCGGACTGTGTGCTCCCCGACACCGGTTTCTGGTTCAAGCCGACCATCTTCACGAACGTCTCCAGCAGCCACCGCATCGCCCGCGATGAGGTCTTCGGTCCGGTGCTCTCCGTGCTCACCTTCCGCACCCCGGCCGAGGCCATCGCCAAGGCGAACAACACGCCCTATGGTCTCTCCGCCGGAATCTGGACCGAGAAAGGCAGCCGGATGCTGGCCGTCGCCGACAAGCTGCGTGCCGGCGTGATCTGGGCGAACACGTTCAACCGTTTCGACCCGGCCAGCCCCTTCGGCGGTTACAAGGAGTCCGGCTACGGCCGCGAAGGTGGCCGCCACGGCCTCGCCGCGTACCTCAAGCCCGCCGCCGGCCGCGCGGCCGCACGAACCGTGACAGCCGCGCCCGCGGCATCCGTCGCCCCAGCTGTCGTGTCGCCGGCCGCGGAGAAGACCCCTGTTTCCCGAAAGAAGGCCGCCAAATGACCCGCCTCGCCGTTCCCAAGACCTACAAGCTCTACCTCGGCGGAAAGTTCCCGCGCAGCGAGTCCGGCCGGGTCTACGAGATCCGCTCCCACGACGGGGAATTCCTCGCGAACGCCGCACAGGCCAGCCGCAAGGATGCCCGGGACGCCGTCGTCGCCGCCCGTTCTGCGCTCGGCGGCTGGGCCGGCGCCACGGCCTACAACCGCGGCCAGGTGCTCTACCGCATCGCGGAACTGCTCGAGGGGCGCCGGGCCCAGTTCGTCGCCGAAATCGTGCAGTCGGAGGGTGTGACGGCCGCAGCCGCATCCGCCCAGGTCGACGAGGCCATCGACCGCTGGGTCTGGTACGCCGGCTGGGCCGACAAATACCTGCAGGTTGCCGGCAACGCCAACCCGGTGTCGGGGCCCTACTTCAACATCTCGGTGCCGGAGCCCACGGGCGTCGTCGCCATCATCGCGCCGCAGACCGGCGGCTCGCTGCTCGGCCTCGTCAGCGCGGTCGCCCCGGCGCTGGTGCCCGGCAACACCGTGGTCGTGGTCGCGAACGAGACCATGCCGCTCTCGGCGATCAGCCTGGGCGAGGTGCTCGCCACGAGCGACGTGCCCGGAGGTGTGGTCAACATTCTCACCGGGTCACCGGCCGAGATGGCGCCGTGGCTGGCCAGCCACGCCGACGTCAACGCGCTCGACCTGGTCGGCGCCGGCGACCTCGACTGGATCCACCTTGAGATCGACGCGGCCGAGACGCTCACCCGGGTGCTGCAGCCCGAGAACGGTCCGGATGCCGCGAGCCCTTCGCTGGCCCGAATCGTGGCGTTCACCGAAACCAAGACGATCTGGCACACCAAAGGCCTGATCTAACCTGGCGAGACCCCGACCTACGCCTCGTGGGGCCGGTCGGTGTCGTCGTCGCGCAGCAGGTCTTCCAAGGCCTGGTCCACCTCATCGAGCACCGGCTCGACCCCCGCTGCCGAGCTGGTCAGACGAGCCACGAGGGCCTGCGGGTCGTCGAGGTCTGCTGACGAGGGCAGAAGGTCCGGGTGGGCCCACAGTTCGTCGCGTTTCTCGTTGCCGACGGCATCCGTCACGGCCTGCCACAGTGCGGCGGCCTCGCGCAGGCGCCGGGGGCGCAATTCGAGCCCAACCAGGGTGGCGAACGCCGACTCGGCGGGGCCACCGGATGCCCGGCGCCGCTTCACCGTCTCGGCGATCGCGTCCGCGCGAGGCAGCCGGTTCGTGGCCTCCCGCGTGACGACGTCGACCCAGCCCTCGATCAGGGCGAGCATCGTCTCGAGCCGGGAGAGCGCGGCCAGCTGAGCCTCGGTCTTGGGCGGAATCAGCGAGCCGTCGACCATGGCCGCGCGCAGTTCTTCCGGATTGGCTGGGTCGAAGCCGTCGGCCAACTGTTCGAGGCGGCTGGAATCGATGTGGATGCCGCGGGCGAAGTCCGTGATCGAGCTGATCAGGTGCAGGCGCAGCCAGCGGGAGTGACGGAAGAGGCGCGCGTGGGCGATTTCGCGCACGGCGAGGTAGATCTGCACTTGGTCGGAGGGAACGTCGAGGCCCTCGCCGAACGCGGCCACATTCTGGGGGAGCAGGGCAGCCTGCTGGTCGCTGAGCAGGGGGATTCCGACGTCGCCGCCGGAGACGACCTCGTTGGACAGCTGGCCGACGACCTGACCGAGCTGCATGGCGAACAGGGTGCCGCCGATACTACGCATCACCTGGCCGGCACCGGCCATCATGCCCTTGAGCTCTTCCGGGGCCTGATCGGTGAGCACCCGGGTCAGGGAGTCCGAAATGCTGGTCGCCACGGGCTCGGCCAGCTGGGTCCACAGCGGCATGGTCGCGGTGACCCATTCCTTGCGGGTCATGAGGCGCGGGGGAGCGGTGAGCTCGGCGACCGAGATCACCTCGTCCAACCAGAGGGAGGCAATGTGGAATGCCTGATCGAGGGCGGCACGTTCGGTCGGGGTCACGTCGAGCTGACCCTGGGCCGCGCGCTCCTGGCCCTGGCTGAGCGCGGCCTCCCAGTTGATGGACCCGTCCCCGCCGCCGCGCAGAGCGCCCTGCAGCTGGTTCATCAGAGCGGAGATGCTCGCCGGGTCACTCGGAAGCCCCGCCGCGCCGGCAAGCTGGCTCGGGTCGATGGACGACTTCCCACTCAGGATGTCGCGCAGCATGTCCCGAAACTCATCTTCGGGATTATGACCCTCTTCGGGTCGGGAGTCGTCGTCGGCCACTTCAGGCACCTCTCAGTTGCGTCCTCCTACGCTAGCCGGAGATCCCCAGCGCGCACTGGGAAATGACCTACGCTGGTAAACCGGTGTCCGCCTGCCGCGAACAGCCAGCACAATCCCTGGAAGGAAACCCGGTGGCCCTCTTCACCGATCACCCCGCACGGCCACCCGCCCGATCCACCCGTGCAGTCGGGGCAGGCTGGGTGGCGCTTGGGATCGCGCTGGTGCTTGGTCTCATTCTCGCCGTAACGCCGTCCCCGTATGTGATCGAGAAGCCCGGACCGGTCTTCAACACCATCGGCACGGCCGAACAGGACGGCGAGCAGGTTCCGCTCATCTCCGTGTCCGGTGAACCCGTCTTTCCGACCGAGGGCAGCCTGGACCTGCTGACCGTGTCGCTCGTGGGAAACCCCGCTAACCGGCCAAGCTGGCTGACGGTCGCCGCAGCCTGGCTCGACCCGAACCAGGCCGTGATCCCGATCGACTCGGCGTTCCCACCCGACGTGAGCACGAAACAGCGCGAGGAGCAGACTCAGGCGCAGATGGTGAATTCGCAGCAGGATGCCATCGCCGCCGCTCTCACCAACCTCGACTACGACTACCCGACGATCCTCTCGGTCGTCTCCCTGCCCGAGGACTCACCCGCCGAGGGAATCATGGAAGCCGGCGACCAGGTGGTCTCGGTGAACGGCGACGAGGTTACCGACATTACGGCCCTGCGCGACGCGCTGTCCCGCAACGGGGTCGACGCCCCAGCCGCCATCGGCATCCTTCGAGACGGCACGGCCCAGACCGTCGAGGTCACGCCGGTCGCAGCGGGCGACGCCGTGGTGGTTGGCATCAACGTCACGAGCGAGTACGAGTTTCCCTTCGACGTGACGATCCAGCTGGACGCGGTCGGCGGACCCAGCGCCGGCATGATGTTCGCCCTCGGCATCATCGACACGCTGACCCCCGGCTTCCTGCAGGGTGGGGCGGATGTCGCGGGCACCGGCACCATCAACCAAGCTGGCCAGGTAGGGCCGATCGGCGGAATCCGGCAGAAGCTGATCGGCGCCGATCAGAACGGCTCCGACTGGTTCCTGGCGCCCGCCGACAACTGTGACGAGGTCACCGGGCATGTTCCGGACGGTATGACGGTGTTCTCCGTCGACACCCTCGACGATGCGCTGGCCGCCCTGGACGCCATCCGCACCGGTTCGGACACCGACGGGCTGGAGCAGTGCCCTCTCAGATAACCCCGGGTCGCTGCCCAGCGAACATGCGTCATTCGTTCGGGGCTGCTGTCTAGAATGTAAGTTGACCGCCGATTTCGAGATCAAGAGGCCAATTCGTGACGTCACAACAACCCCGCAGTACGACCGCTCCACAGCGCAGCCGTGCTCCACTTGCCATTACGGCAGCGATCATCGCGGGGTTGGTGATCATCTTCTTCGTTTTCGCCGGGCTCTATGCGGACATACTCTGGTTCGACCAGCTTGGCTTCCTCAATGTGCTGACCACGCAGTGGTTCGCCGGTGCCGCACTGTTCCTGATCGGGTTCGTCGCCATGGCGGTCCCGGTATGGGTGAGCATCCAGATCGCTTACCGGTTGCGGCCGGTCTACGCGAAGCTCAATTCGCAGCTCGACCGCTACCAGCAGGTCATCGAGCCGCTGCGCCGCCTCGCCATGTACGGCATCCCGGCCCTGCTCGGCCTGTTCGCCGGCGTCGCCGCGGCCACGCGCTGGCAGGTCGTTCTGATGTGGCTGAACCGCACAGATACCGGCCGAGTGGACCCCCAGTTCAAGCTGGACATCTCGTTCTACCTGTTCGATCTTCCCTTCTTCCACTCCGTGCTCGGCTTCGCGTCGGCAGTGGTGCTCATCTCGGCCCTGGTAGCAGCGGCTACGAGCTACCTGTACGGTTCGATCCGGGTGAGCGGGCGCGAGGTGCTCATCTCCAAGGCCGCCCGCATTCAGATCGCCGTCACGGCCGCCGTCTATCTGTTGCTGCAGGCCGTGAGCATCTGGCTCGACCAGTACTCCACGGTGACCAACACCAACGAACTGTTCACTGGCGCCGGCTACACCGATGTGAACGCCACGATCCCGGGCCGCGCCATCCTGGCCGGAATCGCCGCCGTCGTCGCCATCCTGTTCCTCCTCACGGCCTTCATTGGCCGCTGGCGCCTGCCCATTGTCGGCACCGCGCTGCTGATCGTGAGCAGCCTGCTGCTCGGTTCGCTGTACCCGTGGGTCGTGCAGCGCTTCCAAGTGGTCCCGAGCGCAAAGACGCTCGAGGAACCCTACATCCAACGCAATATCGATCTCACCCGCGACGCCTACGACGTGGCGGATGTGGAAGAGATTCCGTACAACGCGACCACGACGGCCGAGCCCGGTGCCCTGCGCGCCGACGCGGAAACCACCGCGAACATCCGAATCCTTGACCCTGCCCTGGTCAGTGACGCGTTCTCCCAGCTTGAGCAGTTCAAGCAGTACTACCAGTTTCCGCAGAACCTCGACGTCGACCGCTACACGATCGACGGCAAGTCCCAGGACACCGTGATCACCGTGCGCGACCTCAACCTGGCCGGCCTGAACGCCGGCAACACCTGGGTCAACTCCACCGTGGTCTACACGCACGGTTACGGCGTCGTGGCGGCCTACGGTAACCAGCGCTCGGCCGGTGGCCAGCCTGTCTTCCTCGAGTCGGGCATCCCGACCACGGGGTTGCTGCCCGACTACGAGCCGAGGATCTACTTCGGCGAGACATCGCCGCCGTACTCCATTGTGGGTGCGGCCGAGGGAACCAAACCGGTCGAGCTCGACTTCCCGTCGGGAACGGACGGCGCGCAGCAGACTTACAACACCTTCACCGGCGATGCCGGACCGAAGCTGGACAACCCGTTCAACAAGCTGATCTACGCGCTCAAGTTCCAGTCGGAGCAGATCTTCCTGGCGAACGCCGTGAACGAGAAATCGCAGATTCTCTACGACCGCGACCCGGTCACCCGGGTGCAGAAGGTTGCTCCGTACCTCACCCTCGACTCCGACGCCTACCCGTCTATTGTTGACGGCAAGATCAAGTGGATCGTGGACGGCTACACGACCTCGGCCGACTACCCTTACTCGACCTCGGTGGGGCTCAGCGACGCGATCGCCGACACGGAAACGCCCCCGCAGCCGTTCGCGCTCGACAACATCAACTACATGCGCAACTCGGTCAAGGCCACCGTCGACGCCTACGACGGCGAGGTCACCCTGTACGCCTGGGACGACGAGGACCCACTGCTCAAGACCTGGCAGAAGATCTTCCCGTCGACTCTCAAGCCGATGACCGAGATGAGCGGCGACCTGATGAGCCACGTTCGTTACCCGGCCGACATGTTCAAGGTGCAGCGCAAGATTCTGGGCAAGTACCACGTCACCGACCCTGGTTCCTTCTACTCGGTCGACGACGCCTGGACCACGCCGAACGACCCGGTGTCACCGTCGACGAACACGACCCTGCAGCCGCCGTACTACCTGACCATGCAGGTTCCGGGCCAGGAGAAGCCGGCCTTCTCGCTCTACTCCACCTTCATTCCGGATGCGAGTGGCGCGACCAGCCGTAACGTGCTGACCGGCTACCTGGCGGTAGACGCGGATGCTGGTTCGACCGATGGCAAACGGGCGGAGGGCTACGGAAAGCTCCGTTTGCTCAACCTGCCGAAGGACGTGACCGTACCTGGCCCCGGCCAGGTGCAGGCGAAGTTCAACGCCGACCCGACCGTGTCACAGCAGTTGAACCTGCTGAAGCAGGGCCAGTCCAAGGTGCTCAACGGCAACCTGCTCACCGTTCCTGTCGGTGGCGGCCTGCTCTACGTGCAGCCGGTCTACGTTCAGTCCACGGGTGAGACCAGCTACCCGCTGCTGCAGAAGGTGCTCGTCGCTTTCGGCGACGAGATCGCGTTCGAGGACACACTGGACAAGGCGCTCGACGTGCTCTTCGGTGGCGACTCAGGTGCCACCGCCGGCGACACCTCCGTTCCGCCGTCCGAGACACCCGTTGAGGGGGAGACGCCCACCGACGGCACCATCCCATCGACCTCGACCGGTGACCCGGCGACGGATGCCCAGCTGAGGTCGCTCCTCGCGGAAGCCAAAGTGGCCGTGACCGAGAAGCAGACGGCGCTGACCACAGGTGACTTCACGGCTTACGGGGTGGCCGACAAGAAGCTGAACGATGCGATCGCCGAGATGCTGGTGCTGCTGGGCCAGTAGCACGTAGTTCGCCGCTTCATCCGCTGCGCGGGTGCTGCGCCGTCTCGCCGGAGGAACGCCTCCCGCGGTGCGGCGCGGCACCCGCGTCTTGCATCCCGCGGGCTGTCCTGCCGCCTGTGTGGTCGGACCGCTCGCGGGCCTGTGGTAAATTGGTGTTTGTAGCGCGGGGTGGAGCAGTTCGGTAGCTCGCTGGGCTCATAACCCAGAGGTCGTAGGTTCAAATCCTGCCCCCGCAACGA
>Ga0136639_10000053_pt1 | contig 32982 bp, 34 predicted proteins | sample AntDrymUQ8592106_2_FD_113739 | JGI IMG/M metagenome (GOLD analysis project Ga0136639, IMG submission 113739) | Polar desert sand microbial communities from Dry Valleys, Antarctica - metaG UQ859 (21.06) | ecosystem: Environmental > Terrestrial > Soil > Desert | place: Antarctica: Dry Valley...
AGGAGGATGTTGTCGGGCAGGTTGAGGAATTCGACGCGGACGCGGACGCGTTGCTCCTCAACGCCAAGGGCGGAGATTTTGGTGAAGCCGCCGAGTTCGACCACGGTGACGCGGCCGCGCAGGGGTTCATTGCCGCCCCAGTTTTCGATGGAGACTTCCGCACCCGTTTGAACGGCAACGGCATCGCTGGAAAGAAGCTCAATTTCCGCCTCCAGGTCGCGTGGGTCGCCGACTTCCATGAGCGCCAGGCCGGGAGTGACCGGGCGGGCGCTTTCTTCCAGAACCTGAAGGACAAAGCCGGTGACGGGAGCCAGAATGGTGACCGGCTTTTGGTCGTCCGCCGGCGAGTCCGCCTGGAGCAGGGCGGAGCGTGCTTGGGCGATCTCAAACTCGGCGACGCGCAGGGCAAATTCCGCGGCGCTCACCTCGCGCCCGCGCACTTGCACTTGGCTGGTGGCCGATTCCCATTCGCGGCGCGAGATGGCGTTGGTTTTCAGCAATGTCTCGGCGCGCGCGGCCTCCTTTTCGGCAAGATCAAGGACTGAGCGGGCGCGTTCCAGCTCGGCTTGGCGCAGGTCGGCGGTGGCGGTGGCCGCCTGCAGGCGGGCCTCAGCCTGTCCGCGGGCGCGCGGGTCAAGCAGGCTGGGGGTCTCCGCCCGGATGGTGGCGAGAATTGTCTGACCAGCAACGATCGGATCGCCGGCGCGGAGTTCAATCCGGTTAAGGAAGCCGACAATCGGCGGGGAAATCGTGAAGCGGTGGCGGACCCGCGTCTGGCCTTCCTCAAACACCGAAACCACCAGCGGGCCACGCGTTACGCTGCCTACTTCCACGGTCACGGGCTGGGGCAGCAAGTTGATGACAATGAAGGCGGCAACGGCTGCCAGAAGCATCCACACGAGCACGCGGCGCCACGGGCGGGAGCGTTTTTCACCAGATTTGGCGGGGCTGTTCATCAATCGCGGGCGTTTAGGACACTGAGAAGATCAAGCGAACGGATGCGGCGGCTAACCACAAGAAATGATAGGCTGGAGGAAACAAGGATGACGAGCACCGCCGTGGCGTAGGATCGCGGGCTGAGAATCAGGGGCATGCGCACAGTTTCGGTGCTCGCCACCGCCACCATCGCCGCAGCCAGGATGCCGCCAAGGTAAAGTCCGACCGGGATGGCAATCAGGGTGAGCACCACCAACTCGCCGACGAGCACGCCGGCCACCTCGCCGGGTTGGAAGCCAATGACTCGCAGCGTGGCAAGGTCGCGCCGGCGTTCCGACAGGGCGATCCGCGCCCCGTTGTAAACCACGCCAAAGGCGACGATGACGGCAAAGCTCAGGTAGATGGTTTGCACTAGGCCCATCATCTCGCCGGTGGTTGAGTTGAAGCTCTCCCGCGCGCTGCTGGTCAGGGAGAGGGCACCGATCCGGGGCGAGGCTTTCACCGCGGCGAGGAATTCCTCCCGGCGGGCAGGATCAACATCCAGGTGGGCGCCGCTGACGGTTGATCCTTCGCGCATGAGGCGGCGCAGGGCGTCGATGTCCATGTACGCGCCAAGGCCGGAAAAATCCGTGATGGTGCCGGCCACCACGGTTTCCAGCACCGGTCGGCGGCCTTCCTGGACCTCGATGCGGACGATGTCGCCGGATTTGACCGCAAGGATTTCCGCGAGTTTTTCGGAAAGCAGCAAGCCATTGGCCGGCATGGCAACCGGATTTCCCTGAGCATCAAGCAGCAGGTTTAATTGCGCCGCGCGTGGCAGGCCCGTGACCGCGACGCGACGGTCAAGGTGGCCATAAAGGAGACGGGCGGAAACGCTGCGGAACTCCTCCGAGGCGATCACGCCGGGGAGGTGGTGCATGGCACTCCAAGCGGTTGCCGATCCGGGTTCGATCAGGCTGACGGTGGCATCCTGGCGCTGCGCCTGGGTCCACTGGAATTCCATGATGTAGGCAATGCCATCCCGCATGGCCCCGGGGACGATCGGAATGGCGGTGGCAAGTGCCAGACCTAGAAGCGTAAACAACGACTGCCACGGCTTGCGCTCAATGTTGCGCAAGGCCATCCGCATCGTGGGCGAAACCAATCGGTCGAGTCCCAGGCGCTCAAGCAGGGAGGCTCGGAAGGCGGCCGGCGGCTCGGGGCGCATCGCCTCAGCCGGTGGGAGTTGCATCGCCTGCCAGACCGCCCCGGAAACTCCCAGGCCGCAAACAATCGCCGCGGCAAGGGTGCCGGTAAGCAGCGCGGCCCAGTCCGGGTGAAACAATAACTCGGGGAAGAAGAAGAATCGCCGGTAGAGGATGGTGATGGTTTGCCCGAGCCAGAGGCCCGCGCCTGAGCCAACCAGAGAGCCGATCAGCACAATCACCAAGGCAAACTTCAGGTAGTGGCTGCCGATGGCGCTTGCCGAGTAACCAAATGCCTTGAGCTGAGCGATTTGCTCGCGCTGCAGGCGGATCAGCCGGGTGAGCGCCGCGCTGGTCATGAAGGCCGCCACGCTTAAAAAAAGCACCGGGAAGGCAATCGCGAAGCCGCGCAGGATCGTGATGCGGTCGCTGACTTGCCGCGCCGACGGGTGCTCACCACGATCATACGCGATCTGGCCGCCATATGGCGCTAGCAGAGCATCAAGGCTTGCCATCACCTCGGCGGGTTTGGCGCCGGGAGCAAGGTCGATAATCACATCGTTGAACGCGCCGTTCAGGTTGAGCGCGATGGACAGCGGTCGCTCGTTCATCCAGAACACGCCAAAGCGCTTGGCGTCAGGCAGCGGGTTGCCCGGGCGGGACTCGAAGACAAACTCCGGCGATAGGCCGACGCCGACAATTTCCAGGCGTTCCCGCGCCCCGTAGATGGTCGCCTCCACGCTGTCGCCGGGGTTGAAGCCGTGGGCCTTGGCAAAGGCCTCGCTGACGACGACCTCATTCCGGTTGCCTGTTTTTGGCACACGCCCCTTGCGCAGGTAGAGCAGGTTAAGCGTGGCCGGGCGATCCTCGGGCAGTGACAGGATCGTGCCGTCGGCCGGTTCGCGCATGCCCGGCAGGTCCAAGGTGAGAGCGCCGCGGACGCGGGTTTCGACGGCCGCCACGCCCGGGATTTCCGCCAGCCGCGGACGCAGGGAATTTGGCGCACGTTTCAGATCCGCAAAGACATCCGCAAACCGGTGGGTGCGGTAATAGGCACCCTCGGTCACCTCAAGCGAGCGCACTAAACTGCGCGCCATGATCATCATGGTCAGCCCGCAGGCCATCACCAGCGCCACGGCAATTACTTGGCCCTTAATGGTCCCAAGGTCGCGCAGCAGCTTCAGGTCGAGCGGGTGCATGGCCTACCAGGCAAGTGACTGGACCGGCTTGCGCTCCGGGTTGGTGTGGATGGCGGTTATTTTCCCGTCCGAGAGGTGGATGACGCGGTCGGCCATCTCTGCAATCACCGCATTGTGAGTGATGATGATGACCAGCGTGCCGAGGTCCCGGTTCACTTGGGCAATGGCGTCCAACACGTTGATGCCGGTTTTTACATCCAAGGCACCGGTCGGCTCGTCGCAGAGGAGCACTTCGGGCCGCTTAGCAATCGCTCGGGCAATCGCAACCCGCTGCTGCTCACCGCCGGACATCTGCGCGGGAAAGTGGTCGAGGCGTTTTTCCAAGCCAACGAGGGCAAGCGCGTCGTCGGGTGCCATCGGGTTGTCGGCCAGCTCGGTGATGAGCGCGACGTTTTCACGCGCCGTCAGGCTCGGAATCAGGTTGTAGAACTGGAAAATGAACCCGACGACATCGCGGCGGAACTCGGTGAGCTCGCGGCTATCGGCGGTCGTCAGGTCGCGGCCGCGGTAGCTCAGGGTTCCGCTGGTGGGCACATCCAGTCCGCCAAAGATGTTGAGCAAGGTCGACTTGCCACTGCCGGACGCACCCAGCAGGACGACCAGCTCGCCTTGGTAGAGATCCAGATCCACGCCATCGAGCGCGCGCACCTCAACCTCGCCGCCCGAGTAGAGCTTGCGCAGCCCGCGGGCTTGAAACAACAGCTCTGGCGGGGTGGCATCGGGCGGTTGCATAATCGTCTGGGACTTAGAGCGGCCGGGGCAGGCCGCTCGTCGCCCTATCAGGATGGACGCGATCCGCCATCCGTCAAGGGGGGCTGCGCACCAGGCGAGATTGTCATTTACAGCCGCGGCGGGCGGTTCATACCCGGCGGCACGATGTTGAAAACGATTCTCGCGCCCTATCGCCGCAGCCTGGTGATTTCCATTCTCGTGCAGATCATCATCCTGGTTGCGGGGAAGACCGCGGCCGATGGCGGGATCCTTTGGCACCAGGCGATCTTTGCCGTTTTGCTCTATTGGGTAATGGCCATCGGCATCATCAACGCCAAGCGCGACCAGCCGAGCCGGATGAACCTGTTTGTCATCCGCAATGGCTTGCTCGGGATGCTGCTGCTCGTCATGGGCGTGGCGAAATTGCGGGAGTCGGTGGGCTGGCAGTGAGGGCTGGCTGGCTCAGCAGGGCGGGGTGCTTTGGCGAGTTGCTATTTTGTCGGGCCAGCGATTAGTTCCGGAAGGTTGATGAGCGAGGCAACGCAAGATTTTGACAAGCTTCGGCGCATCCCGCGCTTCGCGGTGGGAATGCGCTTGTTGGTAGCTTTCGCCGGAGCCGTGGGCTTGGCCATCCAAGCAACTCAGGCAGGCAACGAAGGTTGGCGCTTGCTGTTTTATTACACCAATCAGAGCAATTTCATCATCACCGTCGTTTTCTTCTGCTCCGCGATCCAGCTGTGGCGCCGCTCGGGGCAGCACCGATGGCTTGCCGTCATCGAGCGCAGCGCCCACCTGTGGATCTACGTCACCGGTCTGGCATTCCATTTCCTGCTCTCCGCCTACTGGCAGCCGCAGGGCTTGCGCGGGGTGGCCAACTTATTGTTACATTATGCCGTCCCTATTGGCGCGTTTGTCGCCTGGCTTCTCTTCCATCAAAAGGGCAACTATCGCCTCCGCGAACTCTGGATTTGGGCATCCTATCCCGTCCTCTATCTCGCCTTCACCCTCGTCCGCGGCCATGTGGTGGGATTCTACCCCTATTGGTTTCTCGATCCAAACAAGGGAAAGGAACTCGGCATCTCCCCCGACGTGGCCATCGTCTTGATCGTCGTTGGTCTTATTCTCGCATTCCTCACCCTCGGCCTTGCCCTCACCGGCGTCGATGCCGCCTGGGCTGCCATTAGAGGACGCAATAACCCATCCAATCCCGGTCTCGTAACTCCTTCCATACCTCCCCTGACCTCCAGTGAAAAACCCGGCCTCTGCGATAACACGCCGACAGGGCCTTTCCAATAACGCGTCTGCCTTACCCCCCTCCGCGGAGGAGCGGCGGACTCCGCTCCGCCTCAAGGAGTGGCGGACTCCGATCCGCCCCAAGGAGCGGCGGACTCCGATCCGCCAGTGCATGAGAGAGCCAATGGTAAGAGGAATCCGCTTTTCATTGTTCTCCCAGGGCCGGGCGATTCGGAGATCGCCTCTCCTTGAGTCGATTCGGAGATCGCCTCTCCTTGGGCGTACCTAAGGCCCCGGGCTGGAATCTCCGCCCCCGTTGGGGGCATGGCGTCCCGCTTGGACTACTTCCCGACGAGACGCGACTGAAGTCGCGACTCCTTGCAAAGAACAAAGAGTGGTTGGCGGGGGAGGGGGCTATTTTTTCTCTTCCTTTTGGAGGGTCACCGGCTTGGCCAGGGCGGCGACTTCGTCGGGCTTGGTGAGGAGGTCGACATCGCGGTGGCCCGCCCAGGCGATGCCGCGGAGGAGGATGGCCTTGTACTGTGGGAGGTCAAAGGTGGTGTAGAGGTGGCCGGGGATGGAGGTGAAGGAGCGGGCCTTGCCGACCTCGAGGCTCCACATCTGGGGGGAGTCCGGGCACTTCGGGTGGTCGCTGGTGGCGAGGATCTTGGCGTCCGAGTGGATGTGCAGGTCCCAGTAGATTTCGTCATCCATGGAGAAGCTCGCGGCCCCCTTGGTCACCGGGTGTTCGGCGCTGGCGGCGATGTAGTTGAGGTTGATTTCCCCTTCGAACCACTTGGATTTGCCATGTTCCCAGGCGCCGCCGATGAGGGTTTTGAACCATGGGGCGTCATCACCGCAGACAGCATCGTGAATGACCACCATGCCGCCGCCGCGCTCACGGAAGGAGTCCATGAGTTTGCGTTGCTCGGGGTTCATGACGCCGGCATTGGCGGCGTAGAAGACAATGACGTCGGAGGCATCGATCTGCTCCGAGGTGGGGAAATCCATGCCGCCGTCCGCCTTGGCACCGCGCTCGTTGAGGAGCTTGGTCCACTCGGCAAGGAAGCGCGGGTGGTCGTGGGCGCCGGGGCCGTGGGTTTTGACGCCTGCGCGGATGAAGACGCGCAGCGGTTCAGCGGCGAGGCTTGGGAGGGTGCATGCTAGAGCCAATAGCGCGGAGGCGAGGATGATTTTTTTCATGAGAAAGTCCGTTTCGAGTCGATGGCTTGGCAGCCTAGGGGAATGATTTAGAGAGATCAAGCGCGCGAATGCCCCGCCGGACAGGTCGGGCGGGGCATTCGTCGTGGCGCTTGTTGACGGACTTTTTTCGCTATTGCAGACTTGGCCGTGCTCCGCCGCGGAAGTCTCCGGGAGGCGCGGCATGTATCTGGTCATTGAGGGGAGTGAAAACCGCCAGCCCAACGACACCGACGTTGCGGGTGTTGCCATGGTTCTGGTTGGCAAACGAAGCGGCAACGTTTGAGAAGCGGAATTCCGCCACCGACTGCTTGTTGGTGCGAAAACCTTCCACCACAAACGTCTCGCCCCCATCAATCAGGTAGCCGCGCTTGCGAAACGAGGCTGGCTGGCCGTCAATGACGTCCAATCCATCCACGCTGAAGACCACCTCCAGAGTGCGCAACGACTTGTTGCGCACCACCAGCGAGTATGCTGAGTCCTTCTGCCCCTGCACGAGGCGGCGGCCTGCGCCGTTCTCGCGATAGCTTGTCAGGAAACTCGACTTGCCGCGCACTCCCCATTCAACCAAGCCTCCGGCAGTCTCCTGCATGGCACCCACCCGCTTGAGCTGTGGACTCATCGCCCGGATTCCTTCGGGGTCGTTGTAATAGATTGCGTCGCTGCCTGCCGGCTGGTCCGAGGCCCGGGTGAAATCCCTCTCCCAGGTGGGAGAGGGTTTCTCCGGGCCTCTGCCAGTTGCCAAGCCGGAGCGTTCCTCCGGCGTCAGCGGCTCCGAACTGGATCGTTGCGCCCCGCCTGTCATTGCCGGCGCACTGGGCGCGTAGCCTCCTCCGCCTGCGCTCGTCGCGCAGGAGGAACTCAGCTCGGCCGCAATTAACAGGCCGCCTAGGCACAATATCAGGCGAGGTTTCAACGCTCGTTCAGTCCGGGGTTGCGCCCTTTACTTGGTCGCTTGCACCTGCGCTGCTGGCGTCATCGCCGGTTGCGCACGGTTGCAGCACGATGGCAGGATTGCAATGGTGGCTAGGACGGCAACGGCGGTTAGGATGGGGCGTAGTTTCATGTTGGTTTTTTTGTCTTTGGTTTCTGGTTTTCTCTTCAGGCCGGTCTCAATTCTCTCCGGGCGCCATTTCTAACGTTAGGAAGCGGCTTGGCCTGCCAGCCGCACCCCGACACTAACACCACCGCGGCGGACTAACACAAGCAATGTTGGTCACGGCCCCGGCGGGCTCATGCTGGAAAAGCAGCATTTGAACACCGCGGCGTCAAGCCGAAGTGCGGATTTTTCCGCATTTCGGCGGATGGGTTCCGGACGTGTGGATGGACTCGGAGGGCGGGAATGCCCCGCGGGATGAGCCCCGCGAGGCATGGTGGTGTTGTTTGTTGTTTGTTTTTTTTTGTTGGAGAGGATGGCGGGCTATAGGGGGAAGGGCCTGGCGGCACCGCGGGAGCTGCCGGGAGGGGTGGCGTAATTGCGGTTGTTTTTCGGGGTGAAGACGGCGAGGCCAAGCACGCCGACGTTGCGGGTGTCGCCGTGGCGCAGGTTGGCGTAGGATGCGGCGACGTTGGAGAAGCGGAACTGGGCGACGGACTGGTTGCTGGTGCGGAAGCCATCGACGACAAAGGTCTCGCCGGAGCCAATGAGGTAGCCGCGCTTGCTGAACGAGGCCGTCTTGCCGTCCATGACATCGAGGCCGTCAACGCTGAAGACCACCTCCAGCGTGCGCGCCGACTTGTTGCGCACCACCAGCGAGTAGGCTGAGCCCTTTTCGCCCTGCACGAGGCGGCGACCGAGGTCGCGCTCACGGTAGGTTGTTAGGAAGCTCGACTTGCCGCGCACGCCCCATTCGACCAGGCCGCCGGCAGCTTCCTGCATGGCGCCGACCCGGCGCAGATCTGCGCTCATCGCGCGGATTCCGGCCGGATCGTTGTAGTAGATCGCGTCGCTGCCCACCGGTTGGCCTGAGGAGCGGGTGAATTCCCGCTCCCAGGTGTGGGAGGCTTTTTCCTCGCCCCAGGCCGTCGCCAAGCCTGAGCGCTCCGCAGGGGATGGTGCCCCGGAACGCGACTGGCCGCTCCCCTCGCTGAGGGACGGTGCCGCGGGGGTAACGTAGGTTCCTCCGCTGCTGGCCGGGTTGGCGCAGGAGTTCAGAAGCACTCCTGCAAGCAGCAGGCCGGCTAGGCGGATCTTCAAACGTGGTTTCATTGGCTTGGGGTTGTTTCTTGGGTTCCGGCTTCTGACTATTTGCTGATTAGAATGCTGCCCTTCGGCGAGGAATCCGGCTTGGCCTGCTGGCTGCACGAGGTGGCCAACATGGCCAGGGCGGCGATCACGATTGCACTTAGTTTCATTGTGTTTTGCATAGTGCTGGAAAAACAGCATTTGGCTGCGCGGGCGTCAACCCCCAAATGCTGATTTTTCAGCATTTCGTATTTGCGCCCGGTCAGGGGATGTGGCAGGAAGAGGGGAGTGAAGCGTTTTGAAGAAGGACAGGTATCGCGGCGCGAGCGGCAGGTGATGGAGATCTTGTTTCGCCGCGGGTCAGGCAGCGCGGAGGAGGTGATGGGTGAGTTGCCCGATCCGCCAGGCTACTCGGCGGTGCGCGCCTTGTTGGCGACGCTGGAGGAAAAGGGTTTGGTAAAGCACCGCAAGGAAAGCCGGCGCTACGTCTATGAGCCGGCGGTGCCTGAGCAGAAGGCCAAGCGCAGCGCCCTGCGGCAGTTGATGGCGACCTTCTTTGAGGGCAGCCCGGAGAAGCTCGTCGCCTCGTTGCTCGACCCGCAGGACCAGCAGCTCAGCGCCGAGCAGATCGAGGAGATCCGCAAGCTCATCGATGGTGGGAGGGCCGGGGAGGCGTGAGCGTGTTGGTCTTCTGGGTGGTGTTCCCGTTGGTGGCGGCTGCGGCGGTGTGGCTGGTGGGACGGCGTGATGCGGCGTGCGACCCGCGGCTAACAACCTTGGCGCTTGTGGCGGTGCTGGTTTTCCCGTGGGTGGCGCAGTGGGTGCCGAAGGTGATGGAGTTGCCAGGGGCAGCGGTGGTGGCGGCCGGCGGGGCGGCGCCGGGTTGGTTAGGCTGGCTTGGGCGGGTGCTGGTGGCCCTCTGGCTAATGGGCGCGGGCCTCGGGGTTGCTAGAATTTTGTTAGCAGCGCGCGGGCTGCGGGAGTGGCGGGCGGAGTCGCGCCTGCTAGAAATTTACCGTGGCGTTGAGGTGCGGGAGCTTGTGCGGCTGAGTGGGCCGGTGGCCGCCGGGGTGCTGCGGCCGATGATATTGGTGCCAGGCGCGTGGCACGGGTGGAGTGAGAGTGAGCGCACGATGGTGCGGCTCCACGAGCACGCCCACCACCAGCGGCGCGACCCGCTGTGGCGGCTCATTGGCGAGGTGGTGGTGGCGCTGCATTGGTACCACCCGCTGGTGCGCTGGATGCAAAAGCGCTGGATTGCGCAGTGCGAGTATGCCTGCGACGCGCGCGTGCTATCCAACGGCGTGGCCGCCGCCAGGTATGCCGGACTGCTCTGCGATCTGGCGTCCGGCGGCGGCGGGCGTCAGCCGGGGCTGGCGATGGCGTCGCGCGAGGGGCTTGAGACGCGGGTCCTGCGGCTGATGGGCACGCCGCCGCAGCGCCGGCGTGCTACAGTGGTTCTGGGCGTGCTGGGGTTTCTCGGAGTGGCGCTGATGCTCGCGCTGTGCGGTGAGCCGGGCAGGCCGGCGGTGCGGGACGTTGAGAGCCAGTTGCGCTGGTCGGCCGATCCGTTCCCCGGCCATTAGAGTGCCTGTTCCTCCTCGCGCATGGTGCGGGTGGCCTCCTCCTCGTGGGAGTGGATCTGCAGGGTGAATTCCACCCCGTCGCGCAGCGCGGCGGCCTTCATGACGCTGCGGATGGCGCTGGCGGTGAATCCATTGCGGCCAATCACCAGGGCCACATCCGGCTGCGACAGGATGAGCCGGAAGCGCAAGCGCCCGGGCTCAGGCTCGGCGACCCGCAGTTGCGCCCGCTCGGGCTGGTTGATCAGCTGGAGGGCAGTGTATTGCAGGAAGTTACGCAACCTGTCGGTGGTCCCGATCATGGCACCGGATCCTGCCGCGTGGCTGCCGGTGGAGCAATGCAAAAAAGGCCGGAGCGCATGCCCCGGCCTTGAATTGTGGCCCTTTGCGGATCGGATCTTATTGGATCTCGATGCGGCGCCTTTCAGCTTCTTGCTGCGGGCGCTTCGGCACGGTCAGGCAAAGCACGCCGTTCTCGTAGCGGGCGTTGATGTTGCTTGAGTCCACGTCGCTGGGCAGACGGAAGCGGTGCTCGACGCTGCCACGGAACGAGCGCTCTTCGTCCTCGGTCTTGGCCTGAACGTTGAGATAGTCCTCGGCCATGTCGATGTTGATCTCCTCGCGCTTGAAGCCCGGAAGATCAATCTCAAGCTGCCACTCGTTTTCCATCTCCTTGGCGCGGGTGTTCATGATGTCCATCGGCGGGGCCGAACGGCTCAGGAAGCGGTCAAGCTCGTCAAACAATACTGGCGTGATGCGGTTGGTTGGAATCAGGTTCATGGTGGGGGTGTTAGGAATGCAATGCGGGATGGCTCAAGCAATGCCGGTGCCACAGTTGGCCATTGTTGTTAGTGGCTGGCGGGCAGGCCCTGGAGGTTCGCGCAACCCGTCCGGGCGGCGCGGTTGGATTGCAATTTTCCGCTCCTCCGGGTGGCGCGCCGTGAAAAATGAAACGCCGGAAAAGCAAATCCCCGGACCGCGCTGCGCGGGCCGGGGACAGATCAGGCAAAACAGCTAGCTAACACAGCGGCTCAGCGCAGGCGGTAGTACTGGTCCGGATTGTACATGAAGTAGACGTCCTTCGGGTTGAGGCGTGGCAGGAACATGGTAGGGCGCCCCTCCTCGTCGGCGGCCTCGGTGACGCCGTTGATGGCGGTGGCTTTCTCCTGCGGGGTGGCCGGGATGATGTCCGGACTCTTGACCATGGAGGTTTCATCAATGGCGGTCACAAGATGGTCGATCCACTTGAGCTTCACCGCCTCGTCGGCGAATTCCGACCAGTCGCCGCTCGTTGAGCGGGCGTACATGCGCTTAATGAGTTCCTCGGTGCTGATGCCCATTTTCTTGGCAATCGGTTCGGCAAGGCGCGTCCACCAACGGGTAGATTCCTCGTAGAACTCCTTCTGTTGGGTTAGATTCAGCTTGGCCATGAAGAGCGTGGCGCTGATCTGGTGGTGGAGGATCACCGCGTTCGGGTAGGCGTAGGAACTTTGCGCAAGGGTGGCGATGGTTGCGGCCATGGAGGCGGCGAAGGACTTCACCACCACGTGGATCGGCGCGCGGCTGCCTTCCATGCTCTTGAGGATGCGGTAACCGGCCATCACCGAACCGCCCGGCGAGTCATCAATCACGATGAAGATCGGCTTGGACGCGTCCTTGTTATTGAAGTAGCTGATGCGGTCGGTCACGAAGTCGGCGGTCGCCGGAGTGATCGCGCCATTCAGGGCAATCCGCCGGTCGGAGATGACCAGGGTGCCGTCTTCGCGCAGCGGCTTGTCCAGATAGACGGGGGGGGAGTCCGCGTACTGGGCGCGCTTGGCCTGCGCTTCTAACTGGGCAATCTCCGTCTGGAGCTTGGAGATCTTAATGCCCGAGGTGGCCTCGATGGTCTTCAGCTCATTGGTTAGTTTTTCCGCCCGCGCCTTGGCCAGCTCCGCATCCCGCATCAGGTCGTTGGTCTGTTGGCGTGCCTCGGCCAATCCCGCGTAGGACTCCGCACGGCGGCGGGCGTCGTCCAGGGACAGCCGCTCGTTGATCGACTCGCGCTCCATGCGCATGCGCTGAATCTCCGCACGGAAGTCGGAGAGCTCGCGGTTGATGCGGTCGTTGGCCAGGCTGTTCTCTAACGTGAGGCGTTCCTGCTCGGCGCGCATCGCGGAGGTGTTAGAGCCGGAGGCGGCGTTGCCACCGGTTAGGGCGGAATGCTGCGGCGTGATGTGGTTTTGGATCTGGACCGGGGTCTGCCCGCCAAGCTGCTGGGGTGCAGTTGTTGGGCCGGAGTCAACCGGCGTTGGCGGCAGGGCGGCAAGTTCCACGGAAGGAGTGGAGATCACTTCGGCGGGCGGATCGTTAGGTATCTCCTGTGCGGAGGCGAGGTGGGGGGATGCGGGCAGGGCAAGGGCGGCGACGAGCGCCACCAGGCGATTTTTGGGCATGGAATAATTAGGTGTGGGCAGTGGAAACCGGCAGGCGGGCCGGGCGGGGCGACCGGTCATGGATGACCGGGAGTAAGAGAGTTAGCGACTGTCCTGGGGACCGTTCTGCCGAGCCTTTTTCCTACTGCTCCGCAGCCCCATCAACAGGACAACAGCTACTCCTACCAAAAAGATTACGGCGATGAAACCGAACAGCTTCATGAATCGCATTTTTCCTTTCTCCGCCTGCTCGGGAGTGATCGGAGCGGGGGCGTTTTCGTTCTTCAAGCGGCGCAGTTGGAGTTGGTTGTCGCGGAGTTCAATTCCCGTTAGGCGTTTCATGGCCGGGCCGATGAGAGGATCCTCGACGTAGCGCTGACTGATGCGGTAGGGTGAAAAGTGGCCGAGGAATTCCTCCGGCACGGGCTGCGGGCCGGCATCCAGCGAGAGGACGCGCAGGAGGATCTCGCCCTCGACGAGCTCTGGCCGCACGATCATGGACCCGTTGAGGTAGCGGAACGAGTTGTCCATCGGCTTGGCGTTGAGCTTGAAGGAGACGGCGACGCGCATGGTGTCGTTTTCGATGGCCTCCACGTGGAAGGTGCCGCGCAGTTCCTTGAGCGGCTCGAAGGCTGCGATGGCGAGGTTGATGTCCTCCACGCTCAGCGTTAGGCGGGCATCTTCTTGGCTGTCGGTGGTGAGTTGGTGGTTGAAGGTGTCAAACCTGGCCTTGAGTGAGTTGAGCGTTCCCTCGGCGTCCTCAAGCGAGGCCACCGGCACTGGGCGCGCTTTCAGTTGGGTGAACTTGGCGATCTCCTCGTCGAGGCGGAAAACCGACCAAATCGCAAAGCCGACAAGGAAAAGCATCACCAGCAAGGCCAGGATCATGATCAGGCAACCGGCAAAGGGCGTGCTGCCGGTCACCTTTTTTTCTTCCTTCTGCTCTGCGGTCATGCGCCGGATCTAGTCGCCCGGCGGGGAAATATCCACGCGAAACCCACAATCTGCCCTGACATCTGAGATTTCCGGGGTTTGCAAGCCCCGCCCGGCGGTGCTACCCAGCGGCATGGCGAAGATTTTGGTTGGCCTCTCCGGAGGCGTCGACAGCAGCGTGGCTGCTGCCCTGCTGCTTGAACAAGGCCACCAGGTCACCGGCGCCTACATGAAAAATTGGATCAATGCCGAGGGCATCGCCGGGGATTGCCCGTGGGAGCAGGATGTCGAGGACGCCCACGCCGTGGCCCGCGCGCTTGGCATCGAGTTCCGCGTCGTGGACCTCATTGCCGCCTACCGCACCCGGATTGTCGACTATCTGCTAGACGGCTACCGCGCCGGCATCACGCCCAACCCGGACGTCTTCTGCAACCGGGAGATGAAGTTCGGCGTGTTCCTCGACTATGCGTTAGAGCAGGGTTTCGAGGCAGTCGGAACCGGCCATTACGTGCGCCGGCGCGAGCGCGCGGAGGGCACCGCCGAGCTTCTGCGCGGCGCCGATCCTAACAAGGACCAGAGTTACTTCCTGGCCATGATGAGCCAGCGCCAGGTCTGGCACGGGCGCTTTCCTATCGGTGAGATGCTCAAGCCGCAGGTGCGCGAGGCGGCGGTTAGGTTTGGCCTGCCCACTGCGGGGAAGAAGGACAGCCAGGGGATTTGTTTCATCGGCAACGTGAAGATGGGGGACTTTTTGAGCCACTATCTAGCAGACAAGCCGGGTGAGATCGTCGACACGACGGGCAGGGTGGTCGGCGCGCACCGGGGGCTGCATTTTTACACGCTTGGGCAGCGCAAGGGTCACGGGGTGGCCTCGCCGCGGGAAGGAGTTGCCTTTGTGGTGGTGGGCAAGGAGGCGGCGACCAACCGGCTGGTGGTGGGATTTGACCTGGGTGAAACGCCGGGACTCTTTGCCCGGCGTGCGGTCGTCGGCTCGGTTTCAAGCCTGGGCGAGGCGCTTGACTCGCCGCGCGAGCTGCTTGCCCAGCCGCGCTACCGGGCTGGCGGGGAAAGTGCGCGGATTGAGCCGCATGCGCCCGGCAAGCTGGTGGTGCACTTTGCGCGGCCGCAGCGGGCATTGACTCCGGGGCAGGTCTGCGCGTTTTACGACGGCGGGCGCTTGCTGGGCGGCGCGGTCTTTGAGGAGGTGATCTGACCCTAGGGGACAACAAAAAACCCCGCGCGGCCGGGGCTGCGCGGGGTTTTCGATGAGAATCTCAAGTTTGGAGAATCTCAAGTTTGGAGAATCTCAAGTTTGGAAAGAGTACCGCCGTGCCGTCGATGGAGCTGTGAGCCACGTTCCAGTAGCCCAATAGGTTGGGAGCATCCCCGGGCGTTTTGTCTTCCTGTGAAGGCGTGACATTAACCCGGGGCGGCAGCCCCCAGAATTCGCAATATCGGTCCGGGCACGCTTCATTCAATGACGCACACGGCAGTGGGATGACCATAGGAGCCGACCGGTTTGGTGCAACAGAAAATCCAGAGTTTTTGCCGCCGCCCGCCTGGGTACCACCACGCAAGGAGGACCCTCTTGATCAATCCGCTCACTGAATCTTCCGGATCCCTTGACAGCAGGCCAGAGCGCCGTGAGCATCCGCCCGTGGACGCAACTTTGAAGCACACGCCGCTGGAATCCCTGCATGCTGAGTTAGGCGGCAAGCTTGTCCCCTTCGCTGGCTGGTTCATGCCGGTGCAGTATAAGTCTATCATCGACGAACATCAGGCGGTGCGCACCGCGGCCGGGATTTTCGACATCTCCCACATGGGCCAGGTCGCCGTCACCGGCAATGGCGCCGGCGCGTGGCTTGAACGGGTGTTGGCCAGCCCGGTCGCCGCCCTCGCCGTTGGCACGGGACAATATTCCTTCCTCCTCAACGACGCCGGCGGGGTCATTGACGACCTGATCGTCTACCGCGACGCTCAGGACTCGTTCTTCCTCGTCATCAACGCCTCCATGATCGACCTCGACTTAGCCTGGATGCAGGCCCACCTGGAGCCCGCGGTGGTGTTAGACAACCAGAGCCAGCGCTGGGCGGGCATGGCGGTGCAGGGACCCGAGGCTGTTGGGGTGGCGGCCCGCGCGCTGCCCGGAGTGGCGCTGCCGGAGCGCAACGGGATTGTTAGGACAACGGTCGATGGCCAGGAGATTGTCATTTGCCGGACCGGATACACCGGCGAGGACGGGTTTGAGCTTTTCTGTGAGGCGGGTGTTGGCCAGGGATGGTTTCGCCGGTTTATCGGCGCGGGAGCGGCGCCGTGCGGGCTGGGTGCGCGCGACAGCCTCCGGTTGGAGATGGGCTTTCCGCTCAATGGCAATGACCTGAGCCCGACGCGCACGCCCTTGGAGGCTGGTCTTGGATTTTTTGTCGGCTGGGACAAGCCGGATTTCATCGGCCGCGCCGCGTTGTTAGAACAGAAGGCTGCCGGACTGCGCGAGAAACTCGTGGCAATCCGCTACACCGGAACCGGAGCGCCGCCGCGTGCCCACTATCCGGTGCATGCGCCCGGCGGGGATGTTATTGGCGAGCTGAGCAGCGGCGGGCTTTCGCCGAGCCTGCGCGAGGGCATCGGCATGGCCTATCTGCCCGTGGCGTTCACCAAGCTCGGGACGGCCGTTGAGGTGGAGGTGCGCGGGCGGAAGTTTCCCGCCGTGGTCGTGAAGAAACCGTTTTACAAGAAACCGTGCAGCGGGCATTCACAGCCCGAGAAAGAGCTAACATCATGAACGTCCCCGAGCATCTCCACTACACTTCCGATCACGAATGGATCCTGCTAGAGGGTGACGTGGCCACCGTGGGCATCACCGACCACGCCCAGGAGGAGCTAACCGACGTGGTGTTCGTCGAGCTGCCGGCGGTGGGCAAGCGGGTCGACGCGGGCGATCCGACCGCGGTGGTTGAATCGGTCAAGGCGGCGAGCGACATTTACGCGCCTCTGGGCGGCGAGGTGGTGGCGGGCAATTCCGAGGTTGAGGGCGACCCGTCGCTGGTGAACTCCGACCCGTACGGAAGCGGCTGGATTTTCAAGCTCAAGGTGGCCGATCTGGCGACCGTGGGCACGCTCATGGACGCGGCGGCCTACAAAGCACTCATCGGGTAAATCCGCGGGTTGCCCAACGCGGTTTTCCGGTCCATGGAGGGGCGCGCCGTGAGGGGCGCCCGCACGAAATTCTTATCCTTCTGTCTCAAAATCCGCCCATGCCAGTTTACGCCGACTTCCGCAGCCGCCACCTCGGATCGCTCACCGAGACCCAGGACCAGATGATTCATGCCCTCGGGTATCCGGCGATGGATGATCTCATCGCCGCGGCGGTGCCGGCCGCCATCCGGTTAGAGCGCCCGCTCGACCTGCCCGAGGCCTTGGGCGAGCAGGAGGCCCTGGCAAGACTCGGCTCCATCATGGGGCAAAACCGGGTGCTGCGCTCATTTGTCGGCCAAGGATATTACGGCACGATCACGCCGCCGGTCATCCAGCGCAACATCCTGGAAAACCCGGGCTGGTACACGGCCTACACACCCTATCAGGCGGAAATCGCCCAGGGCCGCCTGGAAGCTCTGCTGAATTTCCAGACACTCATCACTAGCCTAACAGGATTGGACGTCGCCAACGCCTCGCTGCTTGACGAAGGGACTGCGGCGGCCGAGGCGATGACCCTCGCGCTCTCCTCCAAGCCGCGGGGCACGCGGATGTTTGTCGCCGACCACTGCCATCCGCAGACGCTGGATGTGTTGCGGACCCGGGCCGAGCCGTTAGGGCTGGAGATCTGCGGCGGTGACTGGCGTGCGTTTGAGCCGGCCGCCTGTGAGGGGCTGTTTGCCGTCTTGGTGCAGTATCCAGCAACCGATGGGAAGATTGAGGATTTTGCTGCATGGATCGAGGCGGTCCATGCGGCCGGCGCGCTGGTGGTGGTGGCCGCGGATTTGTTGGCCCTGACGCTGCTCAAGGCGCCGGGTGATTTCGGGGCGGACATCTGCATTGGCAGTGCCCAGCGCTTCGGCGTGCCGCTCGGGTTTGGCGGTCCGCACGCGGGCTTCATGAGCTGCCGCGAGGCGCTCAAGCGCAAGCTGCCCGGTCGCTTGATCGGGGTCTCGCGCGATGTCCATGGCAAGCCTGCCTATCGGCTCTCGCTGCAGACCCGCGAGCAGCACATCCGCCGCGACAAGGCGACATCCAACATCTGCACCGCTCAGGTGCTCCTGGCCGTGATGGCCTCGATGTATGCCGTCTATCATGGCCCCGAGGGGCTCCAACAAATTGCCCGCGGCGTGCATGGCAAGGCGCGCCTGCTTGCCGGGCTTCTGGCAGAGCACGGCGTGGCGGTGGCGCCAGGGCCGTTCTTTGACACGCTAACCGTGGAGGTGGCGGATGCCGCGCAGCTGCTAGACAAGGCGCAGCAGGCAGGTTACAACTTCCGTGCGGTTGACGCCACCCGGGTCGGGATCAGCTTTGACGAGACGACCACGCTCGCCGAAGTGGGCGAGGTGCTGGGCGTCTTTGGCGTGAGCGTGGACGCCGCGCAGTTGGTGGTGCCGGCGGGCAGCGCCTGGGACGCAAGCCTTGAGCGGCGCGATGCGATCTTGCCCCAGGCGGTCTTCCGCAGCCACCGCACGGAGACGGAGATGCTGCGCTACTTGAAGCGCCTTGAGTCAAAGGACCTTGCGCTCAACGAGTCGATGATCCCGCTGGGGTCTTGCACCATGAAGCTCAATGCCACCGCGGAGATGATGCCCCTGAGTTGGCCGACGGTGGCCCACATGCATCCGTTTGCTCCTGATTCGCAAAGCATCGGCTACCGGGAAATGCTCGCCGAGCTGGAAGGATGGCTGGCGGAAATCACCGGATTTGCCGCCGTTTCGCTCCAGCCCAATGCGGGCTCACAGGGAGAATACGCGGGCCTGTTAGCTATCCGCGACTACCACCTCGCCCGCGGCGACGGCCACCGCCGCGCCTGTTTGATTCCGGTTTCCGCCCACGGCACCAACCCGGCCTCCGCGGTGATGGCCGGCTTCCAAGTCGTCGGCGTGAAGTGCGATGACGATGGCAACATCGACATGCACGATCTTGCCGCCCGCATTGCGCAATATCGCGACACTCTGGGTGCCCTGATGGTGACTTATCCATCCACCCATGGCGTCTACGAGGAAACCATCGTGCGCATCTGTGAGATGATCCACGAGGCCGGCGGCCAGGTTTACATGGATGGGGCTAACATGAACGCCCAGGTCGGACTCACGAGCCCGGGGCGGATCGGCGCGGATGTTTGCCATCTCAACCTGCACAAGACTTTCTGCATTCCGCACGGCGGCGGCGGACCGGGTGTTGGACCCATTGGCGTTGCGGCGCAGTTGGTGCCGTATTTGCCGGGCCACGCACGGCTTGCGCGCAATGGCGGCGCCGTCTGCTCGGCCCCCTGGGGGAGTGCATCCATCAACACGATTTCATGGATGTATATTGCCATGATGGGGACAGCCGGGCTAACCGAGGCAACCGAGGTGGCCATCCTCAACGCCAACTACGTGGCCGGACGCCTGCAGAACCATTTCCCGATTCTCTACAAGGGCCGCAACGGCCTGGTGGCCCACGAGTGCATCATTGATGTGCGCCCGCTCGGTGATGCCAGCGGGATCAGTGTTGAGGATGTGGCCAAGCGGCTCATGGACTACGGCTTCCACGCGCCGACCATGAGCTGGCCCGTGGCCGGAACGCTGATGATTGAGCCCACCGAGTCAGAGTCCAAGGCGGAGCTCGACCGCTTCTGTGAGGCGATGATCACCATCCACGCCGAGATGACCGCGGTGTTGGATGGCTCGGCCGATCCGCTGGATAATCCGCTCAAGAACGCGCCGCACACCGCGGAGAGCATCCTATCAGATAGCTGGGCGCATCCCTATGGGCGCGAACAGGCGGCATATCCGCTAGCCTACCTGCGCGAGCACAAGTTCTGGCCGTCGGTCGGCCGTATTGACAACGTCCACGGCGACCGCAACCTGATCTGCACCTGTGAGCCGATGGAGGCCTACGCGGAAGCCTGAATCATGGAGTCCATCGCTTGTTCGCCCATCAACTGGGACCAGTGGCAGGGGGAGATCCTTGCAACGCTGTTATTCATTGTGAAGGACGGCCAGATTCTGCTCATCGAGAAGAAGCGCGGCATCGGGGCAGGCAAGGTCAACGGGCCGGGCGGCAAAATTGATCCGGGTGAGAGCCCGCTGCAATGCGCCGTGCGCGAGACCCAGGAGGAACTCTTGATCACCCCGCTTGCTCCGCGCAAGATGGGTGAGCTGTGGTTTTCCATGACACACATTCCCCACATCCATTGTCACGTGTTCATCGCCGAGGACTTCACTGGCGTGCCGTGCGAGACCGATGAGGCAGTGCCGCTGTGGACGCCCATCAATGCGATTCCTTTCCAACGAATGTGGGAAGACGACCGCCATTGGCTGCCGCAGATGATCGCCGGCACAACCTTCCTCGGTAAATTCTGCTTCGAGGGCGAAGAAATCCGCTGGAAGGACATCGCCTTCGGCGTCAGCTGGGATGAGGCCCCGCAGGCATGAAAAAAGACACCACCCGTAACAGGTGGTGCCCTGACGAATCTTGTTAGTGCGGGATTACAGCTTGCCCTTGAGGGCGCCGTATTCTGCGCGCAACTTGTCGAGTTGGCCTTCGGCTTGCTGGATCTGGTCGTGCAAGTCGGCGAGGCGACGCAGGTTGGCTGCAAAACTGCTGCCGCCGATGGTCGTGGTCTTCGCTGGAGCCTTGGCGGCCTTGACGGCTTTCACCTTGGGTGCGTTGGCCTTGGGTGCCTTGACCTTGACGGTCTTGGCTTTCGGTGCCTTGGCCTTGGGAGCCGCGCCACTTTTCTTGAACCAGTTGCCGATGGTCAGGGGGGATACTTGATACTTTGCGGCGGCGGCGCTTTGGCCACCACGGCCTTTGGCTTCATTCACAGATGTCACGAAAGCGAGAATCTCTTCCCGTTCCTTCGCGGAGTAACGTTTTCCTTTGTTTGATTTGCTGCTCATAGCGGCGTCACTTTCTCCGCTTATTCTTCAGGTGCAAGAGATAATTTCGCTAGAGTTAATATAAGTCCTGCGCCAGCCCAGTTATCTAATCGCTAGATGTGTCTCTAATATCCCCGGAAGCTCGGCCAGGCTGCGGATGAAAACCGGAGCTTCTTCTTCTACATGCGGTCGTGCGACCACGCCGCCATAACCGATGAAGAGGTCCACCACGGGGATGGTTTCGAGGTCGGAGACGCCATCTCCGACCATGATGACTGCTTCCGGGTTAAGGCGTTGTTTCCACTGCTTGATGACTGCCGGTTTGCCGCCGTTGCGGGTCGTGGGGTAGGAATCCTCAAAGCCGGCGTAGGAGCCATCGGGATGGAAGTGGAGCGGGACGGCTTCGATGGCAGAGATATTGAGGAAGTCGGCGAAGGGGCGGATGACGGGCATGAAGCCGCCGGAGAGGATGACCAGCGTCCAACCGTTAGCGCGGAGCGAATTGAGAGTCTCGATGCAGTGGGGCTCGATTTGCTGGATGTAGGCCTTGGCGACCTCGGTGCAGAGGCTCAGCGGTGGCTGGATGATTTCCAGGCGTCGTGCGAAGATTTCCTGGATGGGGATTTCGCCGTTCATGGCGGCGTTGGTAAGCGCTTCGACTTCGGCGAAAACGTGAGTGCCGCGAAGGCGAGCGAGTTCGTCGACGCCCTCGATGGCCGAGAGGGTGGAGTCACAGTCAAAGAAGGCGAGTTTCATGGGCGGTGCGGGATGCGGAGAAATGACAAGGGGCGTGCCGGTGGGAACGAGGTTGAAGAGTTCAATGATGTCGTCGTTGGCGAGGCGGATGCAGCCGTGGCTTGCGGGCGAGCCGATAGAGGCTTCATCGTTGGTGCCGTGGAAATAAATGTAGCGCTCGGAGGAGTTGGTGTTGTCGGCATCCAAGCCCTCGAGGCGCAGGATGCGAGTTAGAATCAGATCGGTTGTGGTCTCCTGGTTAGGTTGCCAGCAGCCGGCGGGCACGCGGCTGCGGAAGATGGTGCCCCAGGGCTGGTCGGTGCCGATTTTCTCGCTGATGGCGAAATTGCCAGTGGGTGTGCGCAGGCTTCCTGGCTCAAACCCTGTGCCTGCACTTGCCGTGGAGACGCGGAAGCAGCGCAGCACCACCCCGTCGCGCAGAACCCGCAGGATCTGTGAGGCCACGAAGACCTCCAGCGTGACGGCGGACGGTGACATCGGGCGCGCAGGAAAGATTAGACGCCGCAGCAGGCGGGGCTGGCAGGCAGCGCGGGATCGAGCTCGGGCGCTGCGAGCGAAGGGTTGGGCTGCTGGGTGCCGAGGCCCAGCGTGGCTAACAGGGCGCGGTCCTTCTCCACGGCCGGGTTGGCTGCTGTTAGGAGCTTGTCGCCGTAGAAGATCGAGTTGGCGCCGGCAAAGAAGCAGAGCGCCTGGGTTTCGTCCGAGAGTCGGGTGCGGCCAGCCGAGAGGCGCACCTTGGCGCGCGGGATGGCGATGCGGGCCACCGCGATGATGCGCACGAGGTCAAACGGTGTGACTGCGCCGCCGCCGGCCAGCGGCGTGCCGGGCATGGGCATGAGCGAGTTGATGGGCACGCTCTCGGGCTGCGGATTGAAGTTGGCGACCACCTCGATCATTTTCAGGCGGTCGTCAGTGGTTTCGCCGAGGCCAAGGATGCCGCCGCAGCAGATGGACATGCCGGCGTCCTGGGCGTTGCGAATGGTGCGCAGGCGGTCGTCAAAGGTGTGGGTTGTGACGATGTTAGGGTAGTGCTCCGGGGAGGTGTCGATGTTGTGGTTGTAGGCGGTCACGCCGGCCTCCTTGAGCGCGCGGGCCTCGTCGGGGCCGAGCTCGCCGAGGGTGACGCAGACTTCCATACCGAGGGTGGAGACGTCGCGAACGATGTCGATGACCTGGTCGAAGCGCTTGGTGCCGCCGCGCACACCGCGCCAGGCGGCGCCCATGCAGAAGCGCGTCGAGCCGGTGGCGCGCGCGGCGCGGGCGCGCTCCATGACGGCGTCCTTCTCCATGAGGCGCTCGACTTCCACCCCGGATTTGTAGCGCGCCGACTGGGCACAGTAAGAGCAGTCCTCCGAACAGCCGCCCGTCTTGATGGAAAGGAGCGTGCAGAGCTGGACTTCATCCGCGGGCCAGTTGGCTTCATGCACCGCGCGCGCGCGCTGCAGCAGGGCGAACAAGGGCAGGTCGTGGAGGGCCTTGAGGTCGGTGAAGTTCATGGGGCGTTAGATTCGGATAGGTTGGTTAGCGGGTCCAGCGGCCGGAGACCGAGGGCAAGCGTCTAAAGGACACTTCGGTGTAGTCGGTCTTGCCGATGGCGCCCTCGAGGGCGACGCCGGTGGCGGCCTTCCACTTGGCGCTCATGCTTTCGCCCGTGTGGCAGCCCCAGCTCTTGCAGTAGGCGTCGGGTGCAAAGACGCTGGCGCGGATTTTCGACAGGTCGCGCTGGTGGAGCCAGGTGGTGCAGACGCCCATGATGTCGTTGCCGTAGTCGAGCATGAAGCAGAAGCGGTTGGAGTGGCCGAAGAAGTCGAAAGTCTTGATGCTGCCGCGCGGGCGTTCATTGATGCGGTTGAAGATGTCCGCGTTGTTGTCGATCCAGATCAGGGAGGCGTTGCGCTTGGCGGCGACTTCCGCGATCCAGGTGAGATAGGGCTTGGAGTCCTCGCGGCCGCGGGTGGCATAGCCGGGGCGGTAGACCATCCAGACGATTTTGGCGTTAGGGCCGTAGGCGCGGCGGATTTCGTCCATGCGCAGGGTGGATGCGCGGATGAAGTTAGCCCACCAGCGGTCGTGCTGGTCCTGGGGGACCCGGAGGTCTTCCCATTTCCGCAGAGCGGGGCCGCCGGCGAGGATAACATGTTCCGGGGTGGCCGCGGCGGAGGCGGCGGCGAACAAGAGGGCAAGGAGGCAGGCGAAGAGCTTGCGGGTCATGCGGCGCACGGTGGCGGAGACGGGCGCAGGTGTCGAGGATTCATCGGCTTTGGAGAGCTGCGGCCATTTTGGCGATGCCTTCGATGACGCGCCGGTTAGGGCAGCCGAAGTTGAACCGGACGTGGCCGGGGCCGTTGAACTGGGCGCCGTCGGAGAGGAACAGGCCGGCGTTTTTCTCGAAGAAGTCCGCCGGGTTGGGCAGTTCGAGGGCGCGGCAGTCAAGCCAGGCGAGATAGGTGGCCTCGATGTTAGGCAGGGTGACGCCGGGCAGCTGGGTGGCGAGGGCGCTGGCGAGGGTGTGGCGGTTAGAGCGCAGGCAGGCCAACAATTCCTGGCGCCATGGTTCGCCGTGACGGTAGGCGGCCTCTGCGGCGAAGTATGCTAGGGCGTTGATTTCCGGCAGGGTGTGGCCGCGCGCGGCGCTGAAGCGGCGGCGCAGGGAGTCGTCGGAGATGACGGCGTAGGCGTAGCCGAGGCCGGCGATGTTGTAGGTCTTGCTAGGCGAGAGCAGGGTGATGATGCGCTTTTGCAGGGTGGCGGGGAGGCGTGCGGCGGAGAAGTGCGGGGTCGAAGCAGGGTTGAGGATGAGGTCGCAGTGGATCTCGTCGGAGATGAGGATGAGGTCGTGGCGCTCGCAAAACTCGGCGAGTTGGGTGATTTCCGCCGCGGAGAATGCGCGTCCGAGGGGGTTTTGCGGGTTGGAGAGAATGAACAGCCGGGTTTGCGGTGTGACCGCCGAATCTAACTTCTCCCAGTCGAAGGTCCAGTGGACGCCGGTGAAAGCATGGTCGACGGTGATGAGTTCAGCGCGCGCATCGCGGTGCACGGATAGAAAAGGAGGATAGATCGGGACGGTCGTCATCAGCGCCTCGCCGGGCTGGCAGAATGCCCGGGCGGCGAGCGAGAGGGCGGGAACCAGGCCGCCGAGGTGGACGATGTGCTCCTCCTGTGCGGCGACACCATGGGTGCGGAGCAGGTACTCCAGAACCGCCTCTATCAGGCCCGGATGGGGATGGGCGTAGCCGAAGACGCCATGGTCGACGCGGGCGTGGAGGGCCTCGATGATGGCCGGCGCGGAAGTGAAGTCCATGTCCGCGACCCAGAACGGATCGAGGTCGGGCCGGCGGTCGAACTTGATGCAGCCTGACCCGCGCCGCGGGATCACCGATTCAAAGTCAAAGGACATGGCGCAGAAGAATCCCTCCGGGGGCGGCTGCGAAGAAAAAACTTTGCCCGCTTGGAAGAATCGGCGCGGATCTATCCGATCATGTCGCGCGTCACCTTGTAGCGCGCGGCGCAGCGCGGGCACTGGATGGTGATTTGTTGGGCCGAGCCGAACAGGGCCTCGGGCTTGTCGCGCCAGCTGCCGAGGACCGGCAAGATGCGGTCCAGGGTGCAGCCGCAGTGGAAGCGGAACTGGCGCGTCTCCAACAGTTTGGTTTCCTCCACCGCGGTGATGGCGGCGACTTGGTCCAGGTCGAGGGCCTCAAACCAGGCCTCGTCGTAGCCGGGTTGGGCGGCGATGAGGATGAACTCCTCGTCGGGCATGCGGAAGCAGCGGCCCGGGCGTTGTTCGGACTGGGTATAATATTGCTCGATCCAGTGGACCGGGTCCTTGTCGTCGACTTCCAGGGTGGACGTGCGCGGCTCGCGGTTGGCCACCATGGTCTGGGAATAGAACAGGTGGCGGTCCGGCTCGCGGACGTCCTCGGTGAAGACCCGCCCGGTGATGCTTTCCTGCAGCGACCCGCCGGTGGCGAAAAAATTCACCCGCGGCGCGCGCAAATTCACCGTCCATGCGACCGTCTCGGCCCACGGCCGGGCGACCAGGTGGAGGGTCAGCACCGCCAGGAAGTCCTTGAGTTTCTGGTCAAGGTCGCCGGACACCTTCAGCCCGTGCTGCATCAGGTGCAGGTAGTAGTCCGTGTAGATCGGCGTGAACTGGCCGCGTACCAGCATCACGTTGCGCTGCCGCACGTAAATGGACTCAATCCGGGTGAATTCCTCGACTGGCTCCGGCTCATTGGGCATGCGGACTTCAATCACGCGTTTTGCTACTGACCAAATGATTTCTTCCTCCTCCACAAGGTTTTTCCGCCGACGTACCCCGCACGCCGGGCCCGCGCGCGGAGAAGGATCAAGCGCTTGATTGGCTGGCGGCGGCGGCAGGGGGTGGCGCGTGGGTGGCTCGTTCAAGCGCTTGCTTGAACCTTGGCTCCTTGCTGGCTGCCTGGGCAGGCGCTTGTGCCCGGCTGGCCGGGGGTGGGCGGCACCCGAGGCCCACGGGCGGCAAAATCAAATGCCTGCATGAAGCCCGGGAGAAACCACATAAATCTCTTTTGCTTAGTTTGTTGTCCCGTTGCGTCGGCACCCCGGAGGTCGCCCTCCGGTGGTGCGCTTGAAGCGGGTGTTTGACAAGGGCGCCGTAACAGTTAGACCGGGCTGATGGCAAAGAAGGCGGTGAAGGCAAAGCGGCGCGAGGAGGTGCGTGAGACGCCGGAGCGGATTTTGGAGGCGGCGTTCCGCTTGTTTGCGCAGGGAGGGTTTGAGGCGGTGTCGCTGCGCGACATCACGGCGGAGGCGGATGCGAACATAGCGGCGGTGAACTATCACTTTGGGTCCAAGGAGGGATTGATTGCCACGATCTTGGAGCGCCAGGCGCGGCCCGTGAACGTGGAGCGGCTGGAGCGGCTCAATCAACTAGAGCGGGAGCGAGGGCGCCAGGGGGTGCCGGGGCGGGAGGTCATCGAGGCGTTCTTGGCGCCGTTGTTGACGCGGGTGCAGGGGAGCGTGCAGCCGGAGCGCTTGTTTCTGAAGTTCATGGGGCGGATGATGACCGAGCGCGGCTACGAGCTGCCGGAGTCGGTGATGCCGTTGTTTCGGGAGGTGACCGAGCGCTTTGCCGCGGCGCTCGGGCGGGGGCTGCCGGGCGTGGGGAAGGCGGAGATTTTTTGGCGGCTGCATTTTTCCTGCGGCGTGATGGCCCACACGCTGCTCCAGGGGGAGACGTTGAAGCAGATCTCCGCGGGGCACTCCGATGATCCGAGCCCGGCGGAAAAGCTTCGCCGGGTTGTTGGGTTCTGCGCGGCGGGGTTCTCCCAGGGGCATGGCGAGGCGCGCGCGGGCGAGCCGGCCCAGGCGGTTGCCGAGGCGCGCGAGGTGCAGTGCGAGTTGTTCTAACCAGGCAGGCTAGCCGCTAGATATCATCCGCCCCGGAGCGGTCCTGGCGGTCGCGCGGGTCGCTGTTGGACGAGTTGCCGATGCCTGGCATGACGCGGCGCATGAGTTTTTTCAGGCCGCTTTCGGCGCCCGCGACGTCGCTTTCGGCCTCGCGCAGGGCGCGCTCCCAGGCGGCGGCGAATCCGGGCGCCTGCTCGCGCATGCGGCTGACGGCCTGGTCAAGGACATGGAGTTGGCGCAGCTCGGCGCGGCCGGGCTTTTGCTGGAGCGAGGCGAGGTTGACGCGCAGGTTTTCGTTCTGGAGGCGCAGGTCGTCGACTTGGCGCTGCAGGGTGTCGCTGCCTGAAGCATTGATTTTGAGTTGGGTATGGAGGTGTCCCTGGAGCTCCTTGAGTTCGTTCTGGAGGCGCAGGCGATCCTCGCGCGCGGTGCGGTTGCGGGCCAGGTTGCTTTTCCAGACAAACAAGGCAATCAGCAGGCCAAGGTAGAGGCCCAAGGCGAATGGCGAGTAAAGCAAGGGCAGCAACTGTTCCATGGCGGCAAGCTACGCGGGGTGGGCGGATTTGCCAAAGGTCAAAATTCGCCCGCCCGTTCCGGGCCGCCGCCGCCGGGCGCGCGGGAAGTCGCCGCTTGTGGCGATGTTGGAAATTTGCCAGCTTGGCGGCCAATGAGCTTTGACACACAGTTAGGATGGCTTGCGGCGGCGGCGGCCCTTTTTCTAACAACCAGTTGCGCCTCCAACAAGGGCGGCGCGCCTGGCGAGACGCGTGGCAGCCTGACGGAGCGCTTGAGTGGCGGCACGCCGTTTGTTTTCAGCCAGGACGCGGAGGGCAACTGGAAGGCGCCGCAGAGTGGCAAGCGCAGCGAGTTTGAGTCCGGCGAGCGGGACAACTCGATGTTCAAGGGGGATTTTGCCGGCAAGCAGTACGCCGGCACCGAGGGGGAGGTCCAGAAGCGCGCCTGGTGGGGGACCAAGCAGGATGTGGCCAAGCCGGAGTTCTCCGGGGCCGACGACGCAAGCCGTCTAATCAAAACCTCCCGCTGGCAGGGTCAGGAGAATTCGAGCCTGAACGTGAAGGCACGGGAGTCCAACAACCGCTTTGCCACTAGCGGCTACGCCACCAAGGCCGCCCGCGAGGTCAGGAGCGAACGGCTGGGACGTCCGATCGATGCCCAGACTGAGACGCGCCGGCGCGTCTACGCCCAGCCCGACATCATCAGTTGGGAGGAGCAGCGGAGCATGTCGCTGGGCGAGACGAAGCGGCTGTTAGGCGGCAACTGATGCCGGCGAGCGCTAGTCCTTAACGCAGCGGAAGCCGATGTGGCAGGTGGGCGAGTCGGGCTCCTGCGACTGGCGCGCGGCCGGGCGATAGCGCATGCAGTAAGACACGTGGCACAGGAAGGAGCCGCCGCGGGTGGGTGTGGCGGTTGGGGAGAACTGTTCGGTGTAGGTTGTCGTGCCGCGGTGGCAGAGCTCCCAGACGTTGCCGGCCATGTCGTAGAGGCCGAAATTGTTAGGCGGGAAGGTCCGCGCCGGGGCGGTGAGGACAAACCCGTCCTCGCTGGTGTTCGTGCGCGGGAAGTCGCCCTGCCAGCTGTTAGCCATCCACTGGTCATTGGGTTTGAACTCGTCGCCCCAGGTGTAGAGGGCGCCCTGGAGGCCGCCGCGAGCGGCGAACTCCCACTCGGCCTCGGTGGGGAGGCGCTTGCCGGCCCACTTGGCGAAGGCCTCGGCGTCCTCCATGGTGAGGCAGACAACCGGGTGCTCATCCAAGCCGGCGATGGAGGAGCCCTCGCCAAAAGGATGGCGCCAGTTGGCCTTGGGATCCAAGCGCCACCAGTCGTGGAAGTCCGCGGCGCGGGCGCCGGCGGCAGGCTGGACAAAGACGATGCCGCCGCTGAGTGAGTCATGGGGAATGCTGGCGCGGGCGTCCTCGGGCAGGGAGAGCGGGTCGATCTTGCGCTCTGCGACTGTTAGGTAGCCGGTGGCCGCGACAAAGGCAGCGAACTGGCGGTTGGTCACCTCCGTTTCGTCCATCCAGAATGGTCCAACAGTTTGCTGTTGGACCGGGGTTTCCTCCGGATAGCTTTTCGGGCCGAAGAGGGTTTTGAAGCTGCCTGGCGAGCCCATGTTGAAGGTTCCCCCCGGGATCCAGCGCATTCCTGCCGGGCCGGTGGGGGCCACCGGAGAGCTCGGCGCGGGCTCGCATGAGGTGGCCAGCAGGAAGGCGGCAAGAGCTGCTAGGGCAGGACGGGCAATCATGATGGGGCGCATCCTAGAGCTCTTGCGGGCCTGCGCCATGCCGGAATTGGAGGGGTTGAAGGCGCACGCGCAGCGGAGGAATATTTTTTCGGATTGGCTTGGCGGGCAGGAGAGGCTCAATACCTGTGATGACCAAGTTCCGCCCATGCATTGACCTTCACGCCGGCCGGGTGAAACAAATTGTCGGCGCCAGCCTCACGGACAGCGGGGCGGGCCTGCGCGAGAACTTTGTCAGTGAGGAATCGGCCGCGACCTATGCTCGGCGCTACCGCGGTGACGGGTTGGCAGGCGGCCACATCATCAAACTTGGCGGCGGCAACGACACGGCCGCGCGCGAGGCGCTTGGAGAATGGCCCGGCGGCCTGCAGGTCGGCGGCGGGATTGACGTCCACAACGCCGTTGACTGGCTCGATGCGGGCGCCAGCCACGTCATTGTCACCTCGTGGCTGTTTGATGTTGGCGGCAGGTTTCTACCAGAGAGGCTAGAGGCGTTAGTCAGGCGCATCGGTGCCAAGCGGCTTGTCATTGACTTGAGCTGCCGGCGCACGCGGGAGGGGTGGACTGTCGCCATGAACCGCTGGCAGACGCTGACCGACCTAACAATCTCGCCAACAACCCTCGACCAGCTCGCCGCAAGCTGTGATGAATTCCTGATCCACGCGGCGGACGTCGAGGGGCTTTGCGGCGGGATTGACTCTGAGCTTGTCGAGCATCTCGGCGGCTGGGGGCGCTTGCCGATGACCTACGCAGGCGGGGTGGCGGGGATGGAAGACCTGCGCCGGGTCGATAGGCTCAGTGGCGGCAAGGTGGATGTGACCGTGGGCAGCGCGCTGGATATTTTCGGCGGCTCGGGGGTGGCCTACGCCGAACTGGTCGCCTGGAACCGCCGGGGCTAACAAGGCGGCGCGGATTTTCCGCGGTTGCCCCCGGAGGGCGCCGCAGGCATGTTAGTCAGCATGGCGCGCGACGAGGAGCATGCATACCTTCCGGCTCACTTCGATCCGGCCGAGGAAGTTTTGGAGCAACTGGGACGCCGGCCCGGGCATCAGCGGGTGCTTGAGGGCAGCGGTGAGGTGTTGGTCATTGTCCACGAGGTTCCCAAGGCGGGAGTGCGCGAGCGCGAAGCCTTGTTCTTCTGGAAGACCCGCCGCGATGGCTGGCGCAGCCGCGAGGTGCCCGGCGGACTCAAGGGGCTGCAGGAATTGTTGGAGCGCTATGCCGCGGTCATCGACGCCCTTGAGGAGAATCTGGAGTTTGCTGAAAAGGGCCAGCAGCTCTACGAAATCCTCAAGCACACCCTGCCGTTGTGCCGCTCGCTGCGCAACCTCGTCGCGGTCTTGGAAGGGGTGCTTTCCCTGGAGGATGGCCAGCGCGAAATTCTGGTGCTGCGCGACCGGGCGCGCGAGTTGGAGCGCGCCGCCGAGTTGCTCAACGCCGACGCCCAAAACGCGCTGAGCTATTTTCGGACCGAATCGGCCGAGGAGCAGGCCGAGGCGGCCGAGCGTACCGACCGGGCGACGATGCGCCTCAACCTGTTAGCCGCGGCGTTCCTGCCGCTCATCGCGCTAACAGGACTGTTCGGCATGAACGTGCGCAACGCGTTGGAGGACTCGCACGTGGCCTTCTGGGTGATAGGTGCGGTGGGCCTGGCAAGCGGCTGCGGGTTGCTGCGTGTGTTCATGGGCAGACACAAGGGATGAAGGGGGCAAATAAGGGTTGCTTGAAGTGTTAGTTGGGCAAAGGGTCGTGGCGCATGAAGCAATGGTACTATGGTCGAGCAGACCAACAATCCGGTCCGGTCGACGAGTTCACCCTGCGGGGGAAGATTGCCGCGGGCGAGGTGACGGCCGATTCGCTGGTTTGGTGCGACGGCATGGGGGACTGGCAGCCACTTGCGGATGTTCCTGATTTGCAGCAGCCACTGGCGGACGGGATCTATGCCCCGCCGGGCACGAGCCCCTCGCCGGGGCTGGGAGGCTACACGATGGGCTACCAGCCACCGACGTGCGGATTGGCCATCGCCTCGATGGTGTGCGGAATCAGCGCCGTGGTGATGCTCATGTGTTACGGGCTGGGCGCTTTGGTGGGGATTCCCGCGGTCATCTGCGGCCACATGGCGATGAGGAAAATCCGTGAGGCACCCTACGCGATGGCGGGTCGCGGGATGGCGATTGCCGGGCTGATCACGGGTTATTCCGCCATGGCGCTGATGTTAGTCGGTGTGATATTCTTCATTGTCTTGATTTCCCAGAACTTTGGTTCCTTTTAGTTGTTATCTGGCTTGTCTGCCCCGGCTGTTTTGTTAGTGTCCGCCCAAGATGGATTGGTACTATTCGAAAAAAGGAGCGCAGCAGGGGCCCGTTAGTCTGGACGAGCTGCGGCAGTTGTTGGCCCAGGGCGACATTGTTGCCGCAGACCTGGTGTGGCACGAGGGGATGGGTGACTGGACGGCGGCTGGCGAGGTGGCCGAGTTGCGCGAGGGGGGAGGAGCGCAGACGATGACGAGCGAGCCGACGGCGGCGTCTGCTGGGAGCGTGAATTATTCCCCGAATATGGGTTCGCCCGTCGTTGTGCAGCCGCGCAGCGGGATGGCGATTGCCTCGATGATCTGCGGGATTTTGGCTCTGATTACCTTTTGCATCTGGTGCGTGTCGGTTCCGTTGGGGCTGATCGCAGTTGTGTTAGGTCACATTGCCAAGAGCAATGCGCGCAAGAATCCAGCTGCCTATGGCGGTGGCGGAATGGCTCTGACCGGACTGGTGACAGGCTATCTGGGACTGGTGCTTGCGGTGGTGGTGGTGATCTTCTTCTCGAGGGCCACCGAGGATACCTGGATGAACATGCTGCCCGAGGATGTGCGCCAGCAGATTCAGAGCGAGCAGCGGCAGCGGATCGAGGGCGATATCGCGGAGCCCGAGGTGGATGAAATGACGCAGCCAAGCGAGTAGGGGGTTTTCCAATGCGGCAGGCAAGGAATGCCCGCGGCTGGGGTTGGACGATTGCGGCCGGAGCGGCCGTGGTGCTGGCCGGGGCGGTGGCGCTAAGCGCGCCGCTCTGGAACGGCCGGCTGCCGGGGTGCAACTTTCGCCGCTTGAGCGGCTGGAATTGTCCTGGATGCGGCGGCACCCGGGCCACCTTGGCGCTGTTGGACGGGGACCTTTTGCGGGCGCTGCGGATGAATCCGCTGGTGGTGGTCTTGGCCGGGGTGGCGCTGGTTCTTGGCCTGCGTGCCGTTTGGCGCGAGCGACGCGGCATGGTGCCGGCCTTTCCGGATATCTCGCAGCGCTGGGGGATGGCGATAGTTCTAGCCGTGGTGGCCTTCGCCCTGCTGCGCAACCTTGCGTGGTGGCCGTTTGCCTGGATGGCGGCGGGTTAGAACGGCTTGGGTAGCTGGTTAGGGGCTGGCGTTGCCAGGGCAGACTCCACGGGTGTCACCGCCTGAGCAGGCGGGATCTCGGGGTCGAAGATTTTTTCAAGGTCGTCGTCGGGCATGAGCATCATGCAGCAGGCGGCAATTACCGTTGGAATGAAGCCGCCGAGAAAGAGCTTGAGCGGCGAAACTCCCTCGCCAAAGAAGCGGCTCAGCAAGGCTTGGCCGGCCGGGTTGGGGGCGTTGGCAATCACGGTTAGGCCGCCGCCGCTCACCGCGCCGGCGAGCACGGCGTACTTGAGCTGCGGTGCCAGACCAGAGACCTGGCTGGCGAGGAAGGTGATGGCGGCGTTGTCGTTGAAGGATGTTAGAATCGTCGCGCCGATAAAGAGCGGCCACTCGGTGAGGCTGGAGATGATCGGGGCAAGCCACCATCCCTGCAGGCCGCCGTGGACGACGAGACCGGCAAGGAAGAAGCCAACGAGGATGGGGCCGCGCAGTTGGACCTCGCTCTGGTGGTGGGAGGTCGCCTGTTGGAAGGCGAGGAAGAACAGGAAGCCGCC
>Ga0136639_10000054_pt1 | contig 32972 bp, 24 predicted proteins | sample AntDrymUQ8592106_2_FD_113739 | JGI IMG/M metagenome (GOLD analysis project Ga0136639, IMG submission 113739) | Polar desert sand microbial communities from Dry Valleys, Antarctica - metaG UQ859 (21.06) | ecosystem: Environmental > Terrestrial > Soil > Desert | place: Antarctica: Dry Valley...
CAAGGTCACCAAGGGATCGCCCTTTTCGACCCGGGAGCCGTCTTCACGGTGCCATTGGGCAACATTGGCCGAGGCGATCGACTCGCCGGCCGGCGGAACTTTTACTTCAAAGGCCATGGTTGGGGATAAATGATGGGTGAAAAAAATTTAAGCGTTGAAGGCCGTCTCAATAAGCATTCTCTGCTCGCGGAGGTGAACGGCCTTGGAGCCTGCCGCCGGGCTGGAAGCACGATCCCGGCCAGCATAGCGGACCCGCGTGTTGACCACCTTCTGGAGGCGCGATTCAATGTAGGACCAAGCGCCCATGTTGAGCGGCTCCTCCTGACACCAGATGAATTTGGCGGCAGCCGGGAAGTTGCTGATGATCGCCTCAACCATCTCGTGGTGAAACGGGTAGAGCTGCTCGATGCGGACAATCGCCGTGGTGAACAACTCGTTCTCGTCACGATGCTTGAGAAGATCGTAGAACACCTTGCCGGTGCAGAAAACCACCCGGCTGACCTGCCCTGGATCCAGCTTGGCCGATGGATCCGGGAGAACCTCCTGGAAACAGGTGCCGTCAAGGAAGTCCTCGACCGGCGAAACCGCCTCAGCACGCGAAAGCAAACTCTTTGGCGTCATCAGCACCAGCGGCTTACGGAAACCGCGCTTCTTTTGGCGGCGCAGCGCGTGGAAGTACTGGGCCGGGGTTGTCAAATTGGCGACCTGGATGTTTTTCTCCGCGCAAAGTTGCAAGTACCTCTCCGGACGGGCGCTGGAGTGCTCAGGACCCATCCCCTCGTAGCCGTGCGGCAGCAGCATCACGATGCTGCTGGGCGTCTGCCACTTGGACTCCGCCGAGGCAATAAACTGGTCGATGATGACCTGGGCGCCGTTGCCGAAGTCGCCAAACTGCGCCTCCCACAGGATCAGCATGTTCGGAGCACCCAGCGAGTATCCGTAGTCAAACCCGAGAACCGCCGCTTCCGACAGCAAGCTGTTGTAGACACAGAACTTCGCCTGCTCCGGCGCGATGTTGGCCAGCGGAATGTAGCGCTCGCGGGTTTCCGAATCGTAAAACACCGCGTGGCGCTGGCTGAAAGTCCCGCGGCGGCAGTCCTGGCCGGAAAGTCGCACCGGATTGCCTTCATCAAGCAGGGTGCCAAAGGCCAGAGCCTCGGCAAACGCCCAGTCAAACGGGCCCCCGTGCTCCAATGCCTCAATCCGCCGCGGCACAAAGCGCTTGGCCAGCGTCGGGTGCAGGTTGAAGCCTTCTGGAATGGTCGTCAGCACCTTGCCGATGCGCTGCAGAGTCTCGGTGGTCACACCGGTCGCCACGGGCGCAAACGAGAACGGCGGCTGCGGCTCCGCGGTCGAACCGCTGAACACCGTCCGGTCCCCAGTTTCCTGCATCTTGAGCATCTTCTGAAAACCCGCCTCAAGATTATCAACAATCTCATTCTCAATGAGGTCCACGTCCTGCTGGCTCAACGTCCCCGCCGCCACCAGCTGCTTCTTGTAGATCTGCCCAACCGGCTCACGCGCTTCGATCTGGCGCGCGATGTGCGGCTGGGTGAAGGCGGCCTGGTCGGTCTCGTTGTGCCCCTGGCGCCGGTAGCAATACATGTCCAGCACGATGTCGCGTCCGAAGCGCTGCCGGAACTCGAGGGCAAACAACGCAGCCCAAACAAGTTCCATCGGCCGCTCGCCGTTGATGTGGAGAATTGGCGCCTCGATCATCTTCGCCACATCCGTCGCGTAGGACGACGAACGCGCGTCGGCCGGCATCGTCGTGAAGCCAATCTGGTTGTTGATGATCAGGTGGATCGTCCCCCCGGTCCGGTAACCCGGCAACTGTGACAGGTTAAGCACTTCCGCCACCGATCCCTGACCGGCAAAGGCCGCGTCACCATGAATGAGAATAGGCAGAACCCGCTTGCGGTCAGTTGTTGCCCCATCGTCACCGATGATCCGCTGACGCGCCCGCGCCTTGCCTTCCACCACCGCGTTGACCGCTTCCAAATGGCTCGGGTTGGCCGCCAAGGCGACCCGCACCTCGCCGTCAGGAAGTTGCCTAACACTCTCGTAGCCAAGGTGGTACTTCACATCGCCGTCGCCCGCCACGAGGTCGGGCACGTAGTTTGGCGTAAATTCGTAAAGGATCGTCGTGAGCGTCTTGCGCACGAAGTTGGCCAGCAGGTTGAGCCGGCCGCGGTGGGCCATGCCCATCTCGATTTCCTTCACGTTGGCTGACGGGCACTTCTCCAGCAACGCGTTGAGTAGCACCATCACCCCTTCTCCGCCCTCCAGCGAGAAGCGCTTCTCACCCAGGAACTTCTTCCCGAGGAACGACTCAAAGAGCTCGCCTTCCAACAACCAGCGCAGCGCCTTCTTTTCCGTCGCAGGACTTTCGGCCTGCCACGCGATGCGCTGCTCGATCCGTTCCCGGATCCAGTGGCGCACCGCCGTGTTGTGGATGTGCATGAACTCGAAACCAATTGACCCTGAGTAGGTCTCGTTAAGCGCGGCGATCATGTCGCGCAGCTTCATTTTCTCGCCATTGCGGAAAAACGTGCTGGACGCCTCGCGGTCAAAGTCGGCGGGCATGAAGCCGAGGGCATCGGTGGCCAGGCGTGGCTGCTTTTCCGGCTCGTGGAGGAGCGGGTTGATGTCCGCCTGGGTGTGGCCGAGCGTCCGGTAGTTATATACCATGCTCACCACCTTGCCAAAATAGGTCAAATCGACCTCAGCGGCGGGGGCAGCTCCGGCACTGACGGCTGCAGTGCCGGCGGCCTCGCCGCGGCGCTGGGCCTGGGCGGCCCCCAGCTCAAATCCCTCAAAGAATGCGGCCCAGGTGACTTCCACTGACTTGGGATCCTCGCACCATTGGGTGTACTTTTCGTCGAGAAGATCCGCATTAAGGCGGGCAGAGACGGAGGATTTCATGGTGAAGAGACTGGTCGAGCGAAAAGCGGCCCGGCGCTTTTCTGGCTTGGTAGCCCGGTTGCTTGGCATTAGTTAAGAGCCGGCCGGCGACCCGTCAATCGCTCAGGCAGGAAAATCCACCCCACCACGCCCCACATTTCTCACTGCCCAATGATCGAGGTCTCCCATCTGACGAAAAGCTTTGCACGCCATACGGCCGTTCGGGATATCAGCTTCTCCGTGGATCGCGGCTCCATCGTCGGCTTCCTCGGCCCGAACGGTGCCGGCAAAACCACCACCATGCGCATGCTCACCGGCTACCTGCCCGCCACCTCCGGCGCGGCGAGCATTGCCGGCCACGATATTTTCCGCGATTCCCTCAAGGCACGCCAGCACATCGGCTACATGCCGGAAAATGTCCCTCTTTACGACGACATGAGGGTCAAAGAGTACCTGAACTTCCGCGCCCAGATCAAGGGACTCCGCGGCGGCGACGTCCGGCGCCACGTCGCCGAGGTGATCGACCAGTGCGGGCTCGAACTGGTTAAGCGCAAGATCATCCGCACCCTTTCCAAGGGCTTCCGCCAGCGCGTCGGCCTGGCTGACGCCTTGGTCAACCGGCCCGACCTGCTGATCCTCGACGAACCAACCAATGGCCTGGACCCCAACCAGATCCGCCAAATCCGCGAGCTCATCAAGCGCCTCGGCCAAAAGCACACCATCCTCATCTCCACCCACATCCTTTCCGAAGTGGAAATGACCTGCGGCAAGGTCATCATCATCGATGGCGGACGCATCAGGGCGGATGACACGCCACAAAACCTCGTTGCGCGAATGCGCGCCGCGGGCCGCGTCAGCGTCGAGCTTCAAGCAGCTCCAGAAACCGCCGCAGGTGCCATTTCCCGCCTCGAATACGTCAAAAAGGTCACCATTGAGGTCGCCGAGGACGATTGGGCCCACCTTTCCGTTCTCGTCGATTCCGGCACCGATGCGCGCGAACGCATTGCCCAGCTCGCCAACCAAAACGGCTGGCCGCTGCGCAACCTCCACCGCCACGACGCCAAGCTCGAGGACGTTTTCGTCGAGCTTACCCGCAAGGACTAGCTTCCATCCCCTCCTCCCATGCGCCTGTCACTTCTCTCTCTCATTGCCGCCTCGTTGCCTCTGGCCGCGGCCGCTCCGGAGGTGACCACCGCCACCATCAAGCCCGACTCCGCCGCCGGCGCCAACGGCCTGACCCGTTCCCTCGTCGCCTCCGAGCCACTCCTGCAAAATCCCGTCTCCCTCAGCGTCGACGTCGACGGGAAAATCTTCGTCACCGAGACGACTCGCCGGAAAATCGCCGACCTCGACATCCGCGACCACCGCGACTGGATCCCCAACGATCTCGCGCTCACTTCCATCGAGGAAAAACGCGAGTTCCTCCGCAAACAAAAGGAGTGGCCCACCCTAACTGCCGTCTCGGAAAAAATCCACCTGTTGGAGGACACCAACAATGACGGCATCTCCGACAAGTCCACCGTCTTCGCCGCCGGCTTCAACACCGAGGTCACCGGCATCGCCGCGGGCGTCCTCGCCTGGCGCGGCGACGTCTACGCCACGATCGCCCCGGACGTCTGGAAGCTCCGCGACACTAACAACGACGGAGTCGCCGACACCCGCGAGAGCATTGCCACCGGCTTCGGGATGCACATCGCCTATGCCGGCCATGACATGCACGGGCTAACACCCGGGCCCGACGGCCGCCTCTACTGGTCGATCGGGGACAAGGGCACCAACGTCCTTTCCAAGGAGGGCAAGCGCTGGTTCTTCCCCCATGAGGGCGCCATCCTGCGCTGCTTCCCGGACGGCAGCGGCTTCGAGGTTTTCGCCCACGGGCTGCGCAACCTCCAGGAGTTTGCCTTCGACAACTTCGGCAACATCTTCGGCGTCGACAACGATGCGGACTTCGGCGGCGAGAAGGAGCGCTTTGTCTACGTCACGGAAGGCAGCGATTCGGGCTGGCGCATGTTCCACCAACACCGCGGCAAGGACTACAACCCTTGGATGGACGAGCACATGGCCGTCCCCTTCCGCGACGGCCAGTTAGCCTATTTCACCTCGCCATTGGAAACCTCGCTCGACGGCCCCGCCGGCTTCGCCTTCAACCCGGGCACCGCCCTGAATGCCCGCTACAAGGACGCCTTCTTTGTCACCCAGTTCCCGGCCGGCAAAATCAACGCCTTCAAAGTCCTCCCCGATGGCGCCGGCTTCCGCACCACCGACACCCACGTCGTCACCAGCGGCCCGGCCACCGTCGGCTGCAACTTCGGCCCTGATGGAGCCCTCTACTTCACCGACTGGAAAGGCGGATACCCGCTCAACGACAAAGGGGCCGTCTGGAAACTCGACGACCTCACAGAAGCTAACAACGCCATGCGCAAGGAAGTAGCCTCCCTGCTGCGCGACGGACCGGCCAAGGCCGATAGCCCCACCCTGGCCACCCGGCTTGGCCACGCCGACCAGCGCGTGCGCCTGGACGCCCAGTGGGAACTCGCCCGCCGCAAGGAATCCGCCACTCTAGCAAAAATAGCGGCTGACACCTCCGCCGCGCAACTGGCCCGCATCCACGCCATCTGGGGGATCTCCCAGACCCGCGCGGAGCTAACAGACCTGATGGCCGCCCTGGCCAAGGACCCGGATGCCGAGATCCGCGCCCAAACCGCGCGCTGGGCAGGTGAGGCCGGTTTTGGCGACCCCACCGTTCTGCTGCCGCTCATCAATGATGCCTCCCCCCGCGTTTGCCACCTCGCCGCCATCGCCGCGGGCAAGCTCGCTCTCAAGGGAACCCTCCCGGCCGCGGTCAAGCTGCTAGAGAGCGCTCCCGCCAAGGACCGCATCCTCCAACATTCCGGTGCCGCCGCCCTTGCCGGTGCCGCCACTCCCGCGGAGCTCGCTGAGCTTGTTAGCCATCCCTCCGTTGCCGTCAGGCTTGGTGCCGTGGTCGCCATGCGCCGCCAACAGGCACCCGAGGTTGCGGCCTTCCTGAAGGATTCCGATCCGCGCGTTGTCGCCGAAGCCATTGCCGCCATCTACAGCGATTGGATCATCAAGCCCGCTCTCCCCGCCGCGGCCGCCGCCCTGGGACAAGCTGGCTTGCTCGAAGGTGCCGCCCGGCGCTGCATGGCGGCCAACCGCAGAATCGGCGATGCCGTCGCCGCCACCCGTCTGGCCGACTTCGCCGCTTCGCCAAAAAATCCCGAAAAACTCCGTCTTGCCGCCATCCAACACCTCGCAAGCTGGCCGGAAAAAGTCATCCTCGATCCCGCCGATGGCCGCGCGCTTGCCATCGAGCCCGGCACCCGCGATGGAGCGCTGGCCGCCGGCCGCTCGCTGCTAGCCGCTCTTGGCACCACCGCCCCGCCAAAGCTGGTCACCGCAGCTAACATCATGGCAGCCAAGCTCGGCATCGCCTTGGATCCCGCCACCCTCGCGGCCAAAGTCAACGACTCATCGGCCACTCCCGCAGCCCGCGCCGCCGCTCTAACCGCGCTGGCTAACACCGGCGGCGACCTGTTCCTCAAGACCGCCACCACCGCCCTCACCTCCCCGATTCCCGCCCTGCGCACCGCCGCCGCCCAGTCCCTCGCCTCTCCCCAGCCCGCCGCGGTCATGGCCTACTTGACTGCCACCGGCCTCTCCTCCAAGGATCCCGCCGAGGCCCAGTCCGCAGTCTCCCTGCTCACCCCCCTCAAGCATCCCGACGCCGCCAAACAAACCGCCGCACTCCTCGCCGCCATGCTTGCCGGCACCGCACCCAAGCACATTGAACTGGAAATCCTCCGCGCCGCCGAAGCCGCCAAGGGCAATCCGGATCTCGCTCGCATGCTCGCCGAACTCACCGCTGCCCAACAATTACGCGGCCCCCTCGGCGAGTTCGGAGTCGCCCTGTTTGGCGGTGACGCCACCCGCGGTGAAGCGGTCTTCTCCACCCACGCCGCCGCCCAGTGCACCCTGTGCCACCGAATCGGGGAACTAGGCAGCGAGGTCGGCCCGCCACTAACCAAGCTCGCTGCCACCCACGACCGCGCCTATCTCCTCGAATCCCTCGTCAGCCCACAGGCCGTCGTGGCTCCCGGCTACGGCTTCGCCTCCCTCACCCTCAAGGATGGCTCCACCGTGACCGGCTCCCTGCGCAGCGAGTCAGCCACCGAGGTCGTTCTGGCCAGCCCCGATGGCATTCTCACCGCTACAAAAATCACCGCCATTGCCAGCCGCACCGCTCCTGTTAGTACGATGCCCCCGATGGGCGCCATCCTAACAAAAGAGGAACTCCGCGACCTCATCGAGTTCCTCAGCACCCTGAAATAATCCCGCCACCCTCTCAGGCCCCGAGCTCCGCCGCCCCCGGCGACCGCCCCTTTCCATCATGCGCACCTTTTTGATTCTCTTCCGCAAAGAGCTGAAAAGCTTCTTCTTCAGCCCCTTTGGCTGGGTCGTCATGGCCTTTGTCGTGCTCATGAACGGCATCTCGCTTTCCATGGCCATGAAGGGCTTCCGCGATTCCGCCGCCCAGGATTCACTCGTCTACGTCGCCTTCCACACACCGGTGTTCTGGTTTTTCTTCCTGTTCATCTTCCCCCTCATCACCATGCGCAGCTTTGCCGGCGAGGAGCGCAGCGGCACTCTTGAAACCCTCCTCACCGCACCCGTCCACACCTGGCAGGTGGTCATCTCAAAGTTCTCCGCCTCCTATGTCTTCTACGCCCTGCTCTGGGTCCCAACCCTCCTGCAACTCAAACTGTTTGACCTAACGACCCAGCTGCCTCCCGCCTACAACGGCGGCGCGGTCCTGGGCACCTACTCGATCATCCTCCTCATGGGAGGGTTTTTCGTGGCCATTGGATGTCTCGCCTCCTCCCTGACATCCAGCCAGATCATCGCCGGGATCCTCACCATTTTCCTGTTAATCCTGCAGAACTTCCTCGGCTACGTCACGGTCATCTGGGGAGAGAATTTTTCCGGCGCGGGAGCGTTCCACTACATCTCTAACCAGCAGCACCTCCACTCCTTCGCCAAGGGCGTGCTGGATAGCCGCCCGGTGGTCTACTACCTCTCGATGGCCGCCTTCACCCTGTTTTTAACTTACCAGGTGGTCGACTTCCGCCGCTGGCGCAAGTGAGCTCCCGATTGATTATTTCCATGCCTGCCGAACCTGTCATTGTCGAATCGCCCGCATCTCAGCCGCCACCCGCGGGTCGTCCGCCGCGCCCCATCTCACGCTGGGGCGTCGGCTCGCTCTCGCTGCTGCAGATCGTCTCTGCGGTGGTCATTCTCATCGGCGTGAATTTCCTCGCCAGCTCGCGGCCGCAGCGCCAGGACCTTAGCGAGCAGCGCGACTACACCCTCTCGCCTCTAACAAAGCGCTTCCTCGACCAGGACATTTCCCTTCGCGGGGATCCGATCAAGATGATCGTCGCCGTGCGCCGCTCCTCGCCCTTCATGGCGCGCATCCGTGGACTGGCCGAAGAGTACGAGCTGCGCAGCCAGCGCAGGATCAGCGTCGAGTTTGTCGATCCAGTGCAAAGCGCCGACCGCATCCAAACGGTTGCCACCGCCTATGGCTTCAAGTCCTCGCGCGACTTGATCATCATTGATGCTCGCCCGGCCACAGCGCCTCTGGGCGATTCCGATCCCACCTCGCTCTCCGGCCACGTCCGCTTTGTCAGCATCGAGGACATGATCCTCTATCAGGTCCGCGACGGCCAGCGCCGCCCGATGGCCTTCCAAGGCGAGGACGCCATTACCTCCGCACTGGTGGCGGCCACCGAAGGGACCCGGCGGGTAGTCTACCTGTTGGCCGACAAGAGCGAACTGCGCCATGACTCCGCGGAAAGCCCGTGGAAAAACCTCGCGCTCGCGCTCTTCCAACAAAACATCCACCTCGTCTCGCTCAACCTATCTGAAACCGAGCAGATCCCCGCCGACGCCGAAGGCGTCGCCCTCATCGCGCCCCGCTATGACCTCGATGAGCGCGAACTTAAAGTGCTGCGTGAATACTGGGGCCGCCCGGGCAGCGCGGTTCTGGTAACCGTCGACCCTAACTTCCGCCCGGCCAAGCTGCGCTCCTTCCTGCGCGAGCACGGCGTGAGCTGGCGCAATGACCGCGTCATGACCCTGCGCTCCGGCCAGGCCCAGACGACCGTGCGCGCCGAGTTCACTGAAGGGATGGACTTCACCCGGGATTTCTGGTCCAAATCCACTGTCTTTGAAGGGGCCACCTCAAGCCTCGACGTGCGCGAGAATGATGAATCCCTCTTGAGCCGCCGCGTCTCGGTCTATTCGCTTATCCGCAGTACCAAGGACTATTGGGGCGAGACCAAATTCACCCAAGTCCCGATTGCCTTCGACCCCAAGGAGGACCAACCCGGCCCGTTGACTTTGGCCGCGGGCATCATCCGCGGTGCCGCCACCGATGACCGCCTCGCGGATAAGAGCTCGAAAATGCTGATCCTGTCTAACTCATCCTTCCTCGAACCCGCGCTGGCACGCGAGGAGCAAATGGACTTCCTGACCACCGGGGTGAACTGGCTCATCAATCGGCCCGCGCTCATGGGCGTCGGCCCGCGCACCCTCGTGACCTACAAGTTGCCGTTGTTGGACGCGGAAGCCGCCTTCATCAACCGAATCAACCTGTTCTTCCTTCCTGCCTTCATCTTGGTCCTCTCCCTGGTCGTCTGGCAGACCCGCCGCGCCTGATCCCACTCCCGTCACCATGCGTTCCGGATTCTTCACTCTGATTCTCGTCCTCGCCGCCTTACTCGCCGCCGGGCTGGTCGCTGTCGGCTTGATCACCGGCAACCTCAACTACGTCTTCGGCGTGCCCCCAACTCCTGTTGGAAAAAATCTCTATCAGAACCTCCAGCCCAGCCAAATCCGCCGCATCACCCTAACCTCCGATGGCACCACCGCGGAGATGCACTTGGAAAACGGCATCTGGATGGCTCTGCGCCCGTTCAAGGACCGTGCCGACCCACGCTTTGCCAAGGCCATCATCGACTTCACCCGCGGTGCCAAGGTCGAGGACGCCATCCCCATGGCGAAAATCGACGGCGACCTCATTGGCCTGCGCGCCGGCACCATCATGGTCCGCCTTGAGGGTGCCTCCCCGCGCCCGGCGGCCAGGTACATCATCGGGCGCCGCACGGCTTGGAGCGCCGAAGATCCCGAGTCGGGAGAACTCATCCCCACCGTTTTCATCCGCCCAATGGACCGCCGCCGCAAGGACCATGTCTACGCCTGCAGCGGTGACATCCATCCGCTCGTTAGGGACGGCTTCCGCTTCCTGCGCGACCACCGGCCGTTTTATTTTCATCCTGACGGCCTTGACCGCGTCCGGGTGCGCAACAGCGATGGCGAGTTCACCCTCGCCCGCGACACTCCCGCATCCCCCTGGCGCATCATCAAACCGCTCCAACTGCGCACCGATGCCAAGGCCGTCGCCAAACTGCTTGGTGGCCTCTACGAACTAACTGCCACACGAATCACCGAGCGCGAAGACGTCGTTCTGCCCGATCCGGCCGAAGGCACCGAGCTGGGGGAAATCGCTATCAGCTCGTTCGGCTCGGACACCGAGACGGTTCTAACACTCTATCCAACCGTGGACAACTCCACCTCCCTGGCAACCGTCACCGGCCGCGACGGGGTGTTCGAACTGCCGATCAAGCCCAAGGCCGATCCCGACCTCGTGACCCTCGCGCTTCTGCCACTTTCGGTCAATGCCTTGCGCGATCAGACCCTGACCCAGCTTGCCGTCGGAAACCTGGCCGCCATCACCATCAGCAACCCCGAGGAAGAGCCCATCGTCCTCCAGCGCAATCCGGGCTCGGCGTGGATGATCATGCGCGAGGGACGCATGCGCCCGCTCAACGAAAAGCAGCTCTTTTCGATGCTCAAAGCCATCACCGAAACGAAGGTGACCGACTTTGCCACCGATGCGGCTACTGACTTCAGTCCCTACGGCTTGGACGCTCCCGCCCTGCGCCTGCGCTTCACCAGCACCGGCGGGGAAGCCCTTGCCTTGGCCTTCGGCCGAGGCCCTGATGGCATGCTCTATGCCCGCCGCGACGGCAGCAACTCGGTGGTTCGCGTCGAGGACTCCATCCTCAGCGACATCGGCATCCGCGCCCACCATTGGCGCTCGCCCGCCCTCTGGAACCTCACCCGCGGCGATGTCATTGCCATCGTGCGCAAAACTTCTAACCAACCAGACCTGGTCCTCAGCTACAACGACTCCCTTGAAAAATGGAGCGCCCGGCGCGATGGCAAGGATGTCAGCGCCGACCTCAACCCCAACAGGGCCGACTATCTGTTAAACCAGATCGCCAGCCTGCAGGTCAGCGGCTGGCTCTCCGCGGGCAGCTCGGAGGCCGCCCTAGCGCTGGCCACGCCGCCTTTGGTCATCGAGCTGCAGATCCGCCGGATCAGCGACTTTGGCGAACAAATCGCCATCGACCGCCATTCCCTCTCAATTGCCCCGGTGTCTGACTCGCCGCAAAACCAGTTCTATTACGCCCACCTCAGCAGCGAGCCAAATCTCTTCATGCTCGACCAGCCCACCGTGCTTGACCTCCTCACCGACGTGCTCACCGAGGAGTAGCCGCTCAGCGCCTAACCCGCCAACGTCTCCGCCATCATCACCGCCAGGGCGATGAGGATCAGCCCCGAGCCGCCTATCCGAATCCGGTCCCAGGTCTTCGGCTGGTTGCGGAACCACCCGACTAACAGCCACGCGCCGGCTAGAACCGCCACCTGCGCCGCCTCGATGCCGATGTTGAACGAAACGACCGGCCAGACAATGTTGGCCTTCGGCAACGGCAGCGCGCGCAGCACCGTGGCAAATCCCATCCCGTGCAGCAGCCCGAAGCCAAACACCACCGCCAGCCGGTGCGCCGGCAGCTTGCGCCGGAATATATTCTCCCCAGCCACCACCGCGATGCTGAGCAAAACCGCCATCTCCACGAACTTGTCCGGCAGGTTGAGCACCCCGAAAATGGTTAAGAAAAACGTCACGCTGTGGGCCAGAGTGAAGGTTAAACTCTGCGCCAGTAGCGGCTTGAGCTGCGGCGAGAGCAGGAAGAGCGCCAGGATGAACAGGATGTGGTCGTGCCCCTTGGGCACAATGTGCTCAAAGCCATAAACAACCCAGCGCCACAGCGACGACCCATGGGCCGCGGGCGGCTTCGCCTGCGGGTCGGCACCCGCGGCGGGCACCCGGGTCATCACGGTCGCATCCCCGGCGCTGATGATTGTTAGAGCCGTGGCGTCTCCCGACCCGTCAGTGACGAACAGGTCGACGCCGTCAGTTTTCCAATTCGCCACCAGCGGCCCGCCCTCCGCTGGCACGTTCTCCCCTATCAAAACCAAATCGACATATGGATAGACCTCCGGCCCGTTGGGGAAGACCGGCGGATCGGTCGCGAAGTTAGGAAACTCGATCCGCCACTCGGCCGCCTCGTCGTTGAGGGTGAGGAAGAGGTTGTCACGCAGATACTCCTCCGCGCCCGCCTTCATCCGCGCAAACTCCTCCTTGCTCATGGCGTTGAGCAGCGTCCGGCTTGGCGCCGCGGCGGTCGGATCCTCACGGATCTCCGGAATCGCGCTGCCCGCGTCCATCCGCCACTCAAGCTTCCAGGCCCCCGGCGCGGTCTGCGGGACGATGTCTATCTGTTGAATCGGGTGGCCTTGGGCCACCCCCAGCAAGAGTCCCGCCAGCGCGACGAGTCGGAGCAAAAACGCAGCCATCTGCACATCGATTTGTGGCATGGGGACGCGGGTGTCAATGGTCCCTGTGGGCCGAGCATGGCAGCGAGCTCATTTCGCGGGTGCTCAACTCCCCCTTGACCGCAACGCCGCAGCGCACTACCAACCCCGCCATGGGTTTTGATCAACTAGGGCTTTCCGAGGCCGTCCAGCGCGCCGTCGCCGAATCGGGCTATGAAAACCCGACGCCGATTCAGGCTCAGGCAATTCCCCTCATCCTTGAGGGCCGCGACGTCGTCGGCGCCTCGCAAACCGGCACCGGCAAGACCGCCGCCTTTGCCTTGCCATCGCTGAGCAAGATCTCCCCGCTGCAGAAACCCCAGATCCTTGTCCTTGAACCGACCCGCGAACTTGCCCACCAAGTCGCCGAACAGTTCGAGCACTACGGCAAGCACACCGGCCTCAAGGTCGCCCTCCTCTACGGCGGCGTCGGCTACGGCAGCCAGCTCGAAGCCCTCGCCGAGGCCGACATCGTCGTCGCCACTCCGGGGCGCCTCATCGACATGTTCTACCGCGGCAACATGCGCTTCAACGAAATTAAGGTCCTCATCCTCGACGAAGTCGACCGCATGCTCGACATGGGATTCCTCCCTATTGTTAGAAAAATCGTCAACCTCTGCCCGTGGGAAGGCCGCCAAACATTGTTCTTCTCCGCGACGATGCCGCCGGCGATCCAGACGTTTGCCGAGTGGTGCCTAACCGACCCTGTGAGCGTCGAGATCGCGCGCCGCTCGGTGCCCACGACGGTGAACCACGCGTTCTATCCGGTCTCCATGGACCAGCGCGACGAGCTGCTGCTCGCGTTGCTAGAGCGGACCGACTTCAACAGCGTGATGATCTTCACGCGCACCCGCAAGGAGGCCGACACAGTGGCCTCGCTGCTCACCAGCAAGGGCCACGAGAAGGTGGCGGCGATGCACTCGGACATCGGCCAGAAGGAGCGCATGGAAGCGCTGGCGGGCTTCAAGAGCGGGAAATACGACGTTTTGGTCGCCACTGACGTGGCCGCGCGCGGGATCGACATTTCCGGGGTGACCCACGTGATCAACTACCGGGTGCCGGAAAATGCCGAGGACTACGTGCACCGAATCGGGCGCACCGGCCGGGCCGAGGCCGAGGGCGACGCCTACACGCTGCTCTCCGCTGACGAGCAGGATTTTGCGCTTTCCATCGAACGCTTCGTGGAGCGCAAGATCGAGCGGAGGAAGTTAGAGGATTTCGATTACGTCTACACCGCCCTGTTGGACGACGACCGGAAGCCGGCGCGGCGCAAGAAGCCGCCGATGCCGAAGCGCCGGAAGCGTTAGACCGGAGCGCCCGCGGGCGAACCAGCCACAGCCGTGCGTGTCCTTGCCATTGACCCCGCCATCCGCAACACCGGCTTTGCGGTGATGGATTCAGGCGTCAAGCCGGTTGCCCTGGCTTGGGACGTCATCACCATTCCCGAGCGCGTTACCCAGTCCGCCGCGCTGGCCGCGATCCGCTCCGGGATTGCCAACTTGATTGCCAAGTGGCAACCGGATGAGGTTGCCGTGGAGGGCATCATTTACGTCCAGTCCCACCGCACCGCCATCTCCATGGGGGCGGCCCGCGCCGCGGCCCTGATTGCCGCCGCCGATGCCGGCCTGCCCGTCTACGAGTACGCGCCAAAGAAGGTCAAGCAGGCCGTGGTTGGCAATGGCAATGCCGGCAAGCACCAGGTCGCCTTCATGGTCCGCGCCCTCCTCGGCCTGGCCGAAACCCCGCCACCCGACGCCGCCGACGCCCTGGCAATCGCCTACGCCCACCTTTCCGCCGCCGACCCGCTGCGCGCCCAGTTGTTGGAGCGGCGCCCGATCTAACGTCCAATTTTTTTCGCCGTGCAGCCTAACACCATGGAGACCCGCTGGCTCACCCCCGGCATTTCCCACGCCGAGGCCCTTGCCCTCCAGGAGCAGGCAGTGGCCGGAGTGCTGGCCGGCAGCGGCCCGGAAACCCTGTTTTTGCTAGAGCATGCGCCAGTCTATACGATTGGCCGCACGCGTGACACCTCGTCATTGCGCAACCCTGAGCAGCTGCCCTTTCCGGTCATTGAGATCAACCGCGGCGGGCAGGCGACCTACCATGGACCCGGCCAACTGGTGGCCTATCCGATTGTCGACCTGCGCCCTCGCGGCAAGGACCTGCATGTCTATCTGCGGGTGCTGGAAGAGGCAATCATCCGCACCTGCGGCGACTTCGGAGTGGCGGCAGGCCGGCGAGACGGCCTAACAGGCGTTTGGGTCGCTGAGCGCAAGCTCGCCTCGCTCGGCGTCGGGGTGCGCAAGTGGGTCGCCATGCACGGGCTGGCCTGCAACATCACGGCGGAAAGCCTGCCGCCGTTTCTGGCCATCACCCCCTGCGGAATCGAGGGCGTGAGCATGACCTGCCTGGCCAACGAGGCGGGCAGGCCCGTGAGCGTGCCCGAGGCGGGTGCGGCGCTGGCCGCGCACCTGCTAGAGATGCTGGCCCCCTGAGCAAATCATTTGCGCCCTGCGCGGGCTGCGCTCTGTTGCTTAGCCGTGTCCAGCCATGGCCATCCGTGATCTAATCGCTCTAAAGCCATGCCAGAACAACGCGACGAAATGGATTCCATGGGCACCATGCAGGTGCCCGCCGCCGCGCTTTACGGCGCCTCCACCCAGCGCGCGGTGCTCAACTTCCCCATCTCGGGCATCCCGGTCGAGCGCGCCATCATCCACGCCTACGGCCTCATCAAGGCCGCCGCCGCCGCCACCAATGCCGAGCTTGGCGAACTGCCCGTCGACTTGGCACGCCTGATTGAAACCGCCGCAAGCGAGATCGCCGAAGGCACCCACGACGCTGAGTTTCCCGTCGACGTCTATCAAACCGGCTCGGGCACCTCGACGAACATGAACGTCAACGAGGTGATTTCCAACAGGTGCTCCCAGCTCGCCGGCAAGCCGCCCGGGTCACAGGATCCAGTCCATCCAAACGACCACGCCAACCACGGCCAGTCGTCCAACGACACGTTTCCAAGTGCCATCCACGTTGCCGCCGCCCGCCTGCTGGATGGGTGCCTGATTCCGGCGCTCGAGGGCCTGCACCAGGCGCTTGCCGCCAAGGCGGTGGAGTTCCATCCGGTCCTCAAGATCGGCCGCACCCACCTGATGGACGCCACCCCGATGCGCCTCGGCCAGGAATTCTCCGCCTACGCCACCCAGGCCGAACGGGCCGTCCAGCGCGCCCGCCATGCGCTTGCCGTCCTGTTGGAACTGCCGCTTGGCGGCACCGCCATCGGCACCGGACTCAACCGCCACCCAAACTTCCCGCAGCGCGCCATCGCACGCCTCGCCGCCGACACTCGCCTGCCATTCCGCCCCGCCACCAACCCGTTTGAGGCCCAGGCCAGCCGCGACTCGATTGTCGAGGCCCATGGCCAGCTTAACACGCTTGCTGTTAGCCTATTCAAGGTCGCCAACGACATCCGCATGTTAGCCTCGGGTCCGCGCTGCGCGCTGGGCGAGATCACGCTGCCGGCGACCCAGCCGGGCTCCTCGATCATGCCCGGGAAGGTCAACCCGGTGATGTGCGAGGCGCTTGCCATGGTCGCCGCGCGGGTCTTCGGCAACCAGGCCACCGTCACCTGGGGCGGCGCCAATGGCCACTTCGAGCTCAACACCTTCATGCCCGTGATGGCCATGGCGCTGCTGGAGTCGATCAACCTGCTAGCCGGCGCTGCCACCGCCTTTACGGAAAAATGTGTTAGCGGCATCACGGCTAACACCGAGCGCTGCGCCGAGCTCATCGAACTGTCGCTCTCGATGGTCACCTCGCTGGCCCCGGTCATCGGTTATGCCAAAGCCGCCGGCCTGGCCAAGCAGGCGATGGCCGAAGGCCGGACGGTGCGCGAAGTCTGCGAGGAACAGCGAGAGGTGCTTGGCCTGAGCGCGGCGCAACTCAACGCCCTGCTCGATCCGGCAACGATGACTGGCGAGGGGTGAACCGGTGGGCCGGCGAGGTGACGCGACTCGTTCCTCCGGATCATCCTCACCTCGACAATCAAAAATCAAAAATCACCAATCGGCAATCGGCAATCCATCAACCCATCCCGCAACCGCAATCGCAACACGGTTCAGCCCCTTGATCGGCTCGATCGGCGGCGAGGGGTAAAAAATGATGGGCCGCCTCCACTGAAAACCCAGTGGAGGCGGCCCAATTTTTTTCAAGGCGCGGTTGCCGCCGACCGCCCCCGGAGAACGGCAACCGCGTGATATGAATGTGGTCCTAGTCCTTCGTTCCGAACTCCACGGCTGCCCGGCCGAGGAGATTGCGCACCGGAGACCGGATTGCAGTGGTAAGAAGAAGCATTGGACACGCTCTTCTTTTAGCAGCGCGTGTGCCCGCGGCATGGAAGGGACCGAGTAGGGCCCCGAGATACGGCATAACCTGCTTATATATAGCACTATAAAATTTTGAGCACACCTTCCTTGGGTGCCTTCGGGTTGGGGTGCGGCAGCCTGCGCGGGGAGCGATTTCGTGCGTGACGCACTTTTCCGCGCACGGTGTGCGGCGAAATGCAACGTCCGGTGGGTCGTCGGATTGCGGTCGGGGCCAATTCGGGATGTTGGTTTGAAAAAAAATTGGGTATTGGGGACGTGTGCCAGATGCCGAGACCCCACCGACGCCGCAAACGTGGCTGCTGCGAATTCCCGCTGTGTTTGCTGACTACACGCCCGAGATCCTTGAGACTCTGGGGGCAACCGGGTGCAAGCGGCTTGGCAGCGACTACCACCTGGTCAAGCTGGCCCGGCCTGAATTGTTGCGGGATTCGGAGGCGGCCAAGTTCATCCGCTGGAACCTGCCGGTGCACCACAGCTGGCCGTGCTCGCCGGCCGAGGTGGACCGCTTCATTGAGAAGGCGGCAAGCGCGCTGGCAGGCAAGTTTGCCACCACGGGCGTGCAGGCGGTCATGATGGGCGCGATTGATCCGGGATCGCCCAACCGGCAATTTCGCACGCTGGCATCCAACCTGCGCGGCCGCACCCTGCAGCTTTTCGGCCCCGCGGTGGCCGCCTGCGGGGTTGAGGACCAAGACGCCCGGAAGCCAAGCTTGTTTGCCCTGCTTGGCAAGGAAGGGCTCTTTGCCGGCGTCCAGAGCCCGCGCGCAAGCAACGGGTTCTTCCCCGGCGGCACGAAATTCATCAGCCAAGGCGCTGAGGCAACCATCAGCCGCGCCGGGGCAAAAATCGCCGAAGCCCTCCACTTCCTGCCCCTGCACCACCCGCTGCCCCCGCCCGACTGCCACTGGGTCGAGCTTGGCGCCAGCCCCGGCGGCATGACTTCCGAACTCCTCCACCGCGGCTTCCGCGTCACCGCCGTGGACCGCGCCCCGCTCGACGAGCGCCTCGATAGCCGGCCTGGCCTCACCTTCGTGCGCGGCGACGTCGCCCAGTTCTCTCCCCCGCCCAATACCCGCTTCGAGGCCATCCTCTGCGACCTTAACAGCACCGCCGAACAGTCCCTCAACCATGTCCTGCGCCTAGCAGACTCGCTGGCGCCCGGCGGCCTGGTCGTCTTCACCCTGAAGTTCGCCGGCGTGGAATCCTTCGCCGCCATCAACCGCTTGTTCAAATCCGTCACCGCGCGCGCAGCGGCGGCCGGCATCCGCCTGCTCGCCACCACCCATCTAACCTACAACCGCAAGGAGTTCACCCTGTTCTTCGAGCGCCCGGCCTAACAGGGAGGCCCCCTTGGAGTGGCGGCTTCAGTCACCGCCTCCACGCCGGGGCAGCTCGACAAGCTCCTCAAGCTTGGTTGAAACCAGCAAACAGCGCACCTCGGCACCGGGAAACGCTTTTTCTAACACCACCCGGTATGCGCCCATCTGCCCGCCGTGCCGCGCGAGCAGCTCGGTCGAGGTGTTAAGCGCATCGGTCTTGAAATCGATGACCTCCGCGGCAACCACGGCCCCCGACTCGTCGCGGTGGAGGTGAAGTCTATCGATGACGCCGCTCAGCCAGCGCCTGTCGACAAGCGCCTCGACGGGCTGCTCGCGCAGGAGATCCACCCGCCGGCCGCGCCGCAGGAAAACCTCGCGCAGCGCCGGAACCTCCAACAGTTCGGCGACGCGCCGGCCCACCTCGCTGGTCGGCAGCACTGGCTGCGCCTCGTCAATCCAGCCCACTTGTTCGAAGGCCGCATGCACCTCGGTGCCAAAGCGCAATCCGCCGCCCGAATGGCTTGGCTGGCCCGTAGCCACCGACTTGGCGTGGCCGCTTGGCGTGGTCCGCTCGCGCCGCCGCACCGCCGCAGGCAAGACCACCTCCAACGGCTTGGCCGCCGCCGCCCCCAGGAGCGCGACATCGGCAAACCAGTTAGGCGTGCCGCTCTCGAATACCACCCCGCTCTGGCCAACCCCGCCCAGCGCGCTGAGCATCCAGTTAGCCAGCGAGGCCCGGTCGTCCTCGGCGGACTTCGACGCCGGGTCTAACAACACATACAGCCCGCGCTTGGCCCGGGTGAGGGCAACGTAAAGGGTGCAGAACGCCTCGTAGCGCTGTGCCTCGCCCCAGCGCTCCTCGGCGGCGCGCATCTCGGGGAGCAGGCCGCGGACCCATTGCGGGGGCGTCTGGCTCATCCAGGTGGTGCCTTCGGCGACCTCGAAATGTTTGGTGCCGGGGATTTTTTCATGGGCCAGTTCGGGCACGACCACGACGTCAAACCCAAGGCCCTTGGACTTGTGGATGGTCATCACCTGGACGGCGGCCACGCCCGGGCTCTGGGACACCTCGATGCGCCCGACCCGGTCAGCCGCCTCGCGCGGAGTGACCACGCCGGCGGCATCCAACACGACCAGCGCCGCGATCACCTCGCCGGCACGCCGGCGGCCAAACTCCGACCACTCCAGCGACACGTCGGCTACCAGTTCCTCAAGCATGCCGCCAAAGCCCACCTGGTCGGCCCGCTCTAGCAGGCCCTCCCAGGACTTCTGCCAGTGGGGTCCGTGGCGCTCGGTTAGCACCGCGCCCAGCGGCGACATGCGCACCACCTCGGCGGCAAATTTGTTGGACGGATCGGCCAGCCAGAGCAGGAGGTGCCAAAGGGCCAGTCCCACCGGATGATCCTTCGCCGGCTTGCGCGCGCCTTCCTCAATGACGTCGAAGTTCTCGGAGCGCAGCAAGTCGGCAACCTCCTGGACCTGCTTGCCGGTGCGCAGCAAAATCCCGCAGGTCATCGCACGCTGGCCGACGCCAAGTTCGCGCAGCAGGGCGACGAGGCGCTTGAGCCGTTCCTCACCCTTTTCGCCCATGACCTCCACGCGCGCCTCGCCCGCCAAATGGGCGGTCGTCTCGGACGCCACATGCTCCTCCCACAACCACTGCCTGGCCACCGGACCAAACAATTCCGCCAGCGTCACCCGATCTCCGCAAACTTTGTTGACCAGGTCTAACACCGCCGGGCATGACCGCCGCGACTCGGCCATCGGCGCGGTCTCCAGACCGTCCGCATAGCGCGTCCCCACCTCATCAAACAATCCAACCTCGCCGCCGCGCCACGCGTAAATGGCCTGCTTGCGGTCACCGACGACAAACATCGACCCTTCGCCCTCGGCGGCGGCTTCATCTAGCAGCGGCAGGAGGCCCGCCCAGTCGCTGCGGTTGGTGTCCTGGAACTCGTCTAGCAGCCAGTGGTCGTAGCGAGCGTCGAGGCGGAAGTCGACCGCCTCGCGGCGCAGGCGCGCGTCCTCGCTGCGGCTCCATGCGCCCATGAGCAGCTTGACGTCGTCAAAGCCAAGCCGGCCGCGGCGGCGCAGGCGTTTCTCACAGAGCCGGTCGTAGACCTCCACCACGCCGCGCACCGCCTGGGTGCGCTCGCAGGCGGCCGCCAACTCGCAGTTAGCTAACATCATGAGCGCCTCGCGCAGCGCGCTGGCGGTGGGTCCGCCGAGGGTGAAGTCCTTGTAGAAGCGAGCCTGCAGCAGCGGTCCCTTTTCCAACAGCGCGGGGAACAGGCTGTCGCGCACGCCGTTGCTGCCTTGCATCAGAAGACCGCTGCCAACGGTGTGGAGTTCAAGCGTGTCGATGAGCTTTTCAAGGCACGCGCGCTGGCGCTTGTCGGTGTAGGCGATGTCGTCAAGCCCGGCGTGGGCGCGGGTGGCCAGCGCGTGCTTGTGGATCTCCCAGTCCTCCCGGCGATGGGTGCTAAGCGAGGCGGGGCCCCACTCAAGCTCGCGGGCGGCGCGGTAGCGGCCCTGCCAGGTTTGCACGAAGCGCCGCAGCCCCTCGCTTACCTTCTGGTCCTCGCGGCCAATCATCGCACGCCGAAACGCGTGGAAGAACTCCCCGCCGCCATCCTCAAAGGTGCCGCCGAGGATCTCGGCTAACAGTTCGTCCTCGGCCGCCTCCGCGCGCGGGCCCTCCAACAAGTCAAACGTCCCGCCAGTTAGCCCGAGCTCGCACTGGAACCCGCGCACGACGCGGGCAAAGAAGCTGTCCATGGTGCCGAGGGTGAGGCGCGGCAGCGCGCGCACGGTGGCCTCGAGAGCGGCCGGGAAATCCGCCTGCGGCAGGCCGAGTTCAGCCTGGAGTCGCGCGGCCTTGGCCGGGTCACTCGCGGCGGCGGCCAGTTTGGTGAGCACCGCGTCGGCAAACTCGCCGGCCGCCTTGCGGGTGAAGGTGAGCGCGACAATCCGTTCAGGCTCCACGCCACTGGCGATCAGGCCGATGATGCGGTTGCTCAACTGATAGGTTTTGCCGGTCCCGGCGGACGCGAGGATCAGCAGGTTTTTGGCGAGGATGTTTATTTGGCTCATAGTTCCACGCCCTCCGGCACGATGGATTCTTCCAGGCGGACAACCACGCGGTCAGCCTCCGCGCGCCACTCAAGCGGCGGCGCAAATGCATCTGCGGCGGAGCCGCGCGGCACTAACAACGCGATGTCGTCATAATCAACTTTCTCGGCCGGCGGCCAGAAGACGCCCGCGGCAATTTGTTCGGTTAGCCAGGTTGCGCACGCCGTGGTGGCCTCCAGGTCCTCCTCACAGAAATCCCTCCACTCGTGCACGGCCACCTTGTCCTCGGTATCCGCGAGGGAGAAATACGCGGGGACTGCGATCTCATCGTACTCCTCACGCACGCCCAGGACATACAAAGGCAGCTGCAGGTTATGCCACAGGAAGGTGGCCGGCTTGCCCTTATCAAGCCCTTCAAACAGCGCCGGACATGCGGCTCCCTGCAGGTGGGCGGGAACGCTGCTGCTGGCTGTTTGCCGCTTGCGGTGGGCACGCTCCACGCTCTCGACCTTGCCGGTCTTGTAGTCGATGACTCGCACTTGGCCGGTACCCGCGTGGCGGTCAATCCGGTCAATCTTGGCGCTCACCAGCGTCTCGCCCAAGGTGATGGTGATGGTTCGCTCAACGGCGATGACTTCCCACCCGTTGGCAGCCTCGCAGGCTTGCACGCGGGCAAACCATTCTAACCGCTGGCGCAGCGCCTCGGCCTGGATTCTCACCGCCAGCGGCACCCGCTGGCCGAAGCGCTCCACCACCACCCGGTCTAACTCCGCGGACACCCACTCGAAGATGGCCTCCGTTTTCTGATAGGCCCGGGCCTGTTCGTCGCGCCCCCAGCGCTCCAGAATTTCGTGGGCGACAGTGCCAAAATCCCGCGAGTCCCATTCATGCCGGTCGGGCGCGCCCGCATCGATGCGCACGACCTGCTTGAGGTAGTAGCGAAACGGGCAGGCAAGGTAGTCGCTCAGCCCGGTCACCCGAACCTTCGGACCCGGCACCACCACCGGCGGGCGCCACTGCCAGTCCGCCTGCCAGCGGATGCCAGCTTCCGCCACCTCGATCTCCCCAAACAACTGGCGCACGCGCCCGGGCAGGTCAGCCCCGGCAGTGGCTAACAACAAGCGCGAGGGCAGCAGCCCCTCGCCCCCCGCGCCGGACTTGCCGCACAGGAGATCGACGCGCCCGTCAAGCCGCCGGCACTCCAACAGCGCGTGATAGAGATAGGCGTCGCGGGCCGCGCGCTGCGCGTCGGTCACCAGCCCCAACAAGCGCCTGCTAGCCTCGCCTAGCCACGGCTCGCCGCCGCCGCGGGCGGGCACCTTGCCCTCGTTGACGCCGCAGAGGACCAAGTGGCTGCCGGGTTCATGCAGAAGCTCCAGCCAGCCCTGGACATCCATCACCCGACCGGCAGGCGGCTCGGGCGGGGCAACCGGCACGGAGGCGAGCATCAGATCAATCCAGAAGCGCGCCCCGCGACGCGTGCGCGCAATGACTGGCACCGCGGCAGCAAGCCACTCGCCCATCCGCGCGGACTCGTCCTCGGCACCGCGACCCAGCCGTTCTAACATCCGCGCCAGCGCTGCGGGGAAGTCTCCCTCCAACATCGCCGCGCGCCAACCTTCGAGGGCGGCCGCGGCTTCTAACAACGACTCGTCCGCCAGTTTTCTGCTTTCCTCGGCATAGGATTCCGCGGCGATGCGGCGGCGCAGATCGGCGAGGGTTCTGACCATCCATCGGTCACGCAATTGGGCAAGGCGGCGGGCTTTCTGGGCGCGGCGGCCGGCGACGAGCACGCTCGACTGCGGCATGCTGAGCAAGTCGGCCATGGTGGCGAGAGTCGGCTCGGCAAGCCAAGATGACCAAACGCGGAACCAGCGCGCCAGTCCGGTGACGACCACCGGAGCGGCCGGATGAAACGCGGGCCAGCCGGCACGGGTGAACGTCCGCGCCAGTTCGTCGCCCACTTCGACATCCGCCGAGCCTAACGCTAAGCGGTCAGAGCAGCTCCCCACCGAGGCCACGATCCTGAGTGCCTCCGCCGCCTGCTGCCGCGGATCGGCCATGACGCTGACCGCCCCCCCGGCCTCGGGCCACCCGAGGGTGCGCGATGCCCAGCCATCAAGTGGGCGGCCAAACGGTGAGAAGTTTGGCGCTTCGGCAGCCGGGGCGGCAATTAAAGCAGTGACCGCGGCAGGCCATTTCGCCCAAGCGCGTTCAACAACGGGCGGGAAATCCGCCACGCCAACAAGAACCAGCGGCATGTCCATCGCCGGCTGGCGGACCGCTTCGGCAAGCAAGCGGCTGCGGCTGTGGAAACCCCAAGTCTTCAGAAGTTCCTCAACCTTGGCTTCGAGCCGAGCAAGCACCTCCCAGCGCTCTGCCTCCACCGAGTTGTCCAAACGCCGTGCGGCGGTTGCCAAGGTCAGCCCGTTTTCCTGCAAGCTGCGCCGCAAGCGAACCATCTCGGCCGCCAAGCCACTTGCCCAACCGGCTTCATCTTCATCAGGTGCCTGCGGGAAAAGCCCCGCATACGGCGCCCAATCCTTGACCCCCTCAAGGACTTCCACCCAGGCAACCTGCTCAATCCAATCAGTGGCCAACCCTTCGTCATCGCGCTGCAAAAACCACCCCGGCGTCACCACCTTCGGAGCAAGCAGGCCACCGGCCGCCTCGGCCAACGCCTCACGCAGACGCCGACCACTTTGCGCCGTGGGCACCACCACCAACATGCCCGGAAGGGCGGCGCGGCGCTCAAGCAGCCAACCAACAGCCCGCCCCAGCAAGGGCGAATCCCAGCCCAGAAACACCCGCACTTCATCCATGCCGGCATTTCTAGCACGGGACTACCCGGGCCACGCCACGAAAAACCGGCAGCCGGCCAAGGCGGATTCCCTCAATGGCTTGCGCCTGTGGGATTCACCGGCCTAGGCTTCTATCTTTTATCTCTCATCTTTTATGGCGACGTTGGTGGACGGCTTCGAGTTCGGGAGCCAGCGGCACCTCGTCGCGCGGGTGGCCGTGGAGTGGTTCGTCCTGGTAGGCCTCGGGCCACTCGGTGTAGCGCGCTTCGGCGGCCTCGGCGGCGGCACGCAGATCATCCTCGGCAAGGTTGACCCCTTCCTGGGCTAGACTCGCCTCACGGTCCTGGTCGACGCCGGCTGAGCCGACATTGTCTTCCTCGAGGTTTTCACTGGCATTGCTGATATCGTTATTGAGCGGAATCATCGGGCTGGGTTGTTAGGTTTTAACTTACCCCGACCTTCATGCAGTCCGCGTTCCGTGCTGGCCGGATGGCGCGGAACCCTCGCGTGCGAGGCAGTTAAGCGCTTCGGGCGGCCCCCCGAGCGGAGGCGGCCGAGGAGGATTTGCAACGTGCGGCCGGTTTGCCGGTGCAATTTGCCTCAGAGGACCAGGCGCACCTCGTCGGCTTGGACGCAGCGCACGAGGAGGCCGTTTTCGCGCACGAGCAACTCTCCGGCGTCGCCGAGGCCGAGGGCGTGGCCGAAGTGGGTTTGGCCTCCGGCGGTGTAGCGGATGGAATTGCCGGTGAGTGCACACCGGGAGCGCACGGCGTTGATCACGGAGGGGAATTCCGCGCCGCAGTCGCTGGCACCGAGAAGCACGCCGCGGAGCGTTTCAGCCAGCACCCACTCGCGATCCCAGCGGCGGCCGGATTGCATCTGCATGGAGGTGGCCGTCTCCTCGATCGCTTCGGGGAACCACAAGCCGTTCACATTGATGCCGATGCCCACAACGACGAAATCCGCGGCCGCCTCAACCAAGATGCCGGCAACTTTGCGCCCGCCGACAAGCACGTCGTTGGGCCACTTGATGGTGCCCGCCAATCCCGCGCGTTCAACGACATGGCAGACGGCCAAGCCGGCCGCCAAGGCCAGCCGGGGCCACAGCGGGCGGGCAAAATCCGGGCGCAGCAAGAGGGAAAAAGCCAGCCCATCGCCAGGCCCCAGGTGCCACGGAGATCCGCGGCGGCCGCGGCCACGGCTTTGACGCTCAGCGCCGACCACGGTTCCCTGAGGGGCGCCCTCACGGCCGAGCTTGGCGGCCTCGTCATTGGTTGACGCGGTTTGGTCAAGCCAGAGGAGGTTGCCGGTCAGCTCGGGCGCAAGGGCGGCGAACAGTGCACGGTCAAATTGCGTCATCCCCGGGCTCATGGCGATTCCTGATCAAGCAGCAGAAAATCCAGCGAAACATCCCATGCCTTGGCCGAATGCGTAAGGGCACCGACGGAGATTTCATCCACGCCGGTTTCGGCAATTCCCCTGACCGTTTCAAGGTTCACGCCGCCGCTTGCCTCCAGCCGCGGGCCGCGCGGGCCGCGCAGTGCCACCGCCTGGCGCATCTCGTCGAGCGTCATGTTGTCCAGCAGAATGATGTCCACTCCGGGCATCTGGAGAAACCGCCGAACCTGATCAAGGTGGTCGGCTTCCAGCTCCACGAGCACCTCGGGCATGGCCGCCTTCAGGCGATCAATCGAGCTTTGCAGCTCCTCCACCCCGGCCTCCACCAGCAGGTGGTTATCCTTCACCATCGCCCGGTCATACAGCCCCATGCGATGGTTGCTGCCCCCGCCGGCGCGCACCGCGGCCTTCTCAAGCTGGCGCCATCCGGGCAGCGTCTTGCGCGTGTCGAGAATCCTCACTCCCGTGCCTGCAACCGCCGCAACATAATGCCGCGTCAGAGTGGCAATGCCGCCAAGGTGCTGCAGGAAGTTCAGCGCAACCCGCTCGGCACCAAGGATGGACCGGGCGCTGCCACGAACCTCCAAAATCGCTTCGCCGGCCGCCACCGCGCTGCCGTCAACCCGCAGAACATCAACCTCCAGCATCGGATCAACCGCGCCAAAGACCCGCCCGGCCACCTCCACTCCGGCAAGCACCCCATCCTCCCGGGCGACGACCGCCGCCCGCGCCTGCCGTCCAGATGGCACGAAGAATTCCGCCGTCACATCGCCGGGACCGAAATCCTCCGCCAGCGCCAACTGGATCAACGTCTCAAGGTGCTCGCGGTGCATGGCTTCCAGTAACACGGGGAAATCCGGGAAATCCAGCTTGCGCTTGCGCCTTACTCGCCAACCACACTTACAACCAGCTGACGCACATGCGGCGCGCGCCGGTGCTCAAACAAAAACACCCCCTGCCACGTCCCAAGGACCAAGCGGCCGCCGAGGACGGGAATGACCTCGCTGGTCCGCGTCAGTGCCATCCGGATGTGGCTTGGCATGTCGTCGGGACCCTCGCAGGTATGCTGGAAATACGGCGTGTCCTCCGGCACCAGGCGGTCAAAAAACGCCTCAAGATCAACCCGCGCACTCGGGTCGGCGTTCTCCATGATTACCAAGCTGGCACTCGTATGGCGGACAAAAACCGTCGCCGTACCCGTCTGGATACCACTTTGTCCAACCACCCCGGCGATTTCGCGGGTGATTTCATAGGTCCCCTTGCCCCGCGTCCGCACCTCAAATCCCTGTGTCACTGCTGCCATCCGGTCCTTCCTCGCTGCATTCCCCGCGCCAGACAACCCCAAAGCTGTCTGCCGACGCGCGAAATAATAATGCTCGCGGCAAAAAATTTCCCACGCCATCCCTGCCCGCATGGTTGCACACGCCCGCACGAGCCGCTAAGCTATTGCCCCGCAACCCAAGACTCATGCTCAAATTTCTATTCTCCACCCTCCTGGTCCTGTTCTGCGTGGCCATTCAGCCAGCCTCGGCCCAGATCTCCATCGGGCGGCCGCTGCAGATTACCATCCAAGGGGTTCCAACCGAGGAAGCACAGCGCGTGACCGGAAGTTACGTCGTTGCCAGCGACGGGACAATCAACATGCCCTACATCGGCCAGGTCCGCGCCAGCGGAATGACCAACTCGGGCTTGGCAAGCACTATTGAGGCCGCCTACCGGGATGGAGGGATTTACACAACCCCCACAATTCAGGTTGTTTCCGATGAGCTCGGCGGTGGCCTCCGGGAAAATGTCGTCACCGTCGGCGGCAGCGTCCGCCAGCCGGGTGCGGTCAAGTTTGTCCCCGGCATGACCCTCTACCAGGCCATCACCAACCGCGGTGGAGCCAGCGAGTTTGGCGCGATGAACCGGGTGCTTGTCCACAGCGGCGGCAAGGTCCGCGTCTACAATTGCCGCAAGCCCGAAGGCCAAGCCGTGCTGCTCAAAGCCGACGACACCATTGAAGTTCCCGAGAAAAACCCTTTTGGCCAGTAGTTGGCCGGTCCTGGCCAATTGCCGCCCCTTGATCGCGGGCTGGCGTGTGCTAGGTTTCCCGTGCTTCCACACTTCTCTACTCTCTCGCCATGATCCGCCACCTTGCCCTCGTTCTTCTTCTCACCGCGATGTTCGCTCCCGCGGCATTTGCCCAAATCACGGCGGGGCGGCCAGTTCAAATCTCCATCCTCGGAGTGCCGCCGGAAGAGGCTCAGCGGGTTAATGGGACCTACCCGGTTTCCGCCAGCGGCACGATCAACATGCCCTACATCGGGGAAATCCGCGCCGCAGGCATGAGCACCGCCGGTCTCGCGACCACCATCCAAAACGCCTACAAGGCCGCCGGAATCTATACCACCCCCACCATCCAAGTCATTTCCGAGGACCTTGGCGCAGCCCTGCGCGAAAACGTCATCACCGTCGGCGGCTTTGTCCGCACTCCTGGGGCAGTCAAGTTTGTCCCCGGCATGACTCTCTATCAGGCAATCAGCAACCGCGGCGGCGCCAGCGAGTTCGGTGCCATGAACCGGGTCCTCGTGCACAGCGGCGGCAAGGTCCGCGAGTACGACTGCACCAAGGCTCAATTCCAAAACATTGAACTCAAGGCCAACGACACCGTCGAGGTGCCGCAAAAAAATTGGCGCGGCCGCTGATTTACCCTTCTAACCACGTGAACTCATCGTGCATGAAACTCTCTTGGTGGTTGCCAGCCTTGCCGGCCTTGGTGTTTTGCAGCGCGGTGTTTTGCAGCCCTGTCCAAGCGGCCAAACCCGCGGCAAAATCCTCCAAGCCGGATGCCGCACTCATTTCCGGCCTTGCCGCCGAGGACTTCGCCACCCGTGAAAAGGCCGAGGCCGACATGTGGCAGTGGGCCCTGGCCAACCCCAAAGACGCCGGCAAGTGTCTTTGGGATCTCTCGCTGAGCGACCCCGATCCGGAAGTTCGCGATAGGTGCCTGAGCCTGTTGCGCCGCCAAGTCCTCGCCGAGCGCGACTCGCAGGGAAGCGGCTTCATTGGCATCAGCATGCAAGCCGAGCTGGTCACCCCACCGGGAGGAGAGGAGCAATCCGCCGTGCGCGTCATCGACCTGATTCCGCTCTCCGGCGCGATCAACTCCGGACTCAAGGTCGGCGACCTCATCCTTAAGTTTGAGGGTGAGAAGCTCACCGGCCAAGTTCCCAACGGGTTCCAAGACCAGGAAGAAGCCGTGGGAAACCGTCTAGGTGCCTCAGTTCGCCAGCGCAAACCGGGCGAAACGATCACCCTCACGGTCTTGCGCGGGGACAAGCTGCTCGACCTCAAAGTCGTCCTCGGCCTCCACCGCCCGTCCCTGGGCAGTGGCATGTTTGATCCTTCCTCGTTCGAGGAACGGATGCGCCGTGAGGACGAGCTTTACTTTGACGCTTGGCTGGAAGCGAAACGTTCTAAGAAAGAATAACCCCCCGGTGGCGCTACACCTTCGAACTTAAGACTGCCAGCGATAGTTTAGAATTCGACATTTGTTCCCGCCATGACAGCTTGACGGGCAGTAACTACGGCAACTGTCGGCCCCCACTTCTTAGCCATGCAATCGATTATGAGATCCCTGAAATCCTTGGCCTTCGGTGCCATTCTACTCGCCGCGGCCACCCCGATGGTGCGCGCGCAGGAAGCCGACTTCAACGAGGTTGGTCGCCAAATGGCGATCATGCTCCAGAACAGCCACTTCTCCCGGCCGCCCCTGAACACCATGAGCGAAGCATTCCTGCAGAGCTACTTGCGTGATCTGGACGGGGCCAAGCTGTACTTTACCCAGGAGGACATCGACCGCTTCGAGAAGAGCTACGGCAAGCGCCTGCATGAGATCATTCTCAAGGGCGAGAGCATGAAAGCCGCCACCGACATCTACGACACCTTTCGCAAGCGCGTCACCGAGCGGGTCAAGCAGGCCAACGAGATGCTCGCCGAAGGGAAGTTTGACTTCACCAAGGACGAGTCAGTCACCCGCACCCGCAAGGATGCTCCATGGCCCAAGGATGAAGCCGAGGCCAGCCAGAACTGGCGCCTGCAGATCAAAGAAGCCATGCTGAGCGAAAAGCTGCGGCGTGAAACCGTCGCGCGTCTCGCCACCGAGCAGGGCAAGCCCGATCCGCTCAAGGACGAGAAGCCCGCAGCGGAAAAGCTCAAGCTGCGTTATGAGCGGCTTCTGCGCTCCGTCGTTGATGCTGACGAGCCCGAAGTGGCCAACTTTTTCCTCAGCGCCGTGGCGGAATCCTACGATCCGCACACCGATTACATGAGTTTCCGAGAAATGGACCGGTTCAGCTCGGCGATGAAGAACGAGCTTGTCGGCATTGGGGCGCTGCTGCAGGCCGAGGAAGACGGTGCCACCAAGATCATGGGCATCGTGGTCAACGGCCCGGCCGAGCGCCAAGGCGACCTGAAGCTCAATGACCGGATTGTTGCCGTGGATCCTGACAACTCAGGGACCATGGTGGACATCATGTTCATGCCCTTGGACAAGATCGTGGATTTGATCCGTGGCAAGGAGGGCTCCCAGGTGAAGCTCAAGGTTGAGCCAGCCACCGGCCCTCCCGGCGAAACGAAGCTCATTGCCATCCAACGCGCCAAAGTTGAAATGAAGGAAGAACAGGCAAGCGCGACCATCATTGAGCTCAAGGATGGCGAAAAGCCGGCACGCAAGCTTGGGGTGCTCACTTTGCCATCCTTCTATGCTGACTTCGAAAATGGCACCACTCAGGCCTCGGTGGATATCGAACGCCTTCTCAAGCGCTTGATGGCTGAAGGCATTGATGGCCTGGTCATGGACTTGCGCGGCAATGGGGGCGGCTCGCTTGAGGAAGTCCGCCGCATGACTGGCTTTTTTGTCCCGCGCGGCCCGGTCGTACAGGTGAAAAACACCTTGGGTCAGACCCAGGTGAAGGATTCCTCGGAAAAGGTCCCCATTTACTCCGGCCCGATGGCCGTGCTCATCGACAAGACAAGCGCCTCGGCCTCTGAGATTCTTGCGGGTGCCCTGCAGGACTACAACCGGGCGGTCATCATCGGTGATTCTTCAACATTTGGCAAAGGAACGGTCCAACAGCCAATGGACATTGGCCGCATGCTCCCCGTTTTCGCCGCTCGCGACCGCGCCGGCTTCCTTAAGGTGACCATTCAAAAGTTCTACCGTCCGTCAGGCAGCTCGACCCAGCTCCAAGGCGTGGTGAGCGACATCGTGCTGCCAAACCTGATTGATTCCCTCGAAGTTGGCGAAGCGTATTTGGAGCAGGCAATGCCGCACGATTTGATTGCGCCGGCCCCCGATATGCGCCCTGGTAACAAGGATCACCTGTTCCTTCCCCGGCTAGCCGAAGAGAGCGAAAAGCGCCGGGCTTCTTCCAAGGATTTTGCTTACGTCGTCGAAGACATTCTTCGGAACAAGGCCCGGATCAAGGAGAACCAGTTGAGCCTCAATGAAGAGAAACGCGTTGCGGAGCTTAAGGAAGCTTCAGCGCGCGACAAGGAGCGCAACGCAGAGCGCCTCAAACGCTTTGAAACACAGTTGGCTGAAGACCGGAAGAGCATGACCTTCTATCGTCTAACCTTGGATGTGGTCGACAAGGAGGGTCTCACGAAGTTTGACCCAAGCGAGGAAGATGAGCGTTACATGCACCGGGCAAAGGACGCTACTGCCAGCCTTGACGAGACGCCAAAATGGCCTTCAGGGCTCGACCCGATTAAGCGTGAAGGTCTGATGATTGTGCGCGACTTGGTTGAGACCACTGAGGCCGCTAAGATCGCCGGCTTGATCAAGGTGCGCGACACGCAGTAATGGCTGACGCAGCGCAGAGGCTTGAAGATATCCGCGCTCGAATTGCCACGGCGGCAGTGCGGGCGGGACGCGATCCCTCGGACATCGTCCTCCTGGCCGTGTCAAAAACCATTCCGGCGGAGGCGATTGCCGAGCTGTTTGCGCTAGGCCAACCAAGTTTTGCCGAGAGCCGCCAACAGGAGGCCGATGCCAAACTGCCTTCGGTTCCTTCCGGCATCGATTGGCATTTTATCGGCCATCTCCAGCGCAACAAAGTGCGCAAAGTGCTCGAGTCCTTTGGCACCCTGCATGGGATTGATTCACTTCGGCTTGCCCAGCATGTCTCATCCGTTGCCGGCGAACTTGGGCTTCGACCCGATCTTTACTTGGAGGTGAACCTTGCAGCGGAACCGAGCAAACATGGTTTCGACCCGGATGTCCTCCGCGCTGCCATCGTTGAGCTCGCCCAACTGCCAAACATCCAGATCCGCGGGCTGATGGGAATCCCTCCCGAGGAAAAATCACCGGAGGCCGCTCGACGCTGGTTTGCCGACTTGCGCAAGCTGCGCGACGATCTCGCCCTTCAATCTGGAGCTGCGCTTGCCGGGCTGAGCATGGGCATGAGTGGCGACTTCCAAATCGCCATCGAAGAAGGCTCAACGATCGTCAGAATTGGCTCCGCGCTCTTCGGCAAAAGAAGTTACCAAGAATCATGAACGCCCCGATCCAGTTGCGAAACGCCTTAGTCATCGGAGATGAGTTGGCATTGGCATGGGCTGATGACGACGAATCCTACCTCAAGCTCGAGCGGCTCCGGCGGGCATGCCCCTGTGCCCATTGCCAAGGCGAACCCGACGCGCTTGGACGGGTGTTCCGGCCAAACGTTACCTACGGACCCTCGGCCTTTGTCCTCCAGCGCTTCGAATCCATCGGCGGCTATGCCCTGCAGTTCTTCTGGGGCGATAGCCACCACACAGGAATCTACTCCTTCAACTACCTGCGGCAACTGGCTGTCGGCGGTCACTCAAAGTGCACCACCTGATGGTCACTTATTAGGCTTCAAAGGGCACCACTTGCGGATGTGAAACCGCTTCCCACAGAGCACCGTCAAGGTGCTTGGATCGGGGAGCATGTCCAACATCCTCGAAGTGCCCCAACAACAAGCCATTCAATCCCTGCTCGCCAAGGGCTGGTCGATTCGCCGCGTATCCCAGACGCTGGGCGTCAACCGTCGTACGGTGAAGCGCTACGCTGGGGTCCGCGGGCCAAAGTGCACCACCGAAGTGACCACCGGCTCGCGAACATCACGGAGCGATGGAGCGTCGAGCAACGCTGGACCCTGCTCTTGACGCGGCTCCTCCGTCGCTGGCTCGGCGGAAAATGGCTCCCCGACCTCCCCGACGATGCCGAACTGCTCCTGAGCGGATGAAAGCACCCCCTCGATGCTGACAGACTGCTGCCCTGCAAA
>Ga0136639_10000055_pt1 | contig 32954 bp, 21 predicted proteins | sample AntDrymUQ8592106_2_FD_113739 | JGI IMG/M metagenome (GOLD analysis project Ga0136639, IMG submission 113739) | Polar desert sand microbial communities from Dry Valleys, Antarctica - metaG UQ859 (21.06) | ecosystem: Environmental > Terrestrial > Soil > Desert | place: Antarctica: Dry Valley...
GGAAATCGCCGGCACCAATCAAAAAATCAATATCAATCGGGTTAAAGGAATTTTCGAATCCATTAACCGATATTATCCTGATTTCGAAGCAAAATTTCCGGAGGAAAATCAAATCTGGAAAGGTTTGCGCCCTTGTTCTCCTGATGGACTGCCTTATATCGGCTTGGCTCCAGGATTTCAAAACGTTTTGGTTGGAAGTGGGCATTCGATGATGGGTATTAGTCTTGCTCCGGGCACCGGAAAGATACTTGCAGAATTGCATCAGCAAAAAGACACTGCGATCGGAATACAGGGATTTGAAGTGGGAAGGTTTAACTAAGCAATGGGCCGGCACCAAGGACCCAAAAGTTTTGATTTTAGAAACAGGAAGCCGAAACTTGGGTCAAAAAGATAAAATCCCGTTTTTATTAATCTCCATTACTCTTTCAATATTACTTCCCGGTTCTTTTTCTCAAGAAGCCAGGGAATCCTTCTTCAACGTAAACCAAATCTTCCGGGCAATTTGACATGAGTAGAAAATGCTTTGTAAGCTTCAGCAAGTCAAAAAGTGTAAGCAATCTAATCGGCCAAGCTTTCTACGCGAGATTTTAAATCAAGGCAGGAAAAAGAACCCTCAAATGAGTTGAACTTCAAGTAAGCTAAATGAAAAAAGGGTACTATTTCTAGTATCCTATTTAATAGCGGGAACAGCTAAACAACTTTTTTCAAAGAATTAATATCCTAACTTGGTGTCTATGTCTTTTGAATTAATAAAGCTCATATTTCCTTTCCCTTGTATTCCTTCTTGAGTGCGCCGAGAGTTTCAAAATAATTCTTACGGAAAAGTCCCCTCCAACAATCAACCATTTTTTCAAGATCTAGTATTGTAGTTTTTTCTGAATGACATGCCCTGTTTCTAATGTTTTTTATTTGATACGCTAGATTCAAAAACTCCTGATAATCAAGATCCGATTTAAATGGATGTTCTTTTAAATTACTGACTGTAGCCTTAAATCCGGAAATTTGTCCTCCTAAAGTAGGGCTAGTCCAGAGATCATTTCGAGATTGGTTAAAATCAATGGCATAATTTCTACCTAGTTTAACATGTGCATTTTTCCCAGGCTGATATTCATAAAAGTATTGCGGTAAACTGATATCGTATTTTTTTCTTACCCAATGAACGATTGAATAGGACAACTCTTTTTCAAAAGACTTAGCAAAAGGTAAAATCAATGGTGAGTAATCGTAGATTTGATGACTACTTAGTGATTGAGCCATTTTTATACCTTGTTCCAAGAATAGTTTTGACTCCCTTTGAAGGAATTCAAGATTTTCTTCAACCAATTTCTTGAAACTCTTGGTCTCAATTTCCTTATTTCTTGGTGAAAATCTAAATAAACTAGAAATAAGCGATTTATTCTCTTCAAGGTTATTAGCGGCTGATTTAGAAGAATCATTGTCCTTAACTATCATAAATCTCGGTTTATCGAAAGCACTATAATCAACGTCAATATATTCTTCCGCTTTTCTTTTTAATAACTCAATCCCTGAGAAAAATAAATTCAGTTCAATGTCTCTATCTTTTTGTTTTTTATCGATAGGCTTAGGTTTAATGGGGTTAGCGAAGGCATACGTACGGGTTTCAGGCGCTAAATCAGATATCTTTTGACTCAAGTCAACAAGTTTCGAACTGAATCTAGATATCGTATTGATTTTCCTGACTTTGATCGCATGGTTAATTCCTCTGATCCAAGGCAATTCAAATTGATTCGGTATAGTTTTCAGCCAGTCAAGTTGATCATGAACTGCCATGACATTTGTTGGCATCCAATAAAAATAGGGCAGATTTAAATCTGGAGTAAAAATTATTACTGGTAACTTCTGAAATGGAATTTCTAAATACTCAGCTATAAACAGTGCTGTTAATGAGGGGTCAAATGTTTGAAAAATTTTTCCCGGATTGATTATCTCATCTAAAGAACTGTTTGACCCAAAATCCTTACCCTTTTTTTCACTTGCCCATCTAATCCAAGATTGGGGTGGATCTGCTAAAGCAGTAAAGAGAAAGTCTTCACCAGACCTACTATGCCAATCAAAAAAACTTCTGCCGACCTCCCTATCAAAATCAGGGTTAGCCTTAGGATCGTGTAGTAGGATGGCAAATAGTTTAAAATCAACGTGAAAATGCTTTTTTATTAGTTGACCTTCATTATTGGCAATCGCTTCAAAAAGCTTATAACTGTTAATTGGAAACCCCATTTCAAAATTAGTAAAATCATGTCTACCCTAAGTTAGTCTTGAATACAGATATTCAATGAAAAAATCTTAGGAAACTACCCAACCTCATACACCCCATACTCTTTCAACTTCTTTCTAAGGGTATCTCTTGTACAGCCTAGAATAGTTGCCAACTCCACTAATGATCTTTTTCCATCCCCATAAACTGTGAGAATCTGTTTCTTCTCTACTTCTGACAGAGCGCGTTGATCGCTTTTGTTTTCAATGAATCTCGCAGGCAAATCTTCCATTCTAATCTCCTTCTCACAGAACGTATAGAACTGAATGAACAAATTCTGTAACTCTCTAATATTCCCTTTATATCCGTAAACTCGGAGTTTTTTCAGGACTTCTGAACTAATCTTCAGGCTTTTCTTTTCAGGGAATTTTTGGGCAACGAGCTCATTAAAATGATGGATCATCATCTCAATTTCATCTCCTCCTCTATCTCGAAGTGAGGGCAAGTGAAGAGTAGTTACTGCCAATCGATAAAACAAATCCCATCGAAATTTTTCAGCTTCACAGAACTCCTCTAGATTTCGGTTCGTCGCCGAGACTATCCTGACATCTATATCAATTTCCTTTGTAGCCCCTACCGGCTGAATTTTCTTTTCCTGCAGCACTCTTAAAAGAGAAACCTGCATTTTTGGGGAGACATCTCCGATTTCATCCAATAATACTGTGCCGCCTTGTGCAGCCTCCAAAATTCCTTTCTTGTTTTCAGTTGCTCCCGTGAAGGCTCCTTTCACATAGCCGAATAATTCACTCCGTAGTAATTCATCCGAATAGGCCGCACAGTTGACTGCCATAAATGGCTTATTAGCCCGAGTAGAATTATCATGAATAAACCTCGCTAAGTTCTCCTTGCCCGTTCCATTTTCTCCCAAAATCAAAGCCCCAACCAAATCCGTTTGAGCGATCTTTGCAGCTTTTGCATAAATGGGCTGGAGACTATCTGTGATTTTAATTCCCTCCCCCGAGACTGGTTTGGTATCATCCAAAGCTCTTTGCGCAGCTGTAACATTTGCAGGAAACAAGTCAGAGTCTAAATCAATATAAATACGCTCCTGCTTACCGTCAGCTGTGAATTTACCTGCCCTAGTCTGAAATATTCTGAAATTTCTCCGAAAGGTAGTCCCTAACAGATACCAAGCAGTTTGCATTGCGGGAGTTCCCGGACTTATCAATGCCTCTACTTCGTGGTCGATAAACTCAGTCAACAGTGGGGTCAATTTTGAAATTATTTCAGCCACATTAATCACATCATCCAGCTGAATTAACTTTCCTTCAATTTCACGGCCCTTGAAATCTTCCTTCAAGGATGAAATCAAATTCCGGAAATTTTTCTCATCCCTTTCCTTGGTGCTGCTATGTAAAATCAGGTGCTTACTATAGCCTGAGCCTTCCCAAAAATCTTTATGAAAAGCATAGGTTGTCCCTGATTTATTAGGATATCGCACCGAAGATTCATCAGCTGAGGAGGTATAATCGTGAGTAAAGGCTTGCCAAGAAATTATTATCTTCATTTTATCGCATAATTATTATGCGTAATAATAAATAATATTCGTCATAGATAACAGTAAATTTTTTCAACTATCTGTATTATAATGTATTAAAATATTTTAACATTTCTGGATCAACGCTTGCAAATAACCTTGTATACCACATCAAACACTTTTACTACAAGCAACCATGAACATCTCCACATCAAACATCAAACTAAGCAACCACAGCCTGGCTAGACTTTCTCAACGAGGAATCCAAGAAGAAGCTGTAATGATAGTCATTCAGCAAGGTGAGATCATCCATAAGCAAGGTTTGAAATTTCACTATCTCCCAAAATCCAAATGCAAGACTTGGGACAGTTTGGAGGCTGAAAAAGTGAAGGATCTCATGGTAATCACAAACCTAGCTAGAACTGAAGTGATCACTTGCTATAAGAATCCCAAAGCAGTTCATGAGGTGAAAAAGAAGTCAAAAAGACTAGCAAAATATAATGTGCACTAAGACTGCACAGTATCCCCCGAGATTTGAATCATTAATCAGAAATGAAACTACAAAACGATAATCCAATGATGAACGACTTATTCAACCTATGTGTAGAACTCCTTCATATTCTAAAAGTCCCTTTTGGGATGACTTATCAAGAGATCAATATTTGGATTTTCGTAATTATTCATCCGCTGTTGACATTGATGTTCTTCACACTCTGGGTCCATGTGAGAGCCAAAAACAAAGCTTTTTCCAATGTGAAAATGAGCAAGGACCAAAACTAATTAAGGTAGAAAGCACCAAAAAAGAAAAGCCATGACAGAGCAAATCGAAAATCAGAAAACCATGTACCAAGGCAGCCTGGAAGATCCAAGATGGAAACGCCTTCGACTTCAAATCCTTGATCGGGATCAACACCGATGCAGAATCTGTGGAGTTCTGACCAGCCTTCAGGTACACCACCGCCAATACCATAGAAAAGGTACTACAGGTGAATGGCTAAATAGCTGGGAATATCATCCCTTCTTCCTGATTACTGTTTGCACTTCTTGTCACGCCAACGGGCACAATCAATTTCCAATCCCTATCAAAGAAATTTAACTCTTTTCATATCATGAGCATATTCAGCAAAATCTTCGGAACAAAGGCTCCCTTAACGGTAGAGCCACAATCTCAAATCTTAACCCCTTCTGAGCCAATGGCCACACAGATCCCTCAATCACTCTTCACAGAGGACAGACATCCCAATGAGCTTTTTCCAAGCCTCTATACTGTCAGACAGAATAAGTCCAAAAAAAGCATTTTGGAAGACCTCAAATCCCAGAATTATTACAACATGGGAATGAGAGACGGGTTGGATGATCACAATTTTGAGACGATGGATGAGAAGGTCAAACTGATTGCCTGCGACTTTAAGGAAGTCTATGCCCAAGCAATTCAGGAGATCGACGAACATCTTCTGAAAATTGAAAGGACCTTGGTCCCTCAGTTTGAGGAGGAGATGCCTTATGAGTACCGAGAGGTAATGCTGCAAAAAGAACAGCTAGAGGAGCAAAAGCGAGATCTCAAGCAGCAGTTTGATCTTGCTGCCATGGGCGAAGGATACATTGAGAAATCAGTGGAACAGTATAAGTCCGGATTCAGAAAAGGCTTTAGACAGTGGAAAGAAGAGAATTTAATGTTCCAACCTTTTAATACGCTTTAATCATGCTACTAAGATTCTTTTCAAGCCTTTTTGGATACAACTACCAGGTAGTGAAAGCTCAGACGACAGTCAGCAAGCAGAAGATTGTCACCTTAGGTACATTGGTTTTGATACCTGTTTCCCTATGGTTTATCTCCGGATTTTATTTGGCCAGCAACCTATATGAAGTTCCTACATGGAAGGCCATATTTATCGGAACACTGATGGCGACTGCGATTCTTATTATCGACCGGGCATTTGTTGTCTTGTCAAAGGATAATGGCGGAAAAGAAATTAGGAATTTTCGACTTTTCATCGCTGTCATCTCCACTATTCTGGGCTCACTCGCATTAGACTTAATCGTATTTTCTGGGGACTTAGATGAATATAGAGCTGAAAAACTGACGGAACTCAGAGCTGATAAAAAGAAGAAGATTTTAGCTGAAAATAGCTCTGAATTGACCCGCTATTCCAATGAACGGGAACAAGCGAGGCAAACGCATGAGAAAGCAGATTCTGATCTAATCGCTGAGATTGATGGTAGCCGAGGTACAAAAAAATACGGTGAAGGTCCTGCAGCAAAAGAGAAGAGAAGAAAGGTTAATTCAGCGGAACTAGCTTTTTCAAAATTAGATGCTTCCTATTTGACAGAACTGAGTCGTTTGGAAACCGAAGCTGATTCGGTAGCTAAAGCTTCAATTCTAAAAGAAAACGGAGCGGTGCTGAGCAAAGTGAAAGATCTTCACTATTTCGCTTTCAGTGATGGTTTCAGTGCCTTTTACTATCTGGTTATCTGCGCTTTTTTCTTCTGTCTGGAGTTTTTCCCCTTCAAATACAAATCTAAGACAGCAGAAAGCCTTTTCGAAAAGATGCTCTATGCCGAAGAGAAAGTCGGAGAGCGAAGACTCCAAACACATATGGCTGGAACTGAGGAAATTTCAAGGCAAGATGGACTTATGGGCCCGAGAGCTGAAAAAATCAGGCAACTCGCAAGTGATCGAAACTACATTCGAAAAATAGGCTAGCAACTCACTTTTACTCTCAACTCCAACTCATCAATAAAGATGGAAAATCTACTCACATCACAAACTCAGCAAAAGGAAAACATGAAAAAGAAGACCTTTTATCACCTCGTATTGGACAAAAGCGGAAGCATGGAATCATGCTGGGCTGAATCAACACAAGTCATCAACAAGCAACTCATAGAATTGGCTCGTGTTCAATCCGAAAATCCGGATAGCCAAATCCTGTTCTCTATCTGTGCCTTCAATCAAGGACTGAGATTTTCAAGTGAAATCAAAGACATCCAACAGGCTCAGATCGATTGGGCCACAATTTACCCGGACGGGATGACGGCCTTATACGATGCCATTGGAGACAGTATTGCCTTTGTCAAAGAAAAAGCGGGAAAAGATTTGGATGCTATTCATGCTGATGTGGTGATGTTGATTTTAACTGATGGTCATGAAAATGCATCAAAAAAGCATTCAGGTCTAGATATCAAGGAAATGATCCAGGCTTATGAGCAAACCGAGAAGTGGAACTTCCTTTTTCTTGGGGCAGGCTTAGACATCACTGAGGTCACTAGAGAATTTGGCAGAGGGGACAAAAATTCCTTAAGCTTTGCAAAGAATAATTTCAGAGCATCTTTTGCCTTGCTCACAGATGAACTCGAAGATTATGTGAAATCAAAATCCACTGATCAGAAGAAGAGAGACTTTTTTGAGAACTCAGAAGACTCAATCTAGCCAATCAAGGATCTCAAATAATAACACAATAACTAAGACACTTTAATTAGACTTAAAAAATAACCGAATATTAAAATGACACACTTTACAGGCAATGCAGTTGAGCTGCTAAATCAAATTACCGCAGAAAAAATAGACAGTAAAATGCGGACAGTAAGAAGCGGAAGAAAAAAATACGAGAGAAGCTGGATTTGGGAATTAATCCAAAATGCTAAGGATAAAGCAACTATTGACTTTCCCAAAGAAAAGGTTTCAATAAAAATTGAGCTGTCTGATACTGGATTCAAATTTTTTCATAACTATGGGTATTTCAACACAACCAATGTTGAAGGGCTCATTCGCCAAATGAACTCGGAGGATAAAGAAAAAGAAGTTTTAAGCGATCCTCATAACTCACCAAGCCCAACCATCGGAAGATTCGGGACAGGGTTTATGACAACGCACCTATTATCTGAAAGAGTAGCGGTTAATGGACTTTACAAGGACAATGGCCATTATAAAAGAATTGGTTTTTCTTTAGACAGAAGCAGTCAAGAAAGGAAGGGACTGATCGAGAGTATAGAGACTTCATTCATGGAAGCCGAGGCAAGTGTGGAGAACTCAAACATAATCACCAATCCAGATTTCAGTGAATTTAACACGATGTTCACCTATATCTTGGAAGATGGAAAAAGCGAAATCGCAGAAACGGGCCTTTCTGATCTTGATACTTCACTTCCCTACACATTAATATTTGTAGAGGGAATCAAAGAAGTAATTGTTTCAAAAGAACATGAGGAGATTGTTTTTGAAAAAAGAGAGCCAAAGCAACTCTCAATTGATATCCAGCTTATAGAAATAGTGAAATCTGTAAATGCTGAAAGCACAGTTTTAAGGTTTGTTCATTTGTCCAAAAACCTAACTAGCATAGCGCTGCCTATAGAAATCATTGAGGACGAAATTCACATTCTTCCTTTATCTGTCAATTTGCCTCAAATATTTCTACACTTCCCACTTGTTGGAACTGAAAATTTCCATTTCCCTGTAGTGGTTAACAATCCGTTTTTTGAACCTACGGAACCTAGGGATGGGATTTATCTTTTGGATGATTCTAGTGATTCTAAAAGTGTCACTGACCAAAACCATATCCAGGAGGCTGGAGAACTCTTCAGTATCTTACTTCCATTTGCTGTTGAGCAAGACTGGAAAAATCTATATCATCTAGCCAAGACAGCTATTCCAAACATTAGTGAGGAGTTTTTCTCTAAAGATTGGTTCAAGACGAATACCCAGCAGCCGATGAGAGCTGACTTGCTTTTGGCAGAAATAGTTCAAACAGAAACATCAAGAATCTCACTTGAAACAGCACGGTTTCCTTATGGCACTGAAAAGAAGATCGATCAGTTATGGGATCTTTTGAATCCAATCTACGCTGACATTCTTCCTAGAAAAGAAGATATTCATCAATGGCATCAAATCATAGATAGCCATTGGGGCACCGATCTTAGGTTAGATATCAAAAAACTGACTCAAGAAATCTCAAGCTTCGAATCCATACAAGAATTAGTAGAGCAGAAAGGGTTTTCTGAGCAAGAAGCATTAAAATGGGTAAATAAGGTCATTGCCTATATTATTGAAACAGAAGAAGAAAAGCTTCTGAATGATTTCGCAATCATTCCAAATCAATATGGAATTTTTCAAGAAAAAAATATGCTATGGCTTGATCAAGCCATTCCAAACCAACTGAAAGATATTCTTAAAATACTGGGGACAGATTGGAAGGATTCTTTGCTTCATAAAGCAATTGATTCATTTTCACCTCCAATCCAAAAGGGCATAGAAGACATTGTTACCTTAATCAACCAATTGATTAAAAACAATCACAACTATAACAATACGCTCGATGCAGTTTTAAATCTGACTAGCCTTATTCCTACAAAAGATTTGGAAATAAATTCTTCTCGAGTTTCTCTTTATGGGTTTGCAAAAGACTTTAACAGCGATATTCCGGAGATTCAAGAAGTAGATGATTTTGATAAATCTGTTTGGGAAGAGTCGGATAAATGGCTAATTAAGGATCTTTGCAATGATATCTCTTACCAGTCGAATATCGAGAATCTATCAGAATCCATAAATAAGCCTGCAATTTCTTGGCTTCATGACTTCGTGATTTTCCTTGGAGAGAGCGGTTTTGGTTCCAAACTGAACGATTTCGCATTACTCCCTGATCAGATTGGTGAACTCAAAAAGAAAAGCGATTTATCTCTTGATAATGAAATCGACATCGAGCTAAAGGAAATCGGTGAAGGATTAACAAACTCGCTAAAATCCACTCTTTTGGATACTGGGATTTTTCTGGATATCGAAAACAGAAGTGTATCCACGCTAGATGTAGCCAAGATGATTTCTGAAGAAGTTACTGAAATCTACAACTCCGATCACGGTAATAATCGCAGCCAGGAAACTAAAAACCTGTTTGAAAAACTCCTGAAATGGATGTTTGACAAAGGCGAAATCACAGCAAAAGAACTCTTTAGAGAACTCTACGAACGCAGAAATCTTGTCCTTAGAACTGATGAGGAAAATATTCAAGCAATTGAGTTTAGACAATCAATATTGAATAACTCAAATGGATATACGGAGGACGATATCATGAAATTCATCAGAACTCCCAAGGAAGATATCGTAGCATATTCTATAGACGAATTCGAAAGAAGAGTGGACGAAGAAGTAAGAAAACGTCTAGGGATAAAGCCTGAGCCTAGCGAGGTTGATCCAAATGAATTGATGGTCAACCTGGGTATCACGAGCGAGGCAGATTTGTTAAAAGCATTAGAGGAATTTGATGGATCGTCCATTGGTGATGCGCTACAACATATCTCAAGTACTACAGACTTTAGCTACGTCCATGGATTGATCATGAGAGCTAAGGAGAATGTCAAATCTCACCTTGCAACTAGACCTGAGTATAACATCTCAAACTGGGAAGAAGAATCCTTCACCGTTATAGCTGGCATTGAAAAGAATGGCTTTCCGGTAAAGCTAGTCATTAGGCCTTCGGATGGGAATCAAGTAATCATCTGGTATTCTGAAGAGTATGAAGCCTTAGATGCAAGAAATACTTTTGCAGAACTTTGGCATGACAATGATGTGACTCAAAGCATCTACTCATTTGCGAAGTTTTTGAGAAAGACAAAAACCAATAGACTGCCAGTTTAAGAGTTACTAGGTTCAGAACTTAACATTCAAGCAACTAGGTTCTGCCGCTCGGTATCTGAAAAGATGCTCTATTTGAGGGAGATTATTATAAATCAGAAACTTCACACTGTGATCGTCAATAGGAAAAGCTCATCTGCTAGTTTGGGGGGATGAGCACTTGAGCTATGAAGATTAGCCTTATGACTTTCACCGGGAGCAAAAATGAAGGGTACTAGATAACTCTGCATTAACTTTCAAGAATCAAGCATCCTGATTGTTAATGCAGGGTTATATTTGATTTCATTTAGGCCTATTTTCAAGATTGAAAAAAAGAGGAGGTATTCCTTATCCAAAACCTCAAATAATTCAAACATATTTCTCAACATTCTATTAAGAATTTTAACTAAAAAGGAGCTTTGGAAAGGGAAAGAGATTTAACAATAGAATTTGATTTTTGGAGAATACTGGATATTTTCCGAATGGAAAATATCCAGGTTCAAGATTATTATGTGATTTTGCTTTTGCTTTCTTTAAAGCGAAAAGGATTTTTGCATGCAAAATTCTTCGATCCTAGAATAGACTTCTATGAGAATTTGGAAGATTACATAAAGGGATCAAAAATCCAGTCAGCCGAGACATTCCTAGCATTACTTCCTCCTTTTAAGACCACCATTAAAACTTTTAGTAATGAAGGATTAAATCAAATTATTCAAATTTTAAATCAATTTCGTAACGAATTAATTCGTAGAGATTTTTCTGAAATATTCGATTTAGTTCTATTCCAAATAGCCAATTCACAAGGAAGGTTTGGTGGCAACATTATACAGCCTTTGGAGGTGACTAGATTCATTATCAGACTCGCGGACATTCATCCAAATAGTAACATATTTAACCCATTTGCGGGCTTAGCCTCTTTTGGGGTATTTTTGGATCAAAGTCAACAATACTATGGACAAGAACTAAACCAAAGGGTATGGGCACTAGGCACACTCAGATTGATGGCTTATAACCAAGCTCCATCTTTACGATTTGTATGCGATGACTCTTTACTTAATTGGCCTAATCAATCCGAAAAATTTGACCTTATTTTTGCTAATCCTCCTTATGGAATTCGCTTGAACCAGCAATTCGGTAAGAATGACCCCAATATTCGCACGATAGAACAGTTTCTCATTGAAAAAGGAGTGAATTCCTTAAATGAGACAGGCAAACTCATTACCATATTGCCTCAAGGTTTTCTTTTCAGAAGAACCTCCGAAAAGCGTTTGAGACAGTATCTTATTGAAGAGGATTTAATTGACACAATAATCTCGCTTCCTGGAGGTCTACTATCCAATACAGGAATCCCGCTGGTAGTACTTGTAATTAACAAAAGTAAAAAAACTCCAAGGAAAGTTCGTTTTGTTGATGCCAAGAGCTACGTAATTTCAATTAGCCCAAACGAAAAGAGATTAAACGATTATTCGCTCAACAATGTAGTTCATAGGGTCAATCAAAATTCAGACGCAGTTAGGATTGTAGATAATAGTCAGATTATAGAATCAGATTACAATCTGAATGTTAACCGATATTTTCAAAAGTCAATTGATGGCATAAAACTAGGAGATATCTGTGAGGTTTTAAAAGGAAAAAGAAGCGAATTACCTGACACTGGAAGGTTAATAAGAATCAGGGACCTCAAGGATGATAAGGTAGATTTCAAGCTAGACATTTCCCAAATAGAAGTTTCAGGACTTAGAACACCCAACTTAAGACGCATCGCTGAATCTTGTTTATTACTTGCAATAAGATGGAAAACACTAAAGCCTACTCTATTTGAGTTTTCAGACACTCCAATTTACCTAAATCTTGACATATTATGTTTTAAGGTAAATGAAGAAATAGCAGATACCGCCTATCTAATAAATGAGCTTTATGCAGACTATGTGCAAGAACAACTTGAATCATATAGGCTAGGTGGAACTATTCCATTTATTAGAAAAGAGGATCTACTCGAAATAGTCATAAAACTACCTTCTTTGAATGAGCAAAGAGCAAAAGTGCAAGGTATCGAAGAGCTCTCAGAAAAAATAAAAGTTCTTCAGTTTGAACGAAATGCTATTGAGCACGGAAAAGAAATTAATCAGTTTAACGAATTCGCCTCTTTAAAGCACACCTTAGGAAGACCAAGACAAAATATTTTGGATTGGACAGATAATCTACTCCACTTTCTGAGTCTCAAGCGAGATGGGTTTGAATCTTTAAACAAAGCATTTTTCGAATTCTACGAAACCGATATCCTTTCAGCCTTGAAAGAGGTAAAACGTGATATAAACTTCATGACTGACATTCTTGAAAAAGGAGAAAATGGTTTTGTAGTAGAAGAATATGAAAAAACTTTAGTTTCATTATCTGACATTAACATCTTAATTAATGAGCTTTCCAGTAATGGTTTCAACTTTAAACTTAAGAAACTTATTCTTGTAGGAGAAAAATTGAAAGAGCGAGGTGTTTACGGAAACATAATTTTATTGAAAACGCTAATTGACAACCTTTTAACTAATGCCAATAAATATGGTTTTAAAAAAAAGACTGCTGGGAATGAGGTTGTCTTTGAGCTAAAAGAAGTAGATGATTTTCTTTCAATGGAGGTCCGAAATAATGGCAACCCCTTTCCTAAGAACTTTGACAAAGAGAAGTTTATTACAAAATATTCTACCGCAGATTCTAAATCAGGGAGTGGTCTAGGCGGTTATGATATACATCGTATTGCTACGGTATTCAAGAATGCAGATTGGGAGCTAGTCCTGAATGAAGATTTTATTTACCCAGTTAAATTCAAATTTCAATTCCCAATAAAACTGATCAGTTAATATGGAAGATGTTTTTTATAATATCCTTTGGATAGATGATGAGCACGAAACACTTACAGGCACAAAAGGTAGGGCAAAAAGAAATGGAATAAACCTTGTCGGGTTTAAGTCATTAAATGGCGGCATGAGTGAATTGGAACGAAACTACCCATTTTATGATGGTGTGTTGCTTGATGCTAAGTTTTTCGAAAACGAAGATGATATCAAAGGATCAGAAGACACCTATAATGTACATAGGGCAAAAGAATCGCTACTACAGTTAAAGAAGAAATTCGAAATATTTGTACTTACGGGACAAGCTGAAGCTTATGAGGATAAAACTTTTGGAAAGGCTTTCACCAAAGTCTATAAAAAAGGAAGTGATGAGGAAATAGACCGCCTTTTTACAGATATAAAAAAGTCTGCTTCCCTTCAAGAAGACACTCAATTGAGGCATTCCTATAAACGGGTTTTTGATGTTTGCACAGAAAAATACATTGGAGAATATTCTGCTGAAGATATTTTTTATCTGTTGAAAATAAATAATGAATCGGAGATAGAAAAAAATCTAAGCACCATCCGAGATATCGTTCAGGACTTGTTCTCTTGTTTTCATAAATTCAATTTGCTACCTGCTGAGTTTGTGAAACCAAAGTTCGCCCTCAACGAAAGTGGAAGATTTTTAATTGGCAAGGGTGAAAAAGGATCTTTTATCGAAAAAGGATACCTGCACTTTGAAGAGACTCATTTGCCAAAGCAGATAGCGGTTTTTTTAGATAATATTTTGGCAGTTGTACAACCAGGTTCCCATCGTACAGAACTAGATGACCACATTCGAATGATACGTACCCATTATTTGATGAAAAGTGTACTGTATCAATTACTTGATGTCTTAGTTTGGTTTAAAATGTATGTGGATTCTAACCCTAAATCTGAGAATTGGAAAAAAACAGGGGCAAATGGAGATGTCCAGGAATCAGTAGTCAAGGAACTGATTAATGGAAAAGTCATTGAAAAAGAAAGCCTTGCCCGTAGAGGTAAGGATTTTGCCTTTTTTCAACCAGACAAATCTGGAGACAATGTGCTTATCCCCTCACATTTAGTAAGCGCTCATTCTTTACTTGACGGAATGTCGATTAAAGTTGAGGTTGAAGAATATACGGACAGCCGAAGTGGAGAGTTGAAAACAAGAGTTAAACGAATAGAAAAATTAAAATAAATGAACCAAACCGTACACAACCGCTTAATATCCTTCATTTGGTCCATCGCCGACGATTGCCTCAGAGATGTTTATGTCCGAGGAAAATACCGTGATGTCATTCTGCCTATGGTGGTTTTGCGCAGGCTGGATGCTTTGCTAGAACCGACCAAAGAAGCCGTGATGGAGGAACTTGCTTTTCAACGGGATGAAGCTGGTTTTACCGAATGGGATGAGACTGGATTGAAAGACGCCAGCGGCTATGTATTTTACAATACTAGTGAATGGACCTTGCAACGTCTTTATGATACAGCGACAAATAGCCAGCAGATTTTACAGGCCAACTTTGAGGATTATCTCAATGGATTTAGCCCCAACGTAAAAGAGATTATTGACAAGTTCAAACTCAAAAGTCAAGTCCGACATATGGCATCCAAAGATGTGTTACTGGATGTCTTAGAGAAATTTACTTCTTCTTACATCAACTTAACGCCCTTTGAAAAAGAAGATCCTGAAGGAAGGAAACTTCCACCACTTTCTAATTTAGGAATGGGCTATGTGTTCGAAGAGCTCATTCGTAAGTTCAATGAAGAAAACAACGAGGAAGCGGGAGAGCACTTTACACCACGTGAAGTAATTGATCTGATGACGCATATTGTTTTTGATCCGATCAAAGATCAATTGCCACCCGTAATGACGATTTACGACCCGGCTTGTGGTTCGGGAGGCATGTTGACTGAATCCCAAAATTTCATCAAAGATGAAGAAGGTACAATCCGTGCTTTGGGCTCGGTCTATCTGTACGGCAAGGAAATCAATGATGAGACCTATGCCATCTGTAAATCAGATATGATGATTAAGGGCAACAATCCTGAAAACATCCGGGTGGGATCTACACTTTCAACTGATGAATTTTCGGGTCACACCTTTGATTTTATGCTTTCCAATCCACCCTATGGAAAATCATGGGCGAGTGAGGTTAAGAATATCAAAGATGGAGCTTCCGTCATCGATCCCCGCTTTGTGGTGACATTACAAGATTTTTGGGGCAATCCAGAAGATGTAGATGCCACGCCACGCTCTTCAGATGGGCAATTATTATTTTTGATGGAGATGGTTTCTAAAATGAAACCATTGCATCAAAGTGCATTAGGTTCTCGCATAGCTTCAGTGCACAATGGTTCCAGTCTATTTACTGGTGATGCAGGTGGGGGTGAAAGCAATATCAGACGTTACATCATCGAAAATGATTTATTGGATTGCATCATTCAGTTGCCCAATAACTTGTTTTACAATACGGGCATTAGCACGTATATCTGGCTATTGCATAACAACAAAGCCTCGAAAAGAAAAGGCAAAGTAGTACTCATTGATGCTTCACAGCGTTTCACCAAACTGCGAAAAAACCTCGGCAATAAGAACTGTGAATTAGCGCCTGAACATATCCAAGAAATTCAGAACGCCTATCTCAATTTTGAAAACAAAGAACGGCAAGGAGAAAATGGTTTGGCAGCAAAAGTGTTTGAAAACAGCGACTTTGGCTACTACAAAGTCACCATTGACCGACCGGCACGATTGAAAGCGCAATTTTCTGAGGAGCGTATTGCCGATTTACGCTTCGATAAATCACTCAAGGAAGCCATGCAATGGGCCTACGAAACCTATGGCGACAGGGTGTGTGCGGATTTAAAATCGATTGAAAAAGAAATTATAGACTGGTGCGAGAAAAATGACCTAGACTTAAACTCCAAAAAGCGAAAAGTCCTAACTTCTTCGGCAACCTGGAAAAAGCAAAAGGAAATTTTGGAAACCGCTGAACAATTGATGGCGGCCATTGGAACGGATGAATACAGAGACTACAATGACTTTTTGGACATGGTAAACCAAGAGCTGAAAGCACAAAAATCAAAACTCTCTGCCAGCCACAAAAACCAAATATTGGCTGCCGTAAGTTGGTATGATGAAACAGCCGAAAAGGTCATTAATAAAAAACAAAAATTAAGTGGCGATAAACTAGACCAACTCTTGCATCATTTGGATTGCACGGTAGAACAATTGCCGGATTACGGCTACTTTCCAAGCGGTAAAAAGGACGAATTCATTATTTACGAAAACCAAACCGACTTACGTGATAGCGAAAGCGTGCCTTTGGCAGATAACATCCACGACTACTTTTTGCGAGAAGTAAAACCTCATGTAGCTGAGGCATGGATAGATTTAGACAAAACCAAAATCGGTTATGAAATAAGCTTCAACAAGTACTTCTACCAGCATAAGCCCTTGCGAGCCATTGAGGAAGTAAGTGCAGAAATACTATCCTTAGAGCAAGAAAACGAAGGGTTGATTATGGACATTCTAAACCTAGCTTAATGGAAATAGCAGCAACTAAAACAGCATTTCCTAAATATGCGGCTTACAAAGATTCGGGCGTGGAATGGCTGGGTGAAATTCCTGAGGGTTGGGAGATTCGAAGGTTCAAATATCTATTCAAAGAGATAAATGAAAGAAGCGATGATGGCTCAGAAGAGCTGCTTTCGGTTTCTCAGTACACGGGAGTGACTAAGAAATCAGATAAGGTTGAAGACGGAGGCATGCTGACAAACGCATCGATTTTAGATGGATACAAAAAAGTATATAAGAATGATTTGGTAAGCAATATCATGCTAGCGTGGAATGGCAGCCTTGGGTTTTCTCCTTTTGATGGGATAACCAGTCCTGCTTATTCTATATACAGATTAAACAAAGGCAATTCGGAGCGATTCTTTCATTACTTAGTAAGAAGTCAGATTTATAAGTCAGAATTTAAAAGAAATAGTTCGGGTGTGATTGAAAGTAGATTGAGACTATATACTGATGACTTTTTTTCAATTTGGTCAATACTTCCTTTACCCTCTGAACAAACGGCCATTGCCGCCTTTCTAGACTATAAAACCGCCAAAATAGACCGTGTCATTGCCCAAAAACAACAGATGATTGCCTTGCTCAAAGAACGCAAGCAAATCATTATTCAAAATGCGGTAACGGGGCAATTGAAAATGGATAATGGACAATGGATAATGCGTCCCAAATCTGAAATGAAACACAGCGGTGTGGAATGGATTGGGGAGATTCCGGAAGGTTGGGAGGTTCCGAAAATGAAACATATTTGTCATTTTATATTAGACGGCACACATGGTTCATTCCCAAGAGTAGACGAGGGTTATAGACTATTGAGCGTAAGAAATATTGTCAATGGAAAGTTTCAGTTTCGAGAAGATGACAGTATGATTTCTGAACGACATTTCAGGGAAATAAGCTCAAAATTTCTGATTCAGGAAGATGACATCCAACTGGCTATTGTCGGAGCTACAATGGGAAAGGTTGCAATTGTCGAAAAACTTTTGGAGCCAATTGTTACTCAAAGAAGTTTGTCCACGATTCGTGTTAACCGCAAAAAGTGTTCTGTCAAATATTTATCATATTTCTTGCAGTCAGAATTGTTTCAATCCTTCCTCTGGAATAATACAGGATTTTCAGCGCAGCCAGGAATCTATCTGGGAACCATACAAAATGTGCACATTCCAATTCCCTCTCTCAATGAACAAACCGCCATTGTCGCCCACATCGAAACCCAATCCGCCAAAATCGACCAAACCATTTCCCTACAACAAACACAAATCAAAAAGCTAAGAGAATACAAAGCCACGCTGATAGACAGTGCGGTAACGGGGAAGATAAAAGTGCCGGGGGTATGAGTCAAACAGACTTACATACCGAAATCATCCAAACTAAGGGACTTCTTAGTAAAAAGAATCTTTGCATCCCTGATTATCAACGCCCATACAGATGGTCGATCAAAAATGTGAATCAACTGATCGATGATATTTTTCATCATCGGGATCGGTCAGCATACCGCTTAGGGACGATTGTTTTTTATCGTGACGAGAAAGGACAACTCAATATTGTAGATGGACAACAGCGAACCATTACTTTGATTCTGATTGCTCTAGCGATTTACCGCAATAGCAATCGGCTAGAAACAGAACTCAAGAAGGCAAAGGTTGACCCTATCTATTCTGAATGGTTTGAAGGATTAAGTTTTTCCAATTCGATTTCCCTCAAAAACATCCAAAACAACTACCGTGAAATCGCACGCAGAGTAGACGACTTTGATGTAGATGCAGTGTTGTTTTTTTACCAAAAATGTGAACTGGTAGAAGTCATCTTGGAGGATGTGTCGGAAGCTTTCCAGTTTTTCGATTCTCAAAATGCCCGAGGAAAAGACCTTGAGCCGCATGACCTACTGAAAGCCTATCATCTCAGAGAGATGAGTAAAATCTCTACAGAAGCCGAAAGACTCAAAAGTGTAGAAACCTGGGAAGGTTTGGATACAGAGGACTTGAAACGTGTTTTTGCCAATTACCTCTATCGAATTCGAAATTGGTCAAGAGGTGCTTCTGCAAGAAAATTTGATAAAGACGAAGTAGGGGTTTTTAAAGGTATCAGCCCAAGTGTGGAAGAACCTTTCCCCTTTGCCGATCTCTACCGAATTGGCCACTTCTATGTGGAAGGATATAATCAAGATTTTCATCGAAACATCGATCGGAAATCCATGGACTATCCCTTCCAAATCGACCAGATCATAATTAACGGGAAGCGATTTTTTGAAATGATCAATCACTACATTTCCCAAATCGATTTTCAAGAAAGGTTGAAAGACATCTCTGAGCAATCAAAAGTGATTCTAGAAACTCTGGATTTTTACGAATCCAGGACTAGAACAGGAGATCAATACGTGCGATCACTTTTTGACAGCGCTTTGCTTTATTATTTGGACAAATTTGGAACGGTTGAAATAGATCGAGCTATCGAAAGAATTTTTATTTGGGCCTACAGCCTTCGCTTGACCTTGCAAAATGTTCAACTGGCATCTATGGATAATTATGCTTTAGAGACTCCATTTATATTTAAGACCATAAAGGACTCCATTCATCCCAAAGAAGTATTGAGTCTGTCATTGCCAGCACTGGATCAAGTCCGATCTAGTAAAACAAAGGATCTAGAAGCTATTTTTAAACGATTAAACTACCTCCATGCCTAAACCAATCCATACTTATAGCATTCGAGAGATTTTTGATTCTGGGGAATACATCATACCTATTTACCAACGTAACTATGCATGGGGAGAGCCCGAAATAGCACAATTGATCCAAGACATCTATGATTTTGCAATATCGGAGAAAAGAACTTCCAACTATTACATAGGTACCTTGGTGGTCTACGAAAGGCACGAAGAAAGTAGAAAAGTAGTGTTTGAGACGATAGATGGCCAGCAGCGGCTCACCACCCTAAATATTCTGGTGAGCGCACTGAATCGATTGTATAAAGACCAAATCGCTCAAATCATTCCCCATAAGCTTAACCTATTTTTTGACAGCAGAAAAAAATCCAGTGAGGCTTTGCAAGTGATATCAAGAGATTCGAAAGAATTGCAGTATGACCCGTCCAAGGAGTATAACCCAAATATACAGCAGGCCTATAAAGTCATCGAAAAATTACTGAAGAAGCTACTTACCAAATCATCAGAAATCATTGAGTTCTATGAGTATTTAGCCGACAAAGTTCACGTGATGCGGGTTTCTGTACCCGAAGACACTGATCTGAATCATTACTTTGAGATCATGAATACCAGGGGGGAGCAACTTGAGAAGCATGAGATATTGAAAGCCAAGCTACTGGAAGTGTTGCAGGAGGATGAGGAGTTGAGCTATGCATTTAATCTCGTATGGGAATCCTGTGCCGATATGGAGCGATATGTTCAGTACGGGTTTAATGTAAAGCAAAGGGATGCCCTTTTCACAAAAGGGAACTGGAATGAGATTACCTGTGACACTTTAGATGAACTTGCTGAGCTAGTATTTCCATTACGGAGTGGCAGTGAAAACAGCTCTGACAACTTCGAGAAAAACATTCTTGATATAATAGAGTTCAACGGGAAATTTGAATCTGCCGATATTCAGAAGGAAGATGCTCCAGAGCGATTTACATCTATTATTAATTTTTCAAATTTTTTACTCCATGTATTAAGAATCCAAACTCAAGAAGATGTCAGTCTAGATGACAAACGTTTGCTCGACATTTTCTACACCCAATTAAAAAATCAAGAGGATAAAAAAGAGTTTGTTTTGGCATTCGGGATCAATTTACTCTGGTGCAAATGGCTTTATGATAATTATATCATTAAGCGAGAGTTCATTGGAGAAAAAGATCAATGGAGTCTAAAGCGATTAAAATGGTATAAGGGAAGAGGGAGTGAAAATAGAGTGAGCTATGTAAACACCTTTGGAGGAGAAGAAGAAACAAGCGGAGTCAATAAGGAATTGATCATGTTACTTTCGATGTTCCATGTTTCCACACCTACATTGGTGTACAAGCATTGGCTGAATGCAGCACTCTATTATGTTTTTTTCAATTATGACCCTGAATCCAATGATCCAATTAATTCCTCGGATTACATCAAATACCTGACTAACCTTGCTAAGGCATTCCTTTTTGACCGATATCTGGCAAAGGAATCGAAAGTAGTAGAGTTCTTCGATATCATTTATAATCTAGATGCAATGCCACAAAATCAAAACAGGCAGGAGTATATAGATTTAAATAAACTCAATTCTGGAACTGCAGTAGAAAACTTCATCTTTAATTATTTAGAGTTCATCCTCTGGAAAAAAGGGACAAACGGTGCTGAGAAATTTGAATTTACTTCTCGGAGTTCTGTAGAGCATTATTACCCACAAAATCCAATCGCAAAAGATCATAAGATTGACCAGGAAATTTGTGATCAATTTGGAAACCTATGCCTCATAAGTAGTAGTAAGAATTCAAGGCTAAGCAATCATATGCCGGAAGCTAAAAAGGATTACTACTTGAAGGCAGGAATTGATAGCCTAAAGCAATCAGAGATGATGACTTTGCCCAATTGGAATGAAGAACAAATAGAATCTCATGGTATAAAAATGAGAGATTACTTATTAAATTTTTAATTATATGCCTAGCCAAACAAACGAACAAGCCCTAGAAGCTGCTATAGAAAAAACCTTAACAGGCACCTGTTTAGAAGACTTAAAAATAGCAGCGGATTCTTTTGAAGAGCCTAATGTCTTGTATCGTTCTAGCAGTGGCTACTTTTTTGGTAATAAGAATGATTTCAATGCCAAATACGCTATAGACGAAACTCGCTTTTGGCACTTTTTGAAAGCTACTCAAAAAGAAGAGTTAGAAAAACTACAACGCTCCGGAGACTGGAAGCTTAAAATACTGCAACGATACGACCGCATGGTCAAAAAGTATGGCGTTTTGCGCTTACTTCGTAAAGGCCTTGAAGTGGAAGATGCACACTTTACCTTACTGTACCAACTACCCATGGCAAGTAGCAGCCAAACAGTAAAAGACAACTTTGCCAAAAACGAGTTCAGCGTTACCCGACAAGTGCGTTACAACTCAGATAATCCCCGGGAAGAAATTGACATGGTAGTTTTTGTCAATGGACTAGCTATCGCTACACTGGAACTCAAAAACCAATGGACAGGTCAAAATGCCAAAGTACACGGTATTAAACAGTATAAATACGATAGAGATATTCGTCAGCCTTTGCTCAACTTTGGTCGTGCTATTGTTCACTTTGCGGTAGATACTGATGAAGTGTATATGTGTACCAAATTGGAAGGTGATAAATCTTTCTTCTTACCATTCAACAGAGGTCACAATGATGGTAAGGGCAATCCCCCTAATCCTTTTGGACATAAATCAGCCTATCTATGGGAAGAAATTTTTACCCGAGAAAGTTTGGCTAACATCATTCAACATTTTGTCCGCTTTGATGGGAAATCCACTGACGCTTTAAACAATCGTACCTTATTTTTCCCTCGTTATCATCAGCTTGATGTCGTGCGTAAAATACTTGGCCATGCTTCCAAAAATGGAGTTGGTCATACCTATTTGATTCAGCACTCTGCAGGTTCAGGAAAATCCAATTCCATTACCTGGGCGGCTTATCAATTGATAGAAATCTATCCAGAAAGGGACGGGCTCCCTGGCGCAAAAGGTATCCAAAATCCCTTGTTTGATTCGGTGATAGTCGTTACCGATAGAAGGTTATTAGATAAACAACTTCGTGAAAACATCAAGGATTTTTCGGAAGTGAAAAACATTGTAGCTCCGGCCTTTTCATCCAGTGATTTGAAAAACAGTCTGGAACAAGGGAAAAAAATTATTATCACCACCATTCAGAAGTTTCCATTCATTGTAGATGGCATAGCCGATTTGAGTGATAAGCGTTTTGCAGTGATCATCGATGAGGCTCACAGTTCACAAAGTGGAACAGCCGCAGGCAGGATGAATCAGGCGATGGGCATTGGTATGATTGAAGAAGATGAAGAAGATCCTCAGGACAAAATCCTAAAAGCCATGCAAGCTCGAAAAATGAAGGGCAATGCATCATACTTGGCTTTTACCGCAACACCAAAAAACGCCACTTTAGAACGCTTTGGTAGCAAACAGGAAGATGGTTCTTATAAGCCTTTCCATCTCTATTCAATGAAGCAAGCCATTGAAGAAGGTTTTATTTTGGATGTCTTAGCTAATTACACGACTTACAAGAGCTATTATAAAATAGAAAAATCCATTCAGGACAATCCATTATTCAATACAAAAAAAGCACAGAAAAAATTAAGAGCCTACGTAGAGCGAGATAAAAATACCATTGCTACCAAAGCTGAAATCATGATGGAACACTTTATCAGTAAAGTGTATAATACCAAGAAACTCAAAGGAAAAGCAAAAGGAATGGTCGTTACCCAAGATATCACTTCAGCAGTCCGATACTTCTTGGCTATTCGGAACATTCTGAATGACAAAGGCAACCCATTTAAAATTGCCATTGCATTTTCGGGAAAGAAGACAGTGGATGGAGTAGAGTACACCGAAGCCGAATTAAACGGGTTCGCAGAAAAAGACACCCGAGACAATTATAACTCGGATGATTACCGATTATTGGTGGTCGCCAACAAATATCTTACAGGCTTTGATCAACCAAAACTTTGCACCATGTACGTGGATAAGAAACTACAGGGTGTAATGGCGGTTCAGGCATTGAGCAGATTAAATCGTTCTGCCGATAAACTGGGCAAGAAAACCGAAGACTTGTTTATTCTTGATTTCTTCAACCAAGTGGATGATATCAAAGCATCTTTTGACCCATTCTATACTTCTACTTCATTGAGTGGTGCAACTGATGTCAATGTATTACATGAACTGAAAGGTTCTTTAGATGATGTAGCCGTTTACGAATGGGCAGAAGTAGAATCTTTTGTAGAAAAATATTTTGAAGGAGTGGATGCTCAGCAACTCAGTCCGATTATCGATTTTGCCGCCAATCGTTTTAACCAGGAACTAGAATTAGAAGATGAAGAAAAAACAGACTTCAAAATCAAGGCAAAGCAGTTTGTAAAAATCTATGGACAAATGGCTTCCATTTTACCTTATGAGGTATTGGAATGGGAAAAACTATTCTGGTTCTTGAAATTCCTCATTCCTAAACTGATTGTAAAAACTAAAGAAGATGAATTGATTGATGAGCTCTTGGAATCAGTTGATCTATCGACTTACGGCTTAGAACGAACCAAACTGAATCACTCCATTGGACTGGATGATTCTTCCACTGAACTGGATCCTCAAAACCCGAACCCAAGAGGAGCACATGGCGGAGATGAAGGTAAAGACCCATTGGATGAAATCATCAAAACTTTTAATGAAAGGTGGTTTCATGGTTGGGAAGCCACACCAGAAGATCAGAGAGTGAAATTTATCACCCTGAGTAAATACATTCAAGCACATCCGGACTATCAATCAAAAGTAGCTGGCAATAAGGACACCCAGAACAGAGACTTAGCATTTAAGCAGATATTAGACGATGTTATGGGTCAGCAAAGGAAAAAAGAGCTTGACCTTTATCGGCTATATGCTAAGGATGATTCATTCTATCAGGCCTTCTTTGATACGATGAAACGAATGGTGGATGGAAGGGGGATGGGTTTAATTAAGTAATCACTGGAGGCTTTTATATGAGAAAATTTAATTTAGACACAATTTACACCGTTGGTTCCCATTAATTAATTCCTTTTTTCTTAGTAACCTTATCAATATGTAATCCATACCAAAGCCAAATTTCACATAAGGTGTAAACACAGGACTTATATGCGTAACTTTTCCATTTAATATAATCTGAATTTGGGTGGGACAAGGAACTTGTTGTTTCTTTTAGAAACTCAACAGAATAACCAATGTGATTTGGCACCATGTGATTAACTGGTTTAGGAATTTCAATATTTAATTCCTTATTTATTACAGATAATCCTTTCAAATATCTAACACAAAAGAAAAGGTTAGGTTCATTTGGCTTTTTAAACAATTCATCTGGTAATATTTTTTTATCTAGCCTATTTAATGAGATTAAGAATATCTCGAGTAAATCACGAAGATTATTAAAATGGATCTTTTCAACTTTTTCAGAATCAATTATAGATAGAGCTAAAAATAAAATGGCATCATTTTCAATTGGAGAGTTTGATTTTGCAACAGCATCAAAAACATTTTGAAAACTATTCCTAATCCTATGTTCCTCAGTATTATTTATTTCAGAAGATAAAAAATCAAACATCTCCTTTAACCCTAGGTTTGTAAGACTTAGTTTTTTCTTATCAAAAACTTTTATTAAACCTTCTAGGCTTCCAATCAATTGGTCATACCACGCAGTGTAAACACACTTGGGAATAAATCTTCTTTCTTCCCTTTCAAGTAAAGCCAAATCAGAAATTGCTTTGGTAATAAAGGATTGGGAATCCGAACCTCTTTCTTGATTAGGATTTATAAATCCTTTTCCATCAAGAATTACTGCAAGAATTCTTCTATCTTTTTTTATCTTTTCTAATCCTTCACCTAAATTATTAGCATATTGTAAAACAAACCCAAAATTTGCTGCAGAATTTTTGGTAGAATGATAATTATCCGGGTCATCATCGATCATTAATACGTGTCTTATGGTCATTTCTTGTTTGATTCTTTAAATTTAAAATCGAAAACTGTTTTAAATTTATCACTTCCAATAACTGTTGAGTTTAAGGTAAATGAAGCATTATGATTTTTAACAATTGTATTAATAATATAACCTCCTAATCCTGAATTACCTGTCCTTCCAAAGTGAAAAAAAGGAGTAATAAATTTCTCAAATGTAATACTGGGATCCATAGGGCAACCATCGTTCATTATTAAAAGATGAATATACTTCCCTCTAATATGAACCAAAAATTTGATTTTCAATTCGGGATAGTTCTCCGAAATGCCATGCTTAATGGCGTTTGAGACCAAGTTATTCAACAGAAAACCAAATTGAGTTTTATCGATATCAATAAACAAGTTTTTTTCGTCGATGATTTCCACAGAAACTCGATTGTCTGAGGTTGAATATTTAGGAATCTCAAATCTTAGAAATTCAACCAAATCCACAGGTTCCAACTTTAATTTGGAAGGATCTGCTTTCAAAACATCCCCAAGTTGCTGGACTACATTTAAAGAATAATCCAGTTTATTAAGAGATCTGACAAAAAGATCTTTAACTGAATCAATAGAATATAATTCTTCCCCTGGTAAAGGTTCTCTTACAATATCTGAAACTTTTACCCCTTCACCTTTGGCACTTCTATTTTCGAAAATTTCAAAGAGAAACTTAATTTCCTGTTTGGTTGCTGGAAGTTTATTTCCAAGCTCATGTTGAATTGAAGAAAATATTTTAAGCTGAGCATTTATATTTTCATCTCTAAGCTCATTAAAATTGGCTAACAGATTCTTTCTATCATAAATTAGAATAAGGGGAAACAAAGTTAATCCGAAATATAAACTAAATACTAAATAATAGAAAGATTGAAAATAAATATTTCCTCTAGGCCCAAAAACTATTTCGTTTAATTCCTTAATTGTATTTAATATTGATTCATTTTCAAACTCAAGAGGATACTTCACAGATGATATTTCTTCATATCGCATTTTTTGAAGCATATATGTATTATAAAAATTTTCATCTATTTCATTTTCAAAGATCAAAATCATAGTACCAAGGGAAATAATTATAACTTTAAAAAAACTAAAAATTAAAACGATAACGAGACCAGCTTGGCTATGTATTGCCCCTAAATTAAAAACTCTGCTAAACGTAAATAATACAATTGAAAAAACAAAAGAAATTCCAACTGAATTCATTAAAGATTGACCAAAATTTCTCCCCAAGAATAAAAAAATTACAAAAAAAGTAAATACCTCTAGAATACTTATTTTCATTGAAATTAATAATCTCTCACGAATAACTTTTGGCATATCCTCTTCAATCCCATAAAATTCAATTATATATTTAAAAATCTTATTCATATTCCTTTGATTATTCTATTTTATTTCAATTTATCACCAATATTCTTTTTGATTTCGAAATCAAATAAGATTCTAATTTTACTAAATTAATTAGACACAACTAATTAAATCTCTTTTTTTGTCTATTTTCAAACAAAATCAAACGTTTTTACAGCACAACCATCTGTCTTGCAGGGCGGATCTTTGCTAGGCCTCAAGAAGAACTTACGCAAAGGAAAAACCTTTCTGTGCAGTATTACTTCACAGGTTGACGATTTTTCAGTTTAATTTTAATTCTAGTTCAGAACCACAATTATGAAGCCTGAAATCTCATGATATTGTGATGATTTTTCTACTTAAAGCTCAAGCCAACTTCCAACCCCACTTTTCCTTTTTGGAATCGTAAGTTTTGATGATTTGTCCTTTGAAGTTTTGCCCATCGCTGAGCTGGTATTTAGAAATCAGAGAAGGATGAATAAAAGCATCCTCAATAAAGCCAAAGGAAGACCCTTCTCTAATTCTCACTAGACCTTCTGTCTCTTTTTGGAATTGGGATTTGAAAGCTTGATCAGTCATCTTCTTACAAGTTAGGACATTGTATCTTCCACCCTTTGCTCCTCCACTGAATCGGACTGAGAGTACATCTCCAGGTGAGACTTTCTTGATAAATCTATCATATTTGAAGAACCCAAATTGCTGTTCTGAAGTAATAAAATTAAGCATACTCTTATCAGAATTGACAAACTCTACGAAAACCAATTCCTCTGGCGTATCTGTAAAAAGGATTTCCTCAGCCAATTGAGAGTGCTCCTTATAAAATGATTTATTCGACTTTAAGTCTTGGGCTTCGGCATAATAAGGCTGAGATACCCACTGGGTAATTACATTTGGGATTCGATGTGCATTTGCCTCCTTCACCTTAAGAATCGATTCAATTTCGGTTTTCGCCTCGTTGAACAGTTTCCGGTGGATAAGGGCATCTGCCATTTTTTGGCGGACACCTACCAGCATTTCCTCCGGGCTATTACAGGCCAATGACCTACAAAGGCAAGAAAAAGCCTTCTCTGGCTCAGCTTCAACCGCCTCTGCCAACACATCCCAAACCCAAAAGTCATTCTGTTTCTTCCTGGCAAATGGAATCAGAGCAGACAAAACATTCTCATTATCCCCTAATGCTGAAAGCAGCTTTGCTTGAAAATAGGGAGGGTATTGGTAGTTTGGGAATTTCTCTGTTAGTATTTCTAATTTTAGAATAAATGATTCTGCCATTTCTTTATTGAAAACTCTTGCTCTTACAGTAATGCCCTTATCCACGAATGTTTTTGCAGAATCTCTCTTTTCTTGAACAACTAATTCTAAGTTTTCAATTGTAATTAATTCTTCCCTAGGTAAAAGATGCTTTGCATAAGCTATATAAACCTGCTCCGCCAAAGCCATGATTTCTTTACCATTGGGTAGTTTCTCTTTCTGATAGTCTTGGGAGGACAAATTCTCCAATCCCCACCAATCTATAAACTCCAAATAATACTTGGAATCCTTGAGCCCTTTATGAAAAGCTTTTAGAAGGAAACTGTATCCATCTGAAGGTTTAGTGAAATGGAAGTTTTGTGTGAGTCCCAGCACTTGATGGATTTTTTGTACGGGTATTGGTTCTACCTTAGCCAATCCAAATTGCAGCTTGCCAATCTGAAAGGATAGCGAGTCAACCAGCATCTTTTCATCCTCTGGGAGTCCCAAATCGACTAATTGAGTTAGCCAGTTTACAAACTCTTCGAAGTGTTCAGTATTAGAATTGACTTTCAGGTACTCATAATACACCCAACTGAGGTTTCGTTTAGTCCAGATGTTTTCCGGGCTCTCCTCATATTCAGTTTTAGCCATTTGTAAAGCTTCCTCTAGTCTTCCAGATTGACGAAGTTCTTTGATTTCGTTAGCTGGCATATTCCTGAATTTTTTGAATCAATTGTGAAAGTTTGAGATCATTGGCTCCAGCAGTGGATTTTGGAAGTGAGCTGCTTAACTGCCCTTTTCCATTGTAGTAAAATTGAATCATAGCAGCTTTAGCATCAGTCTTGAGAAAATAATTTACAAAAAACTGTTGAGCGTTTTCTTCCACATTGGTGATGGTTACTCCTGACTCCTCAGCTGACTGGCGAATGATCCCCCATAATTTTTTTAGAATTTCAATAGATGGTGAGTAGTCAATATTATAAATCGTGAGAAAAGGTTGATTTATCAATTCTATTAGCTGGTCTTTCCAAGAAGTGGATTGACCTGAGACTGCCTGAAAATCATTGAAAATTCCTGCTCCATTATGATCTGATTCAATCTGCAAAATTTCATCCTCAAATTGAATCGTATATCTCTCTCGAAAATCACCCAAACTTTGCACTTGAGTAATCTGATAGACCGAGTTTTCCAGTTTCTCCTGCAATTCCCAAAATTTTAGACTTTTAGCCAAGTGTTGGTTTTCGTTATGAAAAGGAGAGAAAGGAACCATAGTTAGATTTAGCGCATTTGTCGGAACATGAGCCAAAGAACCAATAGGATTAACTTTAAACCTGGAGAACTGGGATAAGTATGGCGAATTTGCCGCATAGAATTTTAAACGGGCACGAGTCGTAGCAGTATAGCTCCATCTCAATGGATCATCAGCCAAACTAGTTCTACCATAATAATCTACAAATACGGTATCCCATTCTCCACCTTGGGCCTTGTGGCAAGTAATCGCATATCCATACTTTACTCGAACAGCATTAAAAAATCGATCTATCTTCAATCTCTCTTTGAATTCAGTAGATCCTACTTTATGTACAAGTTTTCCCTCCTGTTTATTTTTTTCTTGCTCGTCTTTAAATCGCATGACAAAGTCCACATATAGCGCCTTCAATTCCAATATGTGTAAATCTCTATTAGGTGAATTGAGAAGGGAATCAATAATCAAACAATTCACATCCTCAGAGTAATTACCTAACCGTATGGTTACTTCACGGAATGCTAAAGTGATGTATTTTTTCACTCTTTTCCCTGCGACTACATCATACACAGGAATATTTTTTCGCTCCAAAATTGTTGGACTTACACTAATGACTTTGGCCATCTCTCCATTCATCATTTCTACGCCATAGGTATGGTAGTTATTATGATTGATCATCAAAACGTCTCCAGCTTGAACAGTTTTTTGCGTCGGAAAAAGTTTATCTCTGACTGCCTGATTGTATTGGTGACATTGGCTGTTACTAAATGCGATGATGACTCCGTTCCCAATTTCAGGTACAGGAAATTCTTTAACATATTGATCTGGAATATGATCGGTTGGAATTTCAATTGAAATACTATTATCAAAGAGGAGCTGAAAAGAAGATTTTTGAGTATTGCCAATCAACGATCGAATTCGAAAAGCATTTTCCAAGATGCTGTTTTGATTCTGTCTTTTCACAGTGGTAAGGGTAGCAGAAGCCGTTTGGAAACCTAGAGATTGAAAAAAGACCTCTTCCAACGCTAACGATTTATTATCTCCAACCGGTGGCAACTGAGCCGGATCTCCTACCAAAATCAATTTACATTTTGAAGTAGGAATCCGGGAATAGGTAATCAAATCATCCAATAAAACACCAGTACCAAAAGTAAAAAGCTCATGGTGAGATTCTCTACTAGAAATCATCGAAGATTCATCAATAATTAATATTGATTCATTTTCCTCTCTTGCATGTATAGGGAAGTAATAATGAAAGGAGTTCCCTGCATCATCTTTCTCATCTTCTGTAGTCCTTAATTCTTTAAAGTTGTAAATGCTCTTATGAATAGTTTGCCCCATTCCAGTTTTGTCTCGAAGTACTTTTGCAGCTCTTCCGGTTGGCGCCATCACTTCAACTTGCTTTTTTTGGTCTTTCAAAAAATCAATGACTCCTTTGAGAATGGTGGTTTTCCCGGTGCCAGCGTACCCTTTTAGAATAAATACTTGGGCATTGCCGGTTAAAAACAAATCAAGATCCTTCAGAGCCTGCGCTTGGTCTGGGCTTAGAATAAGTTGAGGAAAATGATTTAAGATGCTCATGGCGTTTTATTTGAAACAAAGCTAAAAGTTAAGTGTGCGATCAAAGTGCATAAGAAAAAATCTATATTTTTGCCCACGATCGAAAATAGTACAAAATGTCAACTAACAAAAACGCATTAATTAGATATAAGGTCCTGGATCGATGTTTTCGTAATCCAGGTAGAGGCTATTTCATTCAGGATCTGATAAATGAATGCAATAAAATTTTATCGGAAATAAACCCTGATTCTACAGGAATTAGTCGCAGACAAATTTTTGATGACATTGCCTTTATGGAAAGTTCGGAAGGATGGGAAATTGAACTAGCGCGGCATCGAGATGGCAAAAAAGTATTTTACAGATATGAGGACCTTTCCTTCTCGATCAATAATATGCCTTTGAATGAGGTTGAAATTCAAAACTTGAAAGAAAGCATTGATATATTAAGTCAGTTTAAGGGAATGCCACAATTTGAATGGATTAGCGAAGTAATTCCAAAACTCCAAAAAGGCACTTCAATAAATGAATCCACTCAGAACTGGATGGAATTTGAATCGAATGAATTTCTTAAGGGTAAAGATCATTTAGGCCCTATTGTAAACGCTCTTCGGTACAAAAAACCACTTAATATATCTTATCAGCCTTTTGCCAATGCTGAGCCTTATTCCATAACTCTTCACCCATACTTTTTAAAACAGTATAATGGGCGCTGGTTCTTGTTTGGCTTGAACCCTACAATTATGAGTTTTGCTTGGAATCTAGCCCTAGACAGGATAGTAGATATAGAAGAATTATCTGTTCCATTTATTGAAAACTCAGAAATTGACTGGAATGAGTACTTTGAAGATATCATTGGGGTAACGAAACCAGAAGGTGGGGAAATACAAACTATTATTCTTCACTTCTTTGGTAAAACTGGGAATTACATTCAAACTAAGCCATTACATGGCTCCCAAAAAGCCAAATGGATTGATGTAGATACATTGGAAGTAAAATTGGAGATTATACCAAATTATGAGCTAGAGAGATTGATACTTTCCTACTCCGAATCTATAAAAGTAATTAAACCAATTATCTTAAAAGACATAATAGTTTCCAGACTTAAAAAAGGAGTCAGGCAATACGAATAACCACTTAATTTCATACATTTCAATAAAATCGTTGAACCTTGGGAAGATCTGAAGAATTTGAAATAGCATTTACTAAATTGATTGTTTTAAAAAATAGCTTTGAGTCTTACTCCTTTCAGTTTGAAATGATTCAAAGCCATTTAACTAATGATCCAGATAGTGCTCTTTTAAAAATATGTGCCATTCTGGAAGATGTATTTAAAATAATATGGAATCAAATTACTCCTGATTCAGACTCACCAAAAAACCTCTTTGAAATACTCCAAAGCGATCCGATAAAAAAAGTTATTCCAAACAATATCCTTTCTAAAACTCACAATCTCAGAATCTTGGGCAATTTGGCAAGACATGCAAGTATCCAAGAACCAGCAAAGACTGAAGATGCAATTATTTCAATACACCTCTTATTCGCTGTTATGAATTGGTATAGGTCTCAATTTCTCAAACTAACTGAATTACCTGAGCCAGTCCAACCCCAATTAACCTTTAATGTGTATTCAAGACAAATGTTCAGTGATTTCAGAACTTTATCACTTGTGCTTTTCCATTTGTTTTTATGTTTCGGGATATTTCGATATCACACCCTTTTGCCTAACGACTTAGAAGCCCCTTTCAAATTTACTTATGAAGGAATTTTTACGAGTTTTGGAATTTCAAGCCTATTTTTCTCTTTTTCATATAGCATAGGGTTAATTATCACAACATTTATATTTGCCTGGTCAATTTTCAAGGAGTTTAGAAGACAAGGATTTCAAGCAAAAGTTTGGTCATTTGAGTTAATGTTCTTTGTTGTTTTTAATATTCAATTCATACTGCTTGCGATTTTTGACCCATTCACAACTATTTGGTGATTGATTTACACTTTCTAATTCGAGACTATTGAATACTTATTTATTGCCGTGTCAATGATTACTTCCAAGACGGGACAAAGGAGTTTTAGAAAATTCCATATCTAAATTCTTTAAAAA
>Ga0136639_10000056_pt1 | contig 32246 bp, 27 predicted proteins | sample AntDrymUQ8592106_2_FD_113739 | JGI IMG/M metagenome (GOLD analysis project Ga0136639, IMG submission 113739) | Polar desert sand microbial communities from Dry Valleys, Antarctica - metaG UQ859 (21.06) | ecosystem: Environmental > Terrestrial > Soil > Desert | place: Antarctica: Dry Valley...
GAAGCTAAGGACGTGCGCGGGTGAGCTGGTGGATCCCCTCCCCCGGGCATGCCGCAGCGAGCTGCGAGCATCACAGCGGCAGCGAGCTGCAGCAGTCCACGTTTTGGGCCGAGGCCCAAAAATGTTGTCCCCGCCTGAAGGCCCAAAAACATTGTCCGCGCCTATTTAAACGCCCTCCGCCAGCAGCGCGGACGAAGCTTCAAGACGTCCCAAAGTTAGACCCGTGGTCCCGGGCCGCGGTCGTAGTCCATGCGGACGGGGCGGCCGCGAAGTTTGGCGCGGTTGGCGGCCTTGATGACCTGGTCGGCAAACTCGGTGGGCACGTCGACGAGGGTGTGCTTAGGGAACAGGCTGATGCGGCCCAGCGACGAGTCCGGCAGCGCGGCCTCACGGTAAAGCATTCCGGCAATTTCCCCGGCCAGCACGCCGTGGGTTTTGCCAAGGCTCATGAACAAGCGGCTCATGCCTGCGGTCAGCGGAACGTCCGGGCGCGGGCCGCGGTCGTCGCGGTCGCCGCCACGGTCGGGGCGGTCGCCACGATCGCCACGGTCAGGCCGGTCGGAACGCTCGCGCGGGCCACGGTCTGGGCGGCCACCACGGTCGTCATCGCGGCGATCCGCACGGGCGCCGCCTTCGCGGTCCTCGGCGATCGGCTCGCCCTCGCGGTTTTGACCTTCGCGCAACAGCGTAAAGACCGCACCGGCAATGTCCGTCGGGGTGTGGCCCTGCTCAAGCAGGCGGTCGATGTATTCCTGATGGGTTTCGAAGCGACCGGTATCCAGGCGCTCCTTGAGGGTCTCAAACAACACGTCCGCGCGGCGGCCTTCGACCTGCTCCTGGGACGGGATTTTTTCCCGGCGGATGATCTGGCGGGTATAACGCTCAACCGTTTGCATCCGGTAGATGTCGCGCCCAAAGACAAAGCTGATCGCCCGTCCGGAGCGACCGGCCCGGCCGGTGCGGCCAATGCGGTGCACGTAGTCTTCCGGGTCGTGCGGCAGGTCGTAGTTGAAGACAATGTCCACATCGTCAACGTCCAAGCCACGGGCGGCGACGTCCGTGGCGACAAGCAGCTCGACCGTTCCATCGCGGAACCGCTTCAGGACCCGCTCGCGCATCTGCTGGGTGATGTCACCGTGCAGACGGTCAGCGGCATAGCCACGGGCAAGGAGCGATTCGGTGCAGTCATCCACTTCCCGCTTCGTGTTACAGAAAATGATCGCAAGCCGCGGCGGATCAATGTCGAGTAAGCGCGAGAGCACCTCGATCTTCGACCGGCTGCGGACTTCGTAGTACGATTGGTCAATCGTCGAAACCGTCTTCGACGTTTGTTCAACCTGAATGGTTTCCGGCTTGTTGCCGAAGCTCTGGATAAGCCGCTCAACCTGGCGGTTCATCGTCGCGGAGAAAAACAGCGTCTGGCGCTCGGCCGGCATCGCCGCGAGCAGTTCTTCCATTTCCTCGCGGAAACCCATGTCCAACATCCGGTCCGCTTCGTCGAGAATCGTCAGTTTGATCCGGCCTGGATCAAACGTGCCGCGGCGCAAGTGGTCCAACAGACGCCCAGGAGTACCGACCACCAACTGCGCGCCGTCCTTAAGCGAACGAATCTGGCGGTCAATCGGCGTCCCGCCGTAGACGGGAACTGCCTTAAGGCCAGGCATCTTCGCACCGAGGCGGTGGACTTCCTCGCACACCTGCACCGCCAGTTCGCGGGTCGGGCAGAGGATCAGCACCTGGGCGTAGCGGGCGTTGACGTCGATTTTCGACAGGGCCGGCAGGGCAAACGCGGCGGTTTTCCCCGATCCGGTCTGCGACAGGCCAACGATGTCTTTACCAGCAAGCGCGGCGGGAATCGCCATCGCCTGAATCGGCGACGGCCGCTCGTAGCCAAGACCGGCCACGGCTTCAAGCAGTTCGGACGGAAGTCCAAGTTCAGAAAACGGAATGGTATCCATGATTGTCTATTTTTTTGGGTGAAGCCGCGGGCGGCATTTGGCAGCGGAAATTTTCCCACCACCGACGATCCCGCTGCGAACCCCAACTGCCACCGGACAAACTTTGCCGGCCAGGCGAACCATGGATCCCTTGCGGGGCGCGGAGACTCTCCCAATCTCGTTGGGAGGCAAGTACAATCGCGCAAAATTTTCTATCAACAACGCTCAACGGCCCGGCCCCAGACTCCGCCGCACCGTGTCCATCCGCCCTGCGTAGAAGTCCTCAAGCAATCCGGGAACCTTCTCATCCGGAAACCCTTCCACGAAGGATTGGCGGTTCTTCTTAATCTTGAACAGCCCAAGAAAGTTGCTCGGCACCTCCCACTCGAGCAGGATCTGGGTCCCCTTCTTCGTCGGCATCAGATGGAGAAATGTCCCCTCGTCCACCCGGAACCCCATTCCCGCGGGGCAGCAATCCTCCCGCGTCTGCAGCTTGGCCGCCTCCTGGACCAGCTCCGCCTCCCAGTCGATCTGGCGGAAAATCACCAACGCCTCGGCACACCCGATCGGCCCGAAATTCTCCATGGCGAAGTCATGCGCCTGATACCAAACATCTTCCATGCCCATACCTCAAAGGCGGGATGGCCACTCGGTCAAGCGGCATCCTACTGCTTACGATGCCAGCAGCCGCCGAACGACGGCGTAATCCGCGGCGTAGAAATTCTCAAGAAGCGCCGGCAGGTCGCCGAAGAGGAATTTTTCAGCCCACTGATCGCGGGTTTTTATCGAGGAGAAGAGGCCCAGGATGCGCACAGGTTCCTTCCATTGGAACAAGACGATAGTGCCCTCGGGTGTTGACATAACGTGGAGAAACGACTCGTCCTCAGCGCGAAAGCCCATTCCTGCCGCACAGCACTCGTCACCCGCCGCCATCTTCTGAGCCTCGCCCTGCCACTGCGCCGGCCAGTTCACATTGCCAAGGTACTCAAGAGCCTCAGCACTTCCGGGGGCATCAACATCCTTGGAGGTGAAGTCATGCGCCTGAAACCAAACCTCCTTGATCATCCCTCAGTCCAGCGCCACACTCCCTCAGCGTCAAGAGGGCGCTTCGACCTTGCGTAGCGAAGCTCGTGAGAGCTTCGGCGGGGGGCGGTGGGGAGTCCTTTGCGCGTTCGGGCGTTCTGGCGGCAGGCGGTTCCCCCCGCCGAACTTCTCACGAAGTTCGCTACGTGGAGCGACGCCCGACGTAGCGAAGCTTGTGAGAGCTTCGGCGGGGGGCGGTGGGGAGTCCTTTGCGCGTTCGGGGGTTCTGGCGGCAGGCAGTTCACCCCGCCGAACTTCTCACGAAGTTCGCTACGTGGAGCCTCGCCTTACGTAGAGGTTCCGGCAGATGCCAAAAACCGCAACTCGCTTCTCTGCTTGAGAAACTGCCCCGCTCGGGGGGCGGCGAGTGAGTTTGAATGGTGACCGCGCGCCCTCCTTGCGCTCGCTGCACGCTAGCAGCTAGAATCCATCCGTGGAGACTGCCATCGACCGCTTCGTGATGTTTCTTGCCACCGAGCGGGGGCTGTCGCGCGCGTACCAACTCTCAGTGCGCCAGACACTTGATCGACTTGCCGGCTGGGCCGCCGAGCACCGCCACAGCCTCGCCGACCTTGGCACCGAGGAACTTGCCTCCTTCCTCAGCCATCTCAAAGCCGGCGGACAGGCCGCGGCGTCGATCCGCATCGCGGTGGTCCATTTGAAAATTTTTTTCCGCCACCTTGCGTCGCGCGACGAACTTCCCGTGGACCCCGCCGAACCGCTGCTGGCACCCCGCGGAGTTGGCCAACTCCCTGAGACGCTTAATGAAACCGACGTCGCAAGGCTGCTCGAATCGGTTGGCGATGCGACCCCGCTGGACCGCCGCGACCGCGCGATCCTTGAGCTATTTTACGCCTCCGGCCTGCGTCTCGCCGAACTCTGCGGTGCCCGCCTCGAACACCTCGACCTCGATGAAAATTTCATCCGCGTGACCGGCAAGGGCAACAAAACCCGCGTCATCCCCGTCGGCGGACGTGCCAAGGAGGCCCTCAACTCATACCTCATCAACGCACGGCCAACCTTGGTGACACGTAAGACCTCCTCGCACATATTCATTTCAGTGCGCGGCGGGCCGCTTTCGCCCGACCGCGTCCGCCAGATCGTCAAAGAACGCGCCGCGGCCGCCGGCATCGAGTCGACGATGTACCCGCACTTGCTCCGCCACTCGTTTGCAACCCACTTGCTCCAAAACGGCGCCGACCTCCGAGTCATCCAGGAGCTGCTTGGCCATGCCGACATCGCAACCACCCAAACCTACACCCACGTCGACCAGAAACGCCTCAAGTCCCTCCACCAAAAATTCCACCCCCGCGGCTGAGCCAAGCGCCCCCCGGTCCCCGGTCGCGGAGGGCGACGGGCTCCGCATCAATCCCTTACGGATTGAACCGGTAGTGGCCAATAATTTGGAAGTTCAGCAGCGCATTCTCCCACACTGGGCCAGCGCCGATGTTGTGCACCACCCACGGCTCCTTGCCCCGGGTTCCGGGGCCAGGAACGACCACGCCAATGTGCGTCGCGTCTCCCGCAAGGCGCCAGGCAACGATGTCGCCCGGCTTATAATCAGCAGGTTCCCGGGAATTCGAAAGCTCTTCGCTGTGGCGGCTGAAAAAACGCTGCAGGTTGGCCACCCGGCGGTGATCAATGTTCGGATCCGGCTCGCGCATCTTGAACAATTGCGGGTAAACCCGGAAATTCTTTGTCATGTCCTCATGAACAAGCACTTGCAGGTCGCAGCCAAGCTTCCGGTACGACCGCACGATCACATCCGGGCCGATCCCCTTGCCCTCAGGAATGTCCCCGCCTGGGTAGGGAATCTTATAATACGCTGGATCATAGCTGCTTGGCTCTATCGTCTGAGCCAGCGCCGCAGCCGCCAGCTTGTCGCCGAGTTCATTGCTATCAGTGAGTTCCGAAATGAGCATCGCCGCACGCGCATCGGACGCTCCGCTTTGCTGCGCACGCAGAAATGGCAACATCGGCTGGGCAAAAAAGAACGCGATTCCCAAGGCCAAAATCATCATCAGCCAACCACCGACCCAGCGACCAAAGGGACTCTTCTTAGGCTTTTTCCGCGGGCGGGGACCAATGTATTCAATCGTTTGCATCAGGGGCGGTGTCGGGCGTGACAACAGCCCGATTTAAAGCAGAAATCCCACCTCCTGCGCCAACAATTTAACAATTCTGCTGAAAATTTCTGATTTCCGTGTGACCTGCCCTTGGTCCGCGGAACGGTCTGGACGCTCGGCCGCGCGCGAAGTATCTCCGGCAAGTGATCCTGCAACGTTCTGAATCCCTCCTCAAATGGGGTGCCCTAGAGGCCGACATGTTCGGCATCCTGACTGACACTGACGAAGAACCCATTTCGCCTCCAGCGGCTTACGCGCTCGTCGAGGACCCGCTGCGCTTGTGGTTTATTGCCGCGCGGGGGGCGGCCGCGCAGATTCACCCGCAGGCGCGACCCGGCGGATTCCAAGCCGATCTCTGGCAGCATGATGTGGCCGAGTTGTTTCTGGCCGGACCTGCGGATGGCCGCTATTTTGAGTTCAACCTCGCACCCAACGGCGCGTGGTGGAGCTGTGAGTTTATTTCGCCGCGAAACCGGGCGGAGGCGCTCGACATTGCCTTCCCCGAGGTGGCCACGTTTGCCGATTTGGCTCCGGACGGCGGCTGGCTCGCGGCCATGGCCATCCCGCTCAACCTGTTACAGGCGAGGCTGGATTTCGGTGTCAACACCACCGGCAACGTGAATTTCATCCTGAACTCGCCAAACCAGCAGTTCTTGTCGGCCAGTCCGCTGGGCCCGGGACCGGCGGATTTCCATCAACCGGGAAAATTCCAGCCGCTGAGGCGCCAGCGCATCGAGCCGTGCGCGGGCTTGCCATGAATTGCGGCGCCAGCCCATGCTCACGGACCGATGGCCGTCGTTTCAGACAACCCGCTTCCCAGCAAAACCCACCTGAAGGTCGGCAATATCCTGTTTGCCGCGCCGCTCGACCCGCTTGAGGCATTCTTCGCGGTCCCTGCCCTGCGCGCCATCCGCGAGGCCCGGCCAAACGCCACTCTGGGGGTGATCTTCCCTGAGCATCAGCGAGCTATCTGGGAAAACACCGCCCACCTGGATTGCCTCATCGGCTATCCCGCGAAGACCTCAGCGAGGCACCTCGCTCCCCTGCTGGAAAAGCGCCTTGACCGCTGGGAATCGATTTTCCTCTGGGAGCCCGGCGAACTCGCTAAAGCCGCTCAGAGCGCAGGGATTAGCCAGCGCATCGGCTATCCGGCCAAAGGCCTGGCAAAGCGTCTTTCCGAGCCGCTCGATATTCTTGTGGAACCGGGTCCGGTTGCCCACCGGGTCCGCCACTACCTCAGCGTTATCGAGATGCTTGGTTTGCCCGGATTCATTCCGGCAAGCTTCGCGACTCCGGGCGTGCCTGGCCCCGCGGGCCGGCGCACCCTGGTGGTTGCTCCGGGAAGCACGTTCGGGCCTAACCATGAGTGGCCGGTCGAGCGCTTTGCCGAAGTCCTGCGTGCCCTGGCTAGCACCGAGCCAGAGCTTTCCATCATTCTGCTCAGCGAGGCGGCACGCCCGGGAGCAAGCCGGGAACTTGCCCAACTTATTGATGTCGAAAAACAAGTTGAGGCAGGAAGTCTGCCGGAAGTCTTTTCCGTTCTTGCGTCCGCCTCCCTGCTCTTTGCCAGCGACAGCCTCCTTGGTCACTGCGCTGCCCATCTTGGCCTGCCTGCGGCGGTGATCTTTGGTCCCAACGATCCGGATTGGCACCGGCCGCTTGGCCGCCAAAACACCATCTTGCGCCACAAGGTCGAATGCTCTCCCTGCCTGCTGCCCAAGTGCCCGCTGGACCTGCGCTGCCAGCTTGAGCTTTCCGTGGATGCCGTCACCGCTGGCTTGCAAGCCGCCCTCTCCCGCCTCACATCAAGTGAGTTAGCATGATCTCCTGAACGGCGGCGTAAAACCGCCCGCGCAAAAAACCCGACCGCCGCGTGGCGTTCATCCCGGTCAGGCTGGCGATTCCGTCGTCCCCAAATCGATACCGCTCCTCAAGCCCAAGCCGCGCTTGGTTGAGCGCTCCAAACCAACTCAAAACCTCCGCCGCGGGAATGGAAATCACCCCCGGACCGCCCCCGCTTGCGCTCGCTGCGGAATTAATTGCCTCCTCAACCAGTGAAACTTGCGCGCAAAACTCGGTGCGCAGATCCGGCACCACATAGGTTTCCCAGTCGTCGGCATCCGCCTTGCGCATCCTGCTCCCCAGGCGCTGCGCCAAATCCACCGCCCCCGCCACCGCATCCTGCATGATGCAGCCCAGCACATCCCAATCCTCCGGCACCTCCGCTTCAATCTTCAAGCCGCCAGCAAGTATGGGTGCCACCTTCATTTGGCTTTCTCAATCATTGCGCTTAATTGCAAGGCCTGCAGCTGCTGGGCAAAAAACTCCGCCTGCTCGCGCTCGCCGCTCCACACGACACAGCGCCCGGTTTCATGTGCCTCAAGGGTCAACATGGTCGCCCGCCCTTTGGCATACCCGAGCACCTTCATGAGGGCCCAAACCACATAGTCCACCAAGTTCACCGGGTCATTGAGCACTACCACCGTCCATGGCAAATCGGTGAGGACTTCCTCCTCCGCGCGGGTCGCCGTTTCAGTTCCCGTTGCGTTCATCTTATTACCCCTCAGACGATTCCCCCCATCACTCAAGCCTCCACAGGCACCGGTGCCGGTGCCTCAATCCATTTCCCATGCTCTGCGATCAAATCAATCAAGCGCTCAACCGCCTCACCCTCAGGAATGTTGAACTTCACCGCGGTTTTGCCCACATACAGGTTAATTTTCCCCGGTGCCCCGCCAACGTATCCGAAGTCCGCGTCGGCCATCTCGCCCGGTCCGTTCACTATACATCCCATCACGGCAATCCGCACCCCCTTTAAATGCCCTGTCGCCGCGCGGATCTTCTGCGTCGTGTTCTGCAGGTTGAACAGCGTCCGGCCGCAACTCGGGCACGCCACGTAGTCGGTCTTGAAAATTCGTGTCCCTGCCGCTTGCAGGATGTTGTACGCCAACCTCAACGACTGCCCAGGCGCCGTCTCGCCGCGGACCAGCAACGCGTCGCCTATCCCGTCGCACAGCAGCGAGCCGACATGCCGCGCCGCAGGCAGCAGCGCTTGGATGAAATCCGTTTCGCCTTGCGGCGGATTGAGCGTATCTTTCAGCAGAATCGGATGCCGCCGATCCATGACGAAGGCAAGGTGCCGAAACGCGTGGATGACATCCATCGCCACCCCGTCTGCCACCGTCACCAGCTGGGCCTTCGCCGCGCTGTTCACCGCCGCCACCGCCGCCTCATCCCGCGGATCAATCTCCACCACCCCTGCCTTCTCATACACTATCTCCGGACGGTAATCTCCCAGCGAGGAAATCTTGTGCGCCAACGCATTCCACCTCTCCTGCGGCGTGAACACCCGCACCACCCGGTCACCGCCAAGCTCATGACCCTGCACCGTCACCACCTCCGCCGCCCGCCGCTCATAGGAAAACGGATCATAGCTGGCCACCAGCCCGCTTGCCGCTCCCGGTCCCTGCTCGCACGCCGGGGCTTGGAACGGTCCCGCGATGGCCCGCGCCACGGGAATCTCAAAAATAGCATCCTCGGTGAGTGACACGCGGATTGTGTCCCCAATCCCGTCGGCCAGCAGCGAGCCGATGCCGATGGCGCTCTTGATCCGCCCGTCCTCGCCGTCGCCCGCTTCGGTCACTCCAAGGTGGATCGGGTAGTTCCAGTCCGGTCCTTCCGCCATCAGGCGCGCCACCAACAAGCGGTAGGCTTCGATCATGACCTTCGGGTTGGAGGCTTTCATTGAAAAAACAAAGTCGTGATATCCGCCCTCGCGCGCGAGCCGTGCAAACTCCAGCGCGCTTTCCACCATCCCCAGCGGACTGTCGCCGTACCGGTTCATGATACGGTCAGACAACGATCCATGATTGGTGCCAATCCGCATGGCGCGACCCAGGTCCTTGCACAAGGCAACCAAGGGGGAAAATTGCGCTCGAATCCGGTCCAACTCGGCCTCGTACTGCATGTCCGTGTACTCGCGCACCTCGAACTTCTTCTTGTCCGCGTAGTTTCCCGGATTGACCCGCACCTTCTCAACCCACTTGGCCGCCTCCATCGCCGCATCGGGCTTGAAATGGATGTCGGCCACCAGCGGCACCGTGCATCCCGCCGCCCGGACTCCGCGCGCAATGTGCTCAAGGTTGGCCGCGTAGACCCTTGTCTGCGCCGTAATCCGCACGATCTCGCAGCCGGCGTCCGCCAGCCCTAACACCTCCGCCACGCACGCGTCCGTGTCCCGGGTGTCGGAAGTGATCATCGATTGGATCCGTATTGGGTGCTTGCCGCCAAGGCCAACATTGCCCACCCGAACCTCACGGCTGAGGCGCCGCCGGTAGTGCAGCAGGTCCGGGCAATAGGCAAGAAGGTCGTGGTCGCTCATGGATGATCGGCTATAAACGATTTCTTCGCGTCCCGCAATCGCCGCCTCCGCCGCCTCCGCCGCGCGTCCCGCTCCCAAGTAACCGGCCATTTCGGCTATTTTCCCCGCTCGACTCTTTCCCTCCCACGATAAACCCTCTCGCTATGACCGACCCGCTCCATGCGCTCTACCAGGCTCGCCCCTACCCGCCCATGAGCCACCCCGTCACCCACCCCGCCCTCATCGCCGCAGCCGCCACTTTGGCCGGACTCCACCCGGTTGCCGCTGACCATGCACGGGTTCTGGAAATCGGCTGCGCCTCCGGCCACAACCTGCTGCCGCTTGCCCAAGCTTACCCCGAGGCCCAATTCACCGGCATCGACTTCAGTGAGCCGGCCATCCAACTCGCCCGCGAGGCCGCCGCGGCCGCCATGCTCGACAACATCACCTTCATCGCCGCCGACTTGCGCACCTTTGACCCGGGCGACGGCCTCTTCGACTACGTCATCGCCCACGGCGTCTTCTCCTGGGTCGACCACGAGACCGCCACTGCCCTCCTCAGCCTCTGCCACAACGCCTTGGCTCCCTCGGGCGTCGCCTGCGTCAGCTACAATGTCCTCCCAGGATGGGCGCTGCGCCAGCCGCTCGCAATGCTTGCCAGCGCCCTGGCCAACCACCCCTCCGCCGCCGCCACCTCGGACCTGCCACTCAACGGCCTGCCCGACCTCTTCGACGCCTTCTTCGCCGAGTCAACCACTTCCTACGGCGAACACCTCCGCCAAAACGCCCACGACATGGCCGCCAAAGGCCCCGACATCCTCGCATTCGACGATCTCGCTCCCATCAATCACCCCTGCTACTTCGTCGAGTTCCTCGACGCCTCCAACCGCGCCGGATTGCGCTACCTCGGCGAAAGCAATCCGTCGGAAAATACCCCCGCAGAACTTCCCGACGCCGCTCGCGAAAAACTAAAAATCTATGCCGACGACCCGCGCCTGCTCCAACAACTCATCGACTTCCTGCTAGGCCGGACATTCCGCACAAGCTTGTTGTCCCGGACCGATGGCACCGAACTGGTAGATATCACCTACCAGCGCGTCCTCGGCCTCGCCGCACGCACCTCCCTGCGCCACGCCGGCTCGCTGCGCGACTTCTCCGCTGGCGCCCGCATGCGCTTCACCGCGGGCGACGAGGATGTGGTCACCGAACTCGACCACCCAGAGGCCAAAGCATTGCTTTCCTCACTCATCCAAGCCTCCCCGGCCTGCCCTCCGCTCACCGACACCATCGCCGCCATGCACGCTCTGCTGCCCGACGGCTGCGACACCTCGCCCCAGCGCCTCGCGCGCCTCGTCATGGATGGCGTCCGCCACGGCTGGATCGAGCTGCGCGCCGCCCCCGTCGCACTGCCGCCGCCACCCGGCGAAATGCCAGCAATCAGCCCGCTCCACCTCCACCACGCCGGCCGGAATGAACCGTTAGTTGATGTCTATCACCAGCCGTGCTCGTTCCGTGAAGCCGCACACTATCCGATAGCCGCCGCCATGGACGGCACCAGGACGCTTGATGAGCTTGCAGAAATCGCTAAGCGTCAGGACCCAGCATTGGACTTCCGCGGCTGGCTCCACCACCTCCACATCCGCGGCCTGGTCCACTGAATTTCGCTCTATCAAAAACGCGGGTTCTAGTGTCTAATACAGGGTGATGGACCGCGCCTTTCGTTTCTCTATCGTCGCACGGATTGCACTGGTAGTACTGCTAGCCAGTCTCTGCGCCCTCTGGCTCCTGCCGCGCAAGGCCTCCCCAGCAGCAGCCGCTACTCCCACGCGGGCGCCTAGCGCCTCGTCCGGAGAATCTGCTCGAGCTAACAGCAACAAAGTCCTCCGCGACGCCCAACTGTGGCTGGCGCAAATCGCACCCGCCGCAGGCGCATCCAAACGGCCGCTGACTCCTGCCGACCGCACGGTCGCCAAGGCCCGGCGCGCGGCCATGGAACAGCTCATGCGCACCGATCCGCAGGCCGCCCTGCAACAGGCCGTGAGCTTGGAAGTTTGGCACAACCTGCCGCAGGAACTTCAGGCCGACATCGAGGAACCCTTCAGCGCGCTCGCCGCGGTTGACGTCTTCCCGGTCTGCCCGGCCAATCCAACAGATCCCACCGACCAGTTTCCAACAGCAATCCGCAGCCTCCGCGTCGCTGGGCGAGAGCCGCTGGAAGCCTTTGTCTATGGCCGCCGGCTTGGCCTAACCTCGAAGTCCAACACTCCTGTCCAAGGGATCCGCCTGGGCCAACTAAGCGCTCTGCGCGAGGATGTCCTCCACCCCCTCGCACCCAGCGAACTGGCCCTTGCCGAGCGGCTCTTCCCGCTTGCCAACCCGCTGGCCGAGCGCGACTTCCATACCGGTGCCGCGCTCGGTTCCACACCCGTGGCCGCCCTCGCCGGCGGAAAAATCTTCAAATTTGCCGACCGCGCCAGCCTGGCAACCTTTGATTCCGCCATCGCCGCTCTGGACCGCGCCCCCGGGCCGGACACCGGTGCAAGCGTGCTTTTCGCCCCTTTCCCTGAGACTCAAGACGGCTCGTTTGACCTCCAGGCCGCCACCACCTCCACTTTCCAGCTCGCCAGTGTTTGGACTGAAACGAAAAAAAAGGTCTACATCATCCGCTGCGACTTCTCCGACAAGACCGATGCCGCATTCCCCAACCTCGCCTCCGCCACCTACGAGACCCTCCTCAACACCCAAATCTCGGACAACATCAAGACCTTCTCCTACGGCAAAACTTGGCTGGAGGCCACCGTCTCGCCCACCGTCATCCGCCTGCCCCAAACCGCCTCCTACTACGCCACGGCCACCAACGGCACCTCGCGCAACAGCGACCTCCTCGCCCATGCCAAAACCGCCTTTAGCAACCTCCCGGGCAACTCCACAATCCTAGCCAACTACAACTTTATTGGCGTCTCCTTCGCTTCCATCGGCATGAAAATCGGCGGCCTGACCTACGCCGGACTCGCCCAGCTAGGCGATAGCGGCGTTTGGTTCCAAGGAACCGCGGATGCCTCCGTCCACGTCCACGAGTTCGGCCACAACTACGGCCTCGGCCACTCCAGCTTCTGGAAGCCCTCCACCCTGAGCACCAACCCGGTCGACCCCCTCGGCACCAGCGATGAATACGGCGACCCCTTCGACGTCATGGGAGGCGGCGGCACCGATCACTCGCCCCACGCCGAGGCCAAACAACGCCTCAACTGGCTCGCCTCCGGCGATTGGACTGATGCCACCGCCGCCGGCAGCTCTAACCACCGTATCTACCGCATCGACCACATGCTCTCCTCCGGCGTGCGCGGCATCCGCCTAACCAAGGCATCTAACGAATACTACTGGCTAACCTACCGCCGCCAGTTCCCCAACGAATGGTTGCGGGCCGGTGCCAACATCGTCTGGCAGCGCGCCTTTCAAGACCGCTCTTGGCTTCTTGACATGAATCCGGGCTCGCTGGCCGGCACCAGCGACCGCACCGACGGCTCGCTGCCCATCGGCCACACCTACTCGGACGCAAACACCCACGTCACCGCCCTTGCCCGAGGCGGCGCCTCGCCTAACGAGTATCTCGACCTCCGCGTCAACATCGGCACCTTTCCTGGCAACCTGCCACCGACCGTCACCCTGACCGGCCCGTCGACCATCGGCGCGCGCCATACCTGCGTGTTCACCGCCGAGGCGAGCGATGCCAACGGCGACGAGCTCGCCTACTCGTGGGACTTCGGCCAGGGCTTCACCTTTGACAACAACCCCTCCGCGTCCTTTGCCTGGAACAGCGGCGGCACCTTCACCGTCAAGGTCACCGTCTCAGACATGAAGGGCCACAAGACGGTTGCCACCAAGACCGTCACCGTCACCGACCCGATTAATACTTGGACCGCCCGGGCTAACACCTCAATCGGCAACTTCACCACCCTCGTTGCCAGCACAACAAAGGTGCTCGCCGCGGGCGAAAAGCAGCAGACCGGCGGTGCCGGCCCGGCCGCAACCTCGACCGACGGCACCACTTGGACCTCCTACATGCTCGGCCCTAACCAGCATATTTTCGGCGGAGTTTGGGATGGCTCACAGTTCGTGCTAGCAGGCATGGACTACAACGGCAGTGCTTTTGTCGGCTGCATTCTAACCTCCACGACGGGAAATTCCGCCTCTTGGACCCGGCAGGTTCTCACCGGTGCCCCCTTGCGCGCCATGTCCTACGGTGCCGGCGTCAATATTGCCGTCGGTGACAACGGCACCATCCGCCGCTCCACGAACGGAAGCTCATGGTCGCTGGTTACTTCGGGCACCACCAACCACCTCTATGGCGTTGCCTATGGCGGCGGTAGATTCATCGCCGTTGGCTTCGCCACCGCCGGTTCGGGAAACTGTTGCGTCCTTTCCTCCTCCGACGGCCTTTCGTGGACGAACATCTCTGCCACCGCCGCCGCCGAACTCCTCTCCTGGCACGACCTGCGCTCCATCGCCTGGGCCAACGACCGCTTTCTCGCCTCCGGCTGGTATTCAAAGCTGCGCAGCTCCACGGACCTCGGAGCCACCTTCCCCACCACCCGCAGTGATACCGAGGACATGCCCGCCTTTGCCTACGGCAACGGCGTCTACTTCACCGCTGGCATCAATAAAACCAATGCCGACGCTGACATCGATTTGGTCTCCAGCGATGGAGCTAACTGGACGCCGCTGGCCACCCCAAGCGTCGCCAACCGCCGCGCCGCGATCTTCTTCAACAACACCTTCATCACCGCCGGCGACTCAGGCAGTATCCGCCAGTCGGCGGCAATCCCGCCCAGCACCAACGGTTATATTGCCTGGCGCGACACCTTTTTTCCCGACCACGGCACGCTCACTACTCTAACTGCGGACGGCGACAGCGACGGGTTGAAAAACTTCTTCGAGTACGCTCTTGCCACCTCGCCGACGAACGGTGCCGAGGGTTCCTCGGTTGCCCCTCAGGCGATCCTGTCCACCGACCCGTTGCTAACAGGCCGGATCTGCGCGCGTTTCACTCTTCCGGAGCCGGCCCGTGCGGATGTCCGTTACATCGTTGAGGCCGCCGATCTCCTTGGAACTTGGACGCCCTTGGCTACCAAGGTGGGCACCGGATCATGGATATGGAACCCGGGCGGCACCTCGCGCGTTGTCCTCGGTACCCCGGCGGCGGGCAAGGTTCTCGTCACCGTGGGCGATTCCCAGCCCATGAGCGCCGCGTCCAAGCGCTTCATCCGCCTGCGCTGCGTGGTCAACCAGTGAGCTAACACCGCTGCCAGCTAGGAATCCGCATCTGGCGTTAGACGCGTCACGGCGTCCTCGATGGCCTGGCTTATTTTTTGGTAGATCACCTTTGGCTTGGTCTTGCTGCCCACGCGCAGCTCTTCGAGTTCTGCATCGAAGCGCAGCGGGTGGCCAAACTTGACGATCACCTTGTGCGCCGGGCGAGGGAATTTCATGTGGCGCCCATATGCCTCGTGCAAACCAAACACGCGGACGGGCACGACCGGAGCGGCCGAGCGGCCCGCGATCAAGCCGACGCCGGAGCGGAATGGCTGCATGGCACCGTCTTCGGTGCGCGCACCTTCAGGAAACAGGATCAAGGCGTTGCCGCCCTCCAACACCTCCAACCCGGCGCGCAGACCGGCCATTGCGCCACCCTCCTGGTTGACCGGAATCGCGTTGACCTTGCGCATGATCGTGCCAAGCACCGGAATAAACGACGACTCGCGCGCCAAGTAGTACGCCTCGCGCTCAAGCGCTCCACCGATCGCCCCGGGGTCGACAAAGCTCTCGTGGTTGCTCGCCAAGATCACGGCTCCAGTCAGCGGCACCCGCTCGGCGTTGAAAACCTCCCAGCCAAAATAATAGTTGAACAGGCAGCGGAACATTCCGCGCCCAAGCCAGTAAACCGGCGCAATCCGCACCGCGGCCCTCTCCCCACCATCCTCGTGTGCTGTGGCTTGTTGCGTTGCCATGCGGCTCTTCTAACTACATTTTCGCGCTAACCAATCAAAAGGTGGTGCGGCAGCGCAACCCGCACGCTTCCCGCTAGAATTTCAAAGCGCGCTGGCAGCAGCCCGGCCGGTTCGCCGTCGGCCTCAATGGCCACGCACGCATTGCTGGTGATTGAAACGCTCCTAAGCAAGGTATGGTTAAGGTGGGCAAGCTGCTCATGCTCGCCGCGATAGATCCTGTGCACATTCCGCAGCAGCCACCCCGGCGTGGCCGCGCCCAGCACCGCGAGGTCCAGCAGCCCGTTGTCCACCCGCGCCTGTGGCGCAATGGTTAGCCCGCCGCCAAATGCCCGCCCGTTGGCAACCGCGATGCAGCGCGCCACCTGCGGCAGCGCCGGCCCGCCATCGATTGTTAGCTCCACCAGCGGCGGCTGATAGCTTCTGAGAGACTTGAGGATCGCAAAAAGGTACGCTGCGCTGCCGCCAAACCACCGCGGCATCCGCGCCACCGCCTCGGCAACCCGTGCGCTCTGGCCGCAGCTTGCGACGTTGGCAAAGTAGCGCACCACCGCCTCGCCGCCGGCCCCAACACAACTGAGCCGGCCCACGTCCATCCGAATGAAACCCTCCGCTGCCTGGCAGGAATCCAATGACCGCACCAAATCGCATCCGGTTCCGGCCGCCACCGCCACCAGCACCGCCGCCGGATTGATCGGCGCAGCGTCGGAAAAATAACCGTTAAGCACCTCGTTGAACGTCCCATCCCCGCCCACCACGAAAATCCGCTCCACCCCGCCCTCCAGCGCCGCACGCGCAACCGGTCCCGCCTCGCCCCGTGCCGTGGTCACATGCACCCGCGGGCTCTCGCCACGCTTTTCCAACTGCCGTCTTAGCCGCTCCCACACCGCCGCCGCGCGACCGCGCCCGGCGGCCGGGTTCAAGATGGTTAGGCTGCGCATCTACTTGCGCCCGGCTTCCTTCTCCACCTTGCCGATGATGATCCGGTCGGCCAGGCTAGGAGCGATGGCCGCCAGCCAGGAAAGATAGCGCAGCTTGCCGGGCACAAAAATCGTCCGCTTGCGCTTGCCCACCGCCTCCACGATTGCGCGGGTCATCTCCTCGACGGGAATGGCTCCCGCCCCATGGCTGTGGGAGGACTTGCCCTTCGGCGCTCCGTCGTAACCCAGCGCCTGTTCGCGCAGCCGCGTGCCGCTGATCCAGTGGGCGATGACGGTTAGCACATCCACCCCGCTGTCGCGCAGCTCCATCCGCAGTGAGTTGCAAAACCCCTGCACCGCATGCTTGGAGGCCGCATAACCAGTGTGATAGGGAACTCCGATAATCCCCTGCACCGAGGAAATCGCCACCAACATCCCCTTGCTCGCACGCAAATGCGGCAGCGCGTAAAACGTCGGATTGGCCACTCCCCCGTAGTTGACCTCCATCACCCGCTGCAGCAATCCTGGATCAGTTAGCTTGGAAAACTCCGCCCACATCCCGATTCCAGCGCACGCGATTAACAAATCAATCCCGCCAAACCTGCTAACCGTTTCCTCGACCAGCCGCGCCGAATCCGCAGGAAGCGTCACGTCTCCAACAACCACCAGCGGATCCACCCCATGTGCTGTCCGGCAGCGCTGCGCAACCTCCTCAAGGGCCTCCGCCGAGCGCGCAAACAACACAAGCTTGGCCCCCGCCGCGGCAAAGGCCAGCGCCAGCTCAGCCCCCAGTCCCGATGAGGCACCGGTGACAATGACCGTCTTGCCTTGGAACAGCCCGGGGTTCATGACATAACATCCGCGGCGGCCTTTTGCTCCACCTGCTCGGTGTTAGCCTCGGTTAGGCCAAACACGTTGTTGCCGGCGGCAAAAACATTGTGCGGATCCAGCGCATGTTTGACCGCCTGGATGGCGGTGATGGCACCCTGGGAATGGACCTGGGGCATGAAGTCCTGGCGCACCTTGCCCACGCCATGGTGGTGGGAAAGCGAGCCGCCCTGCTCAAGGATCACCTCGCGCAGGCGATGCTCGATTGCATGGTAGGACTTCTCCGCATTCTTCATCCCGCGGCCAAAAAAGCCCATGGTGAAGTAGATGCACACGCCTGCCTGATAGATCTGTGAGATCCGGTACGAAAGGTAGGGCCTGCCTGGCACGCCGTGCTGCTTGCACAGGGCGAAGAGTTCCTTCTCCACCTCGCCGGTGATTGCCTCAATCCGGTCCCATGGCGCGGAGGTTTCGAATGTCTCGCCGAGCACGCCAAGCTTGTTGAGGAAGTCGCGGATGTAGGCGATGGCAAAGGTCACCCGGTAGCCGCGCTTGCCCGCTTCCGGTCCACCGGCCAGGCCGCCGGTTTTCTTGGCCAGCGCATTGAGGGTTTCGTCCTGTTGCCGCACCTCGGCCACGGCCCCTTCCATGACCACGGTGCAGACAACCATCGTCTTCGGGTCAAAGCCCTTCAGGTCGACCACGTAGTATTGTTTGAGGCACCCAACAAAATTGTGCCATTTGCTGCCAACCGGGCTAAGCGCGCGCCCGAGGCGAAACTCGGTCTTGTTGGCCATGCGCAGGCTCGCCGGCCGCGCGCCCGATCCCTGGACAGCCTTGAGGAACACCAGACCGGCGGCAAAATCCTTGAAAATAAACGAGGCGAATCGCCGGACCTCGGGCAGCGCGTGAACCTGCAGCACCGCCCGGGTGATGATCCCCAGACTCCCCTCACTGCCAAACGAGAGCGTCCGCGGATGAATTCCCACCGAGCTGCGCGGATTGACCGGCAGCGATTTCACTTCGCCGCGCGGCGTGACCAACACCGCCTCCAACACGATGTCCTCGATGTTGCCATAACGGTTTTTCTTCATCCCGCTCGCATTCGTCGCAATCCAACCGCCAAGGGTGGAGAACTCCATGCTGTCGGGAACGTGACCGGATGTTAGCCCGCGCTCTTCCAACTTCGCTTCAAGATCCTTGCCGGTGATCCCGGCCTCCACGACAATGAGATGGTTCTTCTCATCAATCTCCAAGATCCGGTCCATCCGGCTCATGTCCACCGAGACGATCATCCGCATCTCGTCGCGCGGACACAGCAGCGCCCCGGAAACATTCGTCCCCCCGCCGTAGGGAATGAGCACCACGTCATGCCCATCCGCCAGCCGCACCAGCTCAACAACCTCCGCCTCGGCCTGCGGGTACACCACCAAGTCGACCACCCGCTCGGGCGCCGTGCCGCCCAAAATTCGATAGATCTCCTCCACGCTCAGCTGGCCGTGGCTGTGCACAAGACGCTCCTGCGTGCTGGAGGCAATCTGCCCCGGCTCTAACACGCGCGCGAGCTCGCTCTCAAAACCCGCGTTGTGCACCGCCGCTGGCAGCTCGGTCGGCGGCGTGGGCTCCTGCAGCAGGTCCTCGGTGAGCGGCAGGCCTAACACCTCCTCGACGAACGGGATGAACTTCGGCAGCGGCGGGCCCGCCAGCGGGTAGCGAGTGCCGGTCACGCGCACGACGCCGGGGGCGCAGAACTCAAACTTCGTGTCGCGGTAACCCCAGAGGTGGGGAACCCGTTCGCCCGGACTCGGGTCATACGACCGGTCGGTGCCGCGGCCCACGCGGTTGCGCGCCCGGCTGCGGAGCACGTAGAAGACAGCGAGAATAAAAAGCCCGGTGAGGAGATAGAGTGGAAAATCCATGAGACAAATCGAGGTTCAACGGCTCGGCTCAGGCCTGATGGCCGGCTTCTAGCAACTCAGGGGCCTCCCGCCGCGCCGCGCCCGCCGCTATGGACTTCCCTTGCAACGCCTGGACCGCCTCGTGCACATCCTTGGCAATCTTGTGGGAAACCGAGGAGACGCTGTCGCCATCCAACATCGCAAGATAGCTCTCGGCCGGGATGATCTTGCCAAAGCGCACCCTAACAGGGTGGGCGTTGATGAACGATTCGCCCTTTGGCAGTGCCTCACAGGCGCCGCTGATGAAAGCTGGCAGGATCGGCGCACCGGAGGCCAAGGCAATGAGACCAAGGGTGCTGCGGAAGGACTGCAACTGGCCGTCCTGGCTGCGCGACCCTTCCGGATAGAAAATCAGCGAGTGGCCATTGCGCAGGATCTGCGCCGGCAGCGCCACCGCCTTGGGGATGTTCCGGCACTTGCGGTCAAACGGAATCGCCCCCAGCGTCGCCTGCAGCAGCCAGGCTAAAAACCGGCTACGGAACCAGTAATCCGCCGCCGCGGTCGGGTGGATCTGCGCCGCCAGCGGCCCAACAGCGGTCATCAACACCCCCGTGTCGACGTGGCTGGTGTGGTTAGCTACCAGAATGAATGGGCCGCGCTCAGGAATGTTCTCGCTCCCGTCGCACTCCAGCTTCAGGCGCCGCTTGCAGATCCTCCGCACCAGGCTGTTGCTCGCCCGGTGGATCGCCCGCTTGTAAGTCGGCGCCGTCCATGCCTGCGCATCGACCGGACGCACCAGACGGGTTAGGACTAACACCTTTTCTGCTTTTGCCAACTTCACCACCTGTTGTTCGTCCTCGCGGCCGGCGGCAAAATTGATCGTGTCCAGGGTGTTAGTTTGCTTGTGGGCGAGGATGTCCAGCGGGGCTCCCACCTCGGTTTTGCGCCGCGGCATGCGCAGCAGATAGCGCTCAATGCCGGGGAGGTGCACGTCATGGAAGTAGCTCTTCCAATCCAGATCGTGGAGCAGGCAGGGAAACTGTTTGCGGTCCTCCACGCCGAGGGCGTCCCACATCGGGCGCAGGTTGAATGTTAGAAACCGCGCCTGGTTAGCCGCGTACGGTCCATAGATCGCCGCGGTGTTGCGCAGCCACTGCACGCGGTTGCGCCGCGCGCTGAGGGCGGCATGGCGCTTCTTGCCCCACGGCGTGCGCTTGAGCGGAACATGCAATTTCTCCAACACCCGCAGCGGCCGCAGGTACCAGTCGACCCGGCGCAGAAAGCCGGTGACCTCCGGGAAAGTGAGGTGCGGAAGCTTCGGAGCCTCCTTGACCTCAACTCGGCGCAGCGGAGCGTTTTTGAAATACTCCACCATGTAATCACGCAGTCCCTTGAGGAGAAGCGGCTTGTCCATCCCTGAAGCAACCTGGTAGACGCGTGCGCCCTTGCCGCAGTGGGTCCACGGAATGGCCATGAGCAGAGCGTTGACCACCGTGTCGGCAGGCACGACATCAAGAACCGCCTCGGGATTTCCGGGGAACTCGACGAGCTGGCCGCGGGCATATCCAACAATGAGGGGATCCATCATGCGGAAGCCGTCAATCCAGCCGGGTGCCGGCGACTGCAGCGAGCTCTCGATGATAGAGGGGCGCAGAATCAGCGCCTCAACGTCCCCGAGGTGGCGGATGAAGAGCTGCTCGCCCATCGCCTTGGTGAAGGTGTAGGTGTCCTTCCAGCCGCGTCGGCGCGCCCAGCGCAGCCCTTCAGTGACCATGGCGTTCTTCCCGCCGCTCTGGCGAATCCGCCCAATTTCCGCGGTGATGGCCGCCACTTCCTCGGACACATCAAAGGTTTCGCCCGGTGCCACCCCACCCGGCGTCCAGCCTGGGTCCAACACGGACTCAAACACCGGACCAGCCACGTTGCTAACATAACAGGTCGAGATGTGCGCCACGAACGGCCGCTTGGCCGCCTCCCGCGCAAACTTCAATATCCGCTGCGGACCAAGGGTGTTAGTCTCTAGCGCCGAGTCCAGCGGGGCGTCAAACACAGCCAGTGCGGCGCTGCTGATGACCACATCCACCTCGCTGCTGAGCATCGCATAGGTTTCCGGTGCCATCGCCAGCCCGTCCTTGGACAGGTCCCCCTCAACCGCCTGCACCCGCTCGGCGACAAAACTGGCAAATCCGCTCCCGTGGCGCTCACGCAGGAAATCAAACGCCGTGGAGTCAATCACCTCCTTCTGCAGCACTTCCGCGGCGGTAAGCGGATTGCCCGCGCGGTCCTTGCGCGCACGGATCATCACGTAGGTCCGCTTCGTGTTTGGCAGCTTGCGCAACAGGGTCTCTAGCAGAACCTTGCCTACCAGGCCGGTCGCTCCTGTGACAAACAGTGTCTTGCCGGTATAGTAACTGGCTCCGATTGAGTGCTGCATCCCCCCACAGGTCGCGGCTGGGGCCGACACAGTCAATCACATTAAGCTTCCGCAGCCATCCTCAGGGCCCCCTGCGCACCCCATCGGCGCTGGGATTCCACGGGGCATCAAACAGTTAGCAGGTTGCGCCCCGGGTTTCCAGCTGCACCGCTCAAGCAGGTGCGAGGCGGGCGGCGAGGGTTAGAATTTCCGGGTGTACGCGCAGGCCCTCGATCCACGGCTGCGGAAGCGGGGCAGCCTCGGCGGCGGCACCGTAAACCAGGCCAAGCACCAGTCCGCGCGCGGCGTTGTCGCCTCCGGCCATGGCGTTCTCGATCAGGGCGCTGGTTGGATCCTGCGGATAGCGCAAGAGAAGATGGCAGATGCCGACGAAGGCGTCCTGCACGTGGCACGACAGCCCTAACTGTTTTAGCGCCTGCGCATCGGCGGTCTTCGCCTTGCTGCTAGCCTCCGGTGCGGCGAGCCAGCCGGTGATTTTTTCCCAGTGGCCAAGCTCGGCAGTCTGGCGCAGCGCGGCGGGGATGGCGGTGCCTTGTTGGACGTGGAGAGCTACGCGGGCAAAGAACTCGGCGGCCTCGACGACGGCGGGGTCCCCGTGGGTGAAGGCGGTCTGAGCGCGCGCGGCTTCGATGAGAGCTTCCGGGTTGTCCCAAGCTAACAGGAACAGCGGGCCGATCCGCCCGGCCCCGCCCATGTCGCTGGACCCGGAGGCCGCCTGGTCAACCGGGGCGCTGGCCGCCAGCTTGGCCAGGGTGCCACGGGTCGCCCCGTCGAGGTAGCTGTGAGTGGTCGGATCCTCCCAGAAGCGGCGCCAGCGGGCGGCGAAGTCGTTCAAGTCAAAGCGGCCAACAGCGGCAAGCGAGCGCAGCAGGATCATTGTCTGGTCGCCGTAGTGAGTCAGGTCGCCGGCACCCTTGCCGGGATGATAGGTTGTTAGTGGCGCCTGATAGTCGCTGATCCTGCCGAGCTTGCTGGCGATCTCAGCTTGGTCGTAGATCCAGTGGGACCCGAGGGCCAGCGCGTCGCCGACAAGCGAGTAGGTGAGGATGTGGGTGTTTCGGGTGTTCATGGGAGGATGGGGACCGAAGGATGGTTGGATTGGAGCGCCTCTGCGCGGCGCGCGACTTGGTTGATGAGTCCGCTGAAGATCAGGCCGTGAAGCGGATAGAGCGCGTACCAGTAAAGCCAACCGGCCAGCCCTTTGGGGGCGAACAGGGCCGTCTGGGCCAGCAAGGTCTGGCCGTCCTCGTGCGGCGTGACCTCAAACTCAAGCCACGCCTTGCCCGGCACCTTCATCTCCGCCCGCAGCCGCAGCATCACGCCGGGCGCCACCGCCTCGACCCGCCAAAAGTCCAGCGCGTCGCCAACCCGCAGCCGGTCCGCATCCCGGCGGCCGCGGCGCAGGCCAACCCCGCCTAGCAGGCGGTCAAGAAGCCCGCGGATTTCCCAGGCCCAGTTCATGAACAACCACCCGCGGCGGCCGCCAAGGCCGCTGAAAACCTGGTAGAGCGCCTCGGGCGTGGCCGCCACCACTTGCTGGCGCCGCTCGATGACCATGCCCTCGCGGGTTGTTAGGACAACCGGCGCCACGTCCCCGCCGAGATATCCTAACGCATCCGACCATGTCGTTTCTATCTTGCTGGCATCCAACACCGCCAGGGCGCGCTCAACCGCGGTGCGGTAGCCAACCGGGCGGATGTCGGGGAAAAGCTCGGCGGCGCTTGGATCGCGAACGATGTTTTCGTTGCGCAGGCCCTCGATCAGGGGGCGGGCGATGGCCGCGGGGATCGGCGTGACCAGGTTTACCCAGTAGGACGAGAGGCGCGGGGTGAGCACCGGGACGGCGACCATCCAGCGCTTCAAGCCGCGCACCTCGGCGTAGGTCTGCATCATCTCCCCGTAGCTCAATACTTCGCGCCCGCCGATCTCAATGATGCGCCCGCTGCTCTGCGGGACCTCCAGCGCTGCTGTTAAGTACTCCAGCACCGCGCGGATCCCTATCGGTTGGGTCCGTGTGTAGACCCAGCGCGGGCAGATCATGATGGGCACCCGCTCAGTTAGGTAGCGCAGCATTTCAAACGACAAGCTGCCCGAGCCGACGATCACGCCGGCGCGGAACTCGGTGACCGGCACGCCGGCGCTTCGCAGGGCGACACCAGACTCCTGGCGCGAGCGCAGGTGCTCGGAGAGTTCGGGCGAGTCCTCGGCGAGGCCGCCAAGGTAGATGATGCGGGCCACCCCGGCGGCGCGCGCGGCAATGGCGAAGTTTTCCGCGGCGCGGATGTCGCGCTGCTCGAAGCCGCTGCCGGCGCCGAGGCTGTGGATCAGGTAGTAGGCGACGTCCACGCCGCGCATGGCCTCGGTTAGGCTCTCGGGCCGGAGGACATCGGCGGCGACGATCTCGACGGCGTCGTGCCACCCCCGCCCTTGCAGTCGCCCGGCATCGCGCACCATGCAACGCACCCGGTACCCGCGCCCCAACAATATCGGCACCAGCCGTCCGCCAATGTACCCGGTGGCCCCGGTGACCAAGATGGTCGCCGAAAAATCAGTCTTTTGTGGGTGGTCTTCGGGCATCCTTCAATTGAACGGCTACGGCCCAACCTCAGCCCGGATGGCCGCCAGCACAACGTCGGAAACCGAGCATCCAGGAAAAGCTGGCAGGACTGGCCCCGTGGCTGGCCGCCCCTGAAGTTATTTTTGGTTCCTCACCGAACCATGAGGGAACGCGGCGGTCCACCCCCACTCCTGAAACGTTTCCTATGAAAACCAAGATCAACAGCTTGCCCAAGCAGCGGTTCCCCAAACCCACTCACCTTGATGGATCGGTGATTGGCATGCATCCCATCTAACCTCATTTGCCGTTCCATACTGAACGCCAACGGCGTGCGCCCTCCAGCCCAGGGTTGGCCTCTTATCGAGGTGAGCCGCAGGCCACCGTGGACTGCTGTAGCTTGCTACCGCTGTGAGCGGTCCAGCTTGCTGGCGGGAACCCGCTCCGCCCGCCCATTCAACGCTCCCTCCGCGGCGGCGCGGAAGAATAGGGGCCGGGCGCGGGTGAGCAGGCGGGAGCCTCCCCCGGGCATGCCGCAGCGAGCTGCGAGCATCACAGCGGTAGCAAGCTACAGCAGTCCACGGTTGGCCTGCGGCCCACATCGAAGTGCAACGCGGATCCACCTCTGAGTGCGCCGTTCCATACTTCTAACGCCAAGGGCGTTGCGCCCACCAGCCCAGGATTGGCCGAATGCAGTGAGGCTTACCTTGGGAAAAAGCCCGGTACATGAGCGAAGCGCAACGCGGTTCCGCCGGCCTCAGGGACAACGAAGGAAGCGCTTAAGCCTGAAGCCGACATTTCAGCCGGCGCCATCAACCGCATCAAGAACTTGCTTGAATGCGTTCTGTAAAATGGAGAACGGCAGTTTTTCCTGCTCCAAGCGTGGTGCGGCGGTTCCGGCATGGGTGCGGAGCGCATCCATGGTGGATTTTTCCTCGGCGGTAAGCCTCGTCGGCTCATGCCTAATCGGATTCGGCTCGGTGGTACAGAATGAGCTCCGCCCCCCCGGCCGAGCCAAAGTGCACCACTGAAGTGACCACCGGCTCCGGCGCTCCATCGTGGCCTAGGGCAACGTCCTAGGAACCATCCCCCAGCCAATATCCCTAGAAGGAAGAAGAGCTAGAAGGCTGAAGAACTTGCAGCTTTTCTAACACCCGGGGTGGGTCAGGCACGGGGGCAGACGAGGGAGACTTCCGACCCAACGTCTAACGCGCTCGTGCCCTAAGTTCTCGAGCTTCGGACCGAGCAATGGCGGGAGGGTCTCGGGGGTCTCGGACTCTTGACCTCAGCCTCGTAGTTGATCGCTGCAGCCACCCGGGCAAGAAGATCACCCTGACCATTCTCCGTGCTCGTCCCCGTCTGCCATTCCGCCTCCCACGTCGCCTACGGCTCGCTGCGCATGGAGCCCGTCTACATGGCCCTCGGCCAAACCGCCGGCATCGCCGCCGCCCTCGCCATCAAGGCCAACCTCCCCGTCCAGCAACTCCCCTACCCATCCCTCCGCCAACGCCTCACCGCCACCGGCCAAGTCACCGCGCTGAAAAATGAATGAATGGTTTTTCACCGCGAAGCCGCGAAGCCGCGACGGCCGCGACGGCCGCTAAAGGCGTTAAGGTTTTGTGGGTTGGGAGTTCGACGTTCGATGTCAGACGCCAGGCCCTGCTAATGAATGAGTGTTTGCCGCAGAGCGGAGGCCGCGGATCCCCTCACAGGTCGCGCAGCAGGTCCTCCATGTCGGGGAGACGATAGCGCTGGCACAGGTCCCGAACCTCGTTGAGGTCGAGTTGCGGATTGCACCGAATGAGTTCCACGATGTCGCCTTTGGATTTGAATCCCCCCGCATAGAGCTTCAAGGCGATCAAATGCGGAACCGGGACAATCCTCAGAGCGCTGCCCGCATGAACCACTAGGGTGCTCTGAGCCAATGCTTCGTCGATGACCGCTGGAAATCGGTCGGCGTAACTGATGATTTGCACCAGCCCCGCAGGCCCAAAGACATCGATTACCCCGCCGAGCGGATCTTCGGCATCGGGTTCCCGCAGTTCAGCCGCGAAGCCTGCGCGCCTGAGTTCCGCGGCGAGCACCCGCAGGGTTGCAACGTCCGCGTTGACCCCGAGATCGATATCGTCCGTGTAGCGGACGTAGCCGTGCGCCGCCAGGGCGATGGCACCGATCACGATCGCCTCCACGCCATGTTCGCGCAGCGTTTCGGCAACCGCCTCCGCCATCCGCACCGTTGACCGCCCCCCACTCATTCCTTAGCCCGCGGCACCGGGCGCAGCTCCTCAAACCCTTGCCCCATTTCCAGGGCCGCGTGAATCCGCTCGCTCACCGACATCTTCCCCACCCGCTCGATCTCCGCTTGCCTCGACGCCCCCGCCGAGACACTGCTACGCGCCCCGCGGATCTCCCTCGGCTCGGCAGCCTCGTCGTCCGGCAATTCCATGGTCCCCATCTGGCTACGCCCAATTCCCTTCTCCGTCAAGGAGCCCGGGCAGTTCCTTCAACCTATCGAGCACCCACCGGCTCAATTCACGCTGACCCCCGGCTAGGTTCTGATGTCCCTCCGGCGCCCATAACCGGCTTTTGCCGGAGCAATCCTAGGGGGAAGTTGGCAGGTGGTACAGAGCCTCCGCTGGCCAACGTGCCCCAAAGGGGCATAAGGCGATAGCCTAGGGCCAGCGAAGCGCAGCCCTAAGTTGTTGTTTTAACAAATATTCCCGCCCTGAAAGGGCGGAACCGCGCCGCATCTTCGCGACGTCGCCGTACGCTACTCAAATTTTCTTAACTTCGTACCACCCAACACACCCACATCGGCATGAGACAAGTTACTTCCCGATGGGGACGCGGAAACGGCCCCAAGGAGTGGCGATCTCCGAATCGCCTGTCCATGGGAGGACCATGAGGAGCGGTTCCCTCGGAGCTTTGGCAACTCATGGACTGGCGATTCGGAAATCGCCGCTCCTTAGCGCATAATGATAGGGGGTTCCGGGGGCTGCGCGTGAGTACACGCTGACCCCCGGCTAAGTTCTGATGTCCCTCCGGGACGCGGGACGCTGGCCCAAGGAGTGGCGATCTCCGAATCGCCTGTCATGGGAGGACCATGAGGAGCGGTTCCCTCGGAGCATTGGCAACTCATGGACTGGCGATTCGGAGATCGCCACTCCTTGGGGCGATTTGAAAATCGCCGCTCCTTAGCGCATAATGATGGGGGGTTCCGGGGGCTGCGCGTGAGTACACGCTGACCCCCGGCTAAGTTCTGATGTCCCTCCGGGACGCGGGACGCGCTGTTAGACGTTGGACGTTGGGTTCCTATGGCTTGCGGGACCAGACGGTGGATCCGTCTTTGATGGTTTCTTGGACTTGGATAGTGTTGATGAGTTTCGGGTCGATGGCGACGGGGTCGGCGGAGAGGATGACGAAGTCGGCGAGTTTGCCGGGTTTGATGGAGCCTTTTTGGGTGGCTTCGCGGAATTGTTCGGCGCTCCAGAGGGTGATCATTTGCATCGCTTCGTAGGCGGTGACGCGTTGGTTGGGGCCGATGATTTTACCGCTGCGGGAGGTGCGGTTGACGGTCGCCCAGGCGACCTGCATGAGGTTAGGGAGGGCGACGGGGGCGTCGGTGTGGGAGGTGGCGAGCATGCCGGCATCAAGGATCGAGCGCATCGGGGAGATTTGCTGGGCCATGTCGGGTCCGACGATTTGGCCGTACCAGTCGCCCCAGTAGAAGGTGTGCATGGGGAACATCGATGGGAAGATGCCGAGTTCCTTGAGGCGGGGGATCTGGTTGGGGCGAAGGAATTGGCCGTGGATCAGGATGACCTGGCCGGGTTTCACGCCTTTGTCGGTGCTGACGGTTTTAACGGCCTCGATGAGTTGGTCGATGGCGGCATCGCCGTTGGCGTGGACTTTGACTTGCAAGTTGTTGTCGTAGGCTTTGGCGATGGCGGCGATCACCAGCGACGTGTCGGGGATTGATGGGCTGCCGCGGTAGTCGGCGGGCGCGCCGTCCGGAACTAGCAGATAGGGAAGGGTCCGCCAAGTGGTGCGGCCTTGCGGGGAGCCGTCGAGGGTGATCTTCATGCCGCCCATGCGCAGGCGCGAGCGGTAGCCGGGACCCCAGGCTGCCAGCTCGGTGGTGTCGGTGTAGTCGGCAAAGCCGATGACATCGATGTCGAGCAGGCCGCGGGTGGCGAGGCTCTCGAGGTCTTTCGCTTGCGGGCCCATCATCCGGCCTTCGTTGACGGTGGTTTGGCCAAAGCTTTTGGCGAGCTCGAGCGCGCGCTTGAGGCAGTAGTCTTTCCCTTCCGGGGTGGTCGGACTGACGGACTGCAAGGCCGGCTGCCGGGCATGCGGCCGATCTTCCCGCCAACCGGGTCCTTGCTTTCCGCGGTGATGCCCGCCTTGGCTAGACCGACACTGTTCATCACGCTGAAGTGGCCGGAGATGTGGATGATGGAAACTGGGACGGTGGTCGAGACCCGGTCAAGGTCGTCCTTGGTAGGGTGGCGGCCGAGGATGGAGTCGTCGTAGCCCATGCCAAAGATCCAGCCGGTCTGAGCGACGTCGGGCGAACTGGCGAACACCTTAAGCTCGCCGATAAGGGCATCGATGTTGTCCGCCTTGCCGTCCGGGGATGGCAGGAGGTTGGCGCCGACCGCCTGCGCGCCGAGTTGCATCAGGTGGGCGTGGCCGTCGATGAAGCCGGGCATCAGGGTCTGGCCGCCTCCGCCCCATCGTGGCCTTGGGCAACACCCTAGGAACCATCCCCCAGCCAATATCCCTAGAAGGAAGAAGAGCTAGCAGGCTGAAGAACTTGCAGCTTTTCTAACACCCGGGGTGGGTCAGGCACGGGGGCAGGAGAGGGAGACTTCCGACCTCCAACGTCTAACGCGCTCGTGCCGCAAGTTCTCCTCTTATCCGTGTATATCGGTGTGATCCGTGGTTTGGAATTTTCCTGCATCACGCGGTGCCCCGTTTAGGCTTTTTGGCATTGGGGGGAGCTTCGGACCGAGCAATGGCGGGAGGGTTGCGGGGGGCTCGGACTATTGACCTCAGGTGCCTCTTAGTTGATCGCTGCAGCCACCCGGGCAAGAAGATCACCCTGACCTTTATCCGTTTCTGTCACAAGAATGAGCAGAAAACTGCCACCCGGAATCTCATGATTGGGTGGGATTCCCAGCAGCGCTCCGGTTCTGGCCTCATGGTTGTAGAGTAGATCAGCCGTGCTGAGTTTACCCAATAGCTGAGTCGTCGAGAGGTTCGGCCAATGGGGTGACGAAAGATGCTGGGTTATATGACGGTCGATGCTGCCGTGCCGCTTGACGACATGGTCCCAAACGCCTCCGTGGATCGGCAGGGAACTGCCGACGCGCGCATTCATTTCGGTGAACTCATATTCACCATGGTTGTTCATGAGTCCATCGGCGCAAAGATACCCACGATAGCCAATGGCGTGGTAAACCTCCGCAAGCCTTCGAGCGGCTTGCTCCGCAGCGTCCAGCGTGTGAGGATCGAACGACCCATTCAGTGGAATGTGTTCGCGCACCATTTTTCCGTCTTCGTATTCGAGCCCCCCGGTAGCGCGCAGTTCGACGCCGGAGTTTTTTGACTCGAACTCGAACCAAATCGTTTTGAAGCCGATCCTCAGCGTTTCAACAATCACCGGAAATCGGTCGGAGGCTGAGGCCCACTGCCAAAGATTGCCGATGCTGTCGTCGAGTTCGCCCAAGTCGTCGATCCAGATCGACCCCGCTGTTCGCGCCGCCGGTTCAAGAACCCGCGAAATGACAGTGCATCCTGCTGCAGCGCCGTTGTGAGACTGTTTGACCATCACGCCATCGGCAACCACCAGGATCTGCGTCACCGCATCACCAAGCTCTTGCTGGGTGCGGCAAACCGTGCCATCGGGAATCGGGACATTGGCCGCTGCTGCGAATGCCCGGAAGCTTGCCTTGCTATTCGCCAAGGCATCGCCACCTTGCCGGAAAAACGAGATCCCAGGAAAAGCGTGCTCCAAGCCAAGTTGTGAGGCCAATACAGCAACTTGCACGCTCGGCCAAAGGCAGAATATCTCGGTGCAAGCAGCGGTGAGGGGAGCAAGTCGCCTGATGAGAGCTGGCTGGATGAGCAACCTCGGGTCAAAAATCCGACTTGCGTCACCCGCTTGGGTGACACAAAGAATGGTAATGAGATCCCTCTGGATACCAAGATGCTCACAGACATGAGCGAGGAAGTCTGGATCTGGCTCCGCGGCAACCAGGATGATATCGCCTTCCCGGGCAAGCCAGAAAATCCGCTGTGTAAACGTACGCTGATCCGGCTGTCTCAGTAGTGAGGAATCAATATGATTTGCTATGAGTAATCTTGAGGGTCTCATGGTCATTGGCGGATGGTTTCGACCGGGGTGCGCTCAATGGGCTGATGGGCGACGTTGTTCAACGATTCCAATGCACCGTCCAACGTTGGGTCTAGTGATCTGCTACGGCTTGGTGTCCATTCCGATTCTTGGCCGATCACGGTGGAGCCATTCAAGCGTCGGCATGCTCCATCACGATTGAACGGGTTATCACAGGCACGCCCCACGGTCTTCCGACAATAACTTGATGTGCTCAAACAGCGATGCCTGGGTATCGGGCACTTGATCCAGAAGTGATGATGCGTAGTCAGACTGGAAGTGAATGCACGAGGCATTTTCATCCGTTGCTTTGACCGTCACTTCGCTTTTCGATGACAAAGCGGCGAGCACCTGCTGTGCGATCTCGGTCCATTGAAAAAATTTCTCGTCCACGCCCAAGTACGTGGGTTCGGCCTCGGCTAGGGAGGACAGCTTCACCAGCATGCCGGCCAAGGCACGGACGTCACAGAATTGCACGGTCGATCCTGCGTCCACGGTGATGGGAAGGTGCCGGCGGAGCTGATCTATAATGTGCTCCAGTTGGCGCGGAGTTCGAATGGATCCGCCGCTGAAAGCTGGTCGCCCAACGACCGGACCAGGGCGCATCACCACTCCTGAGATCTCGTGGCGGGCACACGCCGCGCGGAAGAACAACTCGCCCGCTGCCTTAGTCGCTCCATAAAGAGACGTCGTGCTGAACCCATTTCGCTCAGTGACAACCCCATTCCAAGGACGATGAACAGCAAGCGATGACACATAGATGGCGCGTTGGACCTTGGCCAGGCCGGCGGACTCGAAAAGCTGTGAGGTGATGGAGGCGTCGCGACCTTCGATCTCTGATTTCAGATCCCCCCAGATCAGTGCGGCATGAATACAGCATTGATGCCCCGCAAGGACCTCACGATACCAGCCCGTGTCTTCGAGATCCGCCTCGATGATGGTCAGTCCCGCTTCCTGCTGAAGCGGTCCCATGTTTCCCTTCGCACGGGTAATCGCAGTAACCTGCTGGCCAGCACGCAGAAGTCCTTTCACAAGGTGTCGCCCGATGTAGCCTGAGGCTCCGGTGACAAGCGTTCTCATGCAGTGGCTTCCTGATTTCTGGCCGCGGGGATACTGCGCGGTGGCGCACCGCCACCTTTCCTTACCAGCTGGAGTGACTCAAGACACCTCAGGGTAACGGTCTCCAGCCACTGTGGCTGGCTGGAAAATTCCAACTCCGCCACATGGCTGCCAATCCTCTTCAGAAAATGCCTCAAAAATTGTTGGGCGGGCATTGCCCCCACGCAGAAATGCGGCCCCCAACCGAAGCCAAGATGGTTGCTGGGCGAGCGGTCGGGAATAAACTCATCCGGTCGTTCAAATTGAGCCGAGTCATGATTGGCGGAAGCCAACAGGGTGATGACAGGGTCGGTCTTTCGAATCGCCTTTCCACCGAGCTCCAGATCATTGGACGCGAACCGCATGGTGGCTTGAGCTGGACTTGTTAGCCTGAGTAACTCCTGCACGGCTGCACCATGGGACTCGAGCGATAAGATTTTCCCTGCAACACAGGGGTTTTCGAGAATGAGCTTCAAGAAACTCCCCATCGAGGTGTAGGCCGTACTGTAAGCGGCGTTGAACATGGCGGAGATCGTATTCCTGACGTAACCTGGAGATAATCCCTGAACCCCGTCCATGCGCTGCAGCTCGTATAAGAGGCTGCCA
>Ga0136639_10000057_pt1 | contig 31557 bp, 20 predicted proteins | sample AntDrymUQ8592106_2_FD_113739 | JGI IMG/M metagenome (GOLD analysis project Ga0136639, IMG submission 113739) | Polar desert sand microbial communities from Dry Valleys, Antarctica - metaG UQ859 (21.06) | ecosystem: Environmental > Terrestrial > Soil > Desert | place: Antarctica: Dry Valley...
CTCGCCCGCCGTTATCCCCAGGATCGATATAGCATTGAGAAAATCTTCGATCATATCATCGCAAGACTCGCTGGGCTGAAAAAGCTGGTGGAAATCGCCGCCTTCGCCCCCCACCCCCCCACGTCCAGGCTCAGAAACGAAAGCGTATGTCATTGGCGCAGAGCCTTATGGAGATATTAGATTGATGCGAATGCCGTGCGGGTTGCCGCCACCATCCGCGGTGCCTAGGCGGACTGGCATATTGAAGTGGCGGTCACCATGCCAATCCTCGGCACCCTCACACGCTACACCGGAACCATCACTCCGAACTTATGTTAACCTTGGCGCGGCCGCAGGCCGTGTCCGTGGACTGCTGTAGCTTGCTACCGCTGTAGGCCGTCCAGCTTGCTGGTGGGAACACGCTCGGCTCGCTCGCTGGACGCTCCCTCCGCGGTTGCGCGGGTAAGCGGGGGGACGGGCCGCAGGTTAGCGAGCAGAGCCCCCCCGGGCATGCCGCAGCAAGCTGCTAGCATCACAGCGGTAGCTTTGCTACAGCAGTCCACGGACACGGCCTGCGGCCGCGCAAAGCTGTCACGCCGCTTCGTCGGCTCATGAGCAGTTTTTGCGCTCATATCTTTCAACTCACCCAACCTCAAGGCTGCGATCCATCCCCTGGGTAGCGAATTCCATCCGGTAGCGCAGCAGGCAACCGACGCCTCCGTGGCTAAGCAGCAGCTCATCGCCCTCACAAACCTCAATGGCCAGGTCATGGGTGGTGGCAAGGCGCACAAGCTCCTCGCGGTCCGACACCGGCAGTTCCTCGGCGATGACCAACTCGGAGGCCGCACCTATTTCAATGGCACGCCGGCATGGATGAATCCCCACCACTGCCAGACCGTTGCGCCTAACATGCTCGTGCAGGCGCTCCACCGTCGACTTGCTCTCCTCCTGCTCGGCACGCACGAAGAGGTCAAGCGCCTCACCTAACAAGGGTGTGTAGTCGCTGCCGTTAGGCGCATGAAAAACCGATCCGACCACTCGTGCTTGGACATGCTTGGGCAGGGCGTCACGCAACTGGGCAATATTCCGCGGATGGCCGGCAAGGATGACATGGTTGAGCCCGCGCTTGGCCATCAGGTTGGTGATGATGTCGACTTGATCGCGGACAAAGCGGCGGGTGTCCTCTTGGCGGCGTTGGTGGAAATGCTCGCGGCTCCACTGGCGCCCGCCGCGACCATTGACCTCGGGGCGGGTTGCAAGGATTTCCGCGCTCACGGCCCCGAGAGTCATTTCAATGATCCTCCCGGTTTCCTCGCCGCAGATCGCCAACACGAAGCGGTGAAACCGGTCCTTGAGTTGCACCAGCGGAAAAATCGCCGGCGCGCTCGCCACTTCAAAGTGGCTCTCCATCGCCGCTGCAAATGGCAAGATCCGCAAGAACCGGTGGTCGCCGCAGCGCGCGAACACCGCCAGACTGCGCACCTCCTCGGGCCGCACCTCGCGCAGCGCCTGTTCGATTTCCACCCGCGCCTGCTCAAAGGCAGGACGCATATTTTTCGCCAACGTGTTGCGCGCCGCGGTCGCCCACATCGCAAAATTCGAGCGCAGCAGGTCCTTCGCCTCCCGCAGGTCAAAATAACCACTCACCACTGGCGCATCGTCTTCCGCCAACATTGCCAAACTGGCAATCTCCCGGCGCAGGTTCAACATCGCGTTGGTCGACAATTCTTGGGCTTCATTGGCTGTCATGCTCGCCTAACTTACCCAAATCCCCCGCTTCGCCTCCTAGAATCAACCGTCGATTTTCCACCCCCTCACGCTCCCACGGCACCTCATCTCGCGCACCAAGAGCCCCGGATGTCCCACTGACTCCAAAAGACATACACAAGATCGAGGTCAGACCTCCTATCACTGGACCTCCTATCACTGGACCTCCTATCACTGGACCTCCTATCACTGACCTCCTATTACTCAATCCCCCGTTCCGCCTCCTAGAATCGCCCGTCGATTCCCCACTCCCTCGCGCTCCCACGGCACCTCATCTCGCGCCCGGATGTCTCACTGATCAAAACGCTTATCCAGGATCGAGGCCCGCCCCTCACGCACCCACGGCACATCATCATTGCTCCCCGACGACGAAGGCCACGGTGGTCGAGCGGCCGGCATCGTCGACGGCTTGTAGCCGGATGTCACCGGGATCTGGGGACCAGAGGAAGTCCTCGCTCGGGGCGGAGGAGCCGATGAATGAGCCATTGGCAAACCAGAAGACGCGGGCGGAGCCGTCGAAAGGTTCGGCGCGCAGGGGCACGGAGCGGCGCGCCGGGTTGTTTCGATCCAGGACATAGGAGCGGCCGGGCAAGGGGGAAAGGATCCGCGGCGGCATGCCGGAATCGTTGGCCGCCACACTGCCCGCCTCGATGGCAGGCGGCGGCGTGCGCGGAACTCCCGCGCGGCGGAAAAGTTGGAGCATTCCCGGCGGCCAGAACTCGCGGACTTCCTCGCGCAGATTGGCCCGGCCGTCGTTGCGCAGCACCCGCAGGCCCGACGCGGGGTCAATCCACACCTTGCGGTGGAGCGTGCAGGGGGTGATAGGGGAGGTGCCGGGGATGAACCATCCCATCATCCGGTGCGGGCAAACCGGCAGCGGAATCATCCCTGAGGTGGCGCAAAGTTCGACCTTCCCGACGCCCGAAGGCACCACCTCGGAATCCCCGGCCAAGTTGCCAAGCGCCTCGGCATCAACCGCCCGCATCGCCGGGGAAAGGCCGCGGAAAATATCGAACATGAGCGGCGCCGCGGTCGTGCGAGCAATCAGAGACGCATTCTGACTGCCGTCGAAATTCCCCATCCAGACGACCAACACGGTGCGGCCCTTGATGCCCACCGCCCAGGCATCGCGGAACCCATGGGACGTTCCGGTTTTCCACGCCACCTCCGGGTCCGCCTGCGCAAAGGCATAGTTTGCTCCCAGTGATGCCCCGCGGCGCATCATTTGGCGCACCAGAAACCGCGACGCCTCACTAAGCCCAACGTACTTAGCCCCCATAGAGGTCGGACCTCTTGGATCCCGACCTCTTGGATCCCCGCCAGCGGGACGCCGCAGTACCAGCGGGCGCGCCTCGCCATCCGCCAAGGCCGCGTACAGCCCCGCGGCACGCTCCGGGCTGAGCTCAAAGCCACCCAGGCACAGCGCCAGACCATAGTAGTCCTGCGGGTGGGCCAGCGGCACCTGCGAGCGCTCAAGGAATTGGTACAAGCTTGTCCGCTTCAGCGAGTTGGTCAGCGAGATGGCAGGAATGTTGCGGCTGCGGGCGAGCGCCTCGTCGGCAAAAACCGGCCCCATGAACTCGCGTTCAAAGTTCTCCGGAGCGTAGTCGGCATAATGCAGCGGCGCGTCGCTGAGCAATGAGCGTGAATGGATAAGCCCCTCGTCCAAGGCCAGCCCATAGACAAACGGCTTGATCAGCGAGCCGGGCGAACGCCGCGCCATGATCCCGTCAACCTGGCCCAAAATCGATTTGTTCAGGAACTCCGCCGATCCCACATAAGCAAGCACTTGTCGGGTCGGCGCGTCCACCAACACGGCGCAGGCATTGGTTAGCCCCTTCCCTTCCTGACGCCGCAGGAAGTTCGCCATGCTTTCCTCCACTTGGCGTTGGGCGTCGCGGCTGATCGTCGTCACCACCTCGGTGTCCTTGGTCGTCAGGCAGATGCGGCGTGCAAGGTGCGGCACCTCGCGCGGCGGCGCCTGCGGGGCTAGCCGAAACGCGTCACCCAGCGGATCCGACCGCACATCTCCTTGTTCCTCCATGACTCGCAACAAGCGCTGGGTCGCCTTCTGCGCTCCCGGCGACAAACTGCCATCCGCCCTTGGCCGCCGGCTCGATGGGCTTTGCGGAATGACCGTCAACGCGCAAGCCTCGCGCAGGCTCAGCTCGCTGGACTTCTTCTGACACCACAACAGCGATGCCGCCCCAAGTCCCTCAACGTTGCCGCCGTAGGGCGCGAGGTTGTAATAAGCCTCAAGGATTTCCGCCTTGCTATAATGCCGCTCCAACTGGATGGCGCGGAAAACCTGCTCCAGCTTTCCTCCCAAAAACTTGGTATCCAAGCCAAAGCGCAGCCGCGCGACCTGCATCGTCACGGTCGATCCCCCGCCCCGCCGAGTCCCGCTGAGCATCCCCCAGCTTGCCCGCGCCAGCGCCGCGGGGTCAAAGCCAGGGTGCGCCCAGTACCGCCGGTCCTCGTAGGTCAGCGTCGCTTTCTGAACCTCCTTAGGGACTTGCGCCAAAGTAACCGGGAGCCGGTAGTGGCCGTCCGCCGCCAGCGTAAGATTGAGCACCCGTCCGTCCCGATCCATCACCACCTGGGACCAACTCAGCGCCGGGTAAAGGTCGCAGCGCGGCAGCAACCACCAGACCAGCAACAACAAGCCGCCCACCAGCGCGGTGGCTTGCGCCGTGCGCCGCAGGCGGCCCCTGAATCGTCCGGTTAAGCGGATCATTGGTGGTTAGTTCATTCCCGCGACTCGACCTCAAGCTGGGCGGAGGATCCGCGGCCATTGAGTCCGCGGTCATACATCGATTCCGCAAATGGCGGCGGCACCACAAACTTGCCCGCACAAACCGGCTTGATGCGGTAGGTGAAGGTTTGGAGCTCGGCACCGCGCAGGTTGGTGAAGAATACGTTGCGGTCCTCACGGACATCAATGTTGACCCCGTTGTCCTGCGGGCCCGGCTTGAGCTCGTCCTTCTCGACTTCAAACCCGCCGGGCAACAGGTCCAGCACCGCCACGTTGGGGATGTCCTTCCCGTGCAAGCCACGGACGCTCAGGGTGACAATCACGCTCTCGCCGACCTTCACCTTGGTGACGGCTTTGCCCTTGTCGTCGGTGAGCGTGCGGAACACCTCAATGCCATCCTTCACCTGGTCCTTTGGCGGCACCGTGTCGAAGCCGGCCTGGGTGACCTGATAGAATGCCCCGATGTCCGCCCCCTTGGCGTCGGCCATTTCGAAGCGCAGCGCCTTGGCCTCCGGGCTGAACTTTGCAGATTGGAACATCGAACCCATTGTTGTTAGCGGGGCGGATTTCCCGTCGCGCCCCATCTCGATGACCTTCAGGTTCGAGCCACCCGCCACCTTGGCCGAGAACTCGCTGAGGCCAAGGCAGGCGTACGAGGCTGTCAGGGTGTTGAAGTGCTCCTCCCAAACGCAGCCGAGAACGTTCTGCCAATCCTTGAAACCGAAGTCCTTCACCAGCTCGGGGAAGTGTTTGCAGCACAAGGCGAACGCCAGCAACCGCTTAACCTCCGAATGGCTCCAGTAGGCCGACGACCCGGACGAAAATGCCGCAAACTTCTCCGTCTCCTTGAGGAAGGTTTTCGCCAGCTTGTTCGCCTCATCGTCCTGCTTGAGCAGCTTGTAGGTGCAAGCCGTCAGCATGCCGATGATTTCCTTTTGCCATGTCTCCTTGGCGTTCTTTTCCAAGGAGTCGCGCAGGCTCAGGAGCGCCGGGGTGGTCACCTCGCCCGAGCGAGTGCGCAGGTAGATGGCGTAGGCGCGCAACCACGCCTCCTCACCTTGGACGTTCGGTTGCGCGGACATCACCGCCAGGGCGCTCTTGCCGCGGTTGAGCAAACCTTCCGGAACCGGGTGGCCTTTTTCACGCGCTTCCAGGACAAAATGCATGACGTACAAGGTCAGAAAGTCCATCCCTTCCGCGCCACCGCCGCCCCAATAGCCAAACCAGCCCTTGCTGGATTGCCGGTCGTAGAGCTGGCCAAGGGCTGACTGCGTGGAACTTGCCACCGTCTCCTCGCTCTGCTCGAACTCCTCGCGCGGACCCATCGCCAACTTGGCAAACGCACGGCTCGCGATCTGCTCGCTACATCCGTATGGATAAGACGAAACATATTGCAACAAGCCTGCTGCCGCTGAAACCGGGGTGACCGACACCGTCCCGGTCCCTTCACGAAACTCGCGGAAAACCACCCGCGGCGTGGGGACCTCTTTAGTCGCCGACCGGAAATACCCAGACTGCACACTCGTGATGCGCGGACCCGCCGGACGAATGCTGAAGGTTGCCTCGCGCTTGAACTGCATTCCGCGTGCGGTGGCGACAAACTTGATGCCAGCGCCGCCGAGCTCCCCGCCGCCCTTGACGAGGAAACGCAGGGTTTTCTCCTGGCCGTGCGGCACCACCACGGTTTGTTCAGCGGTATCCAGAAGGACGGCCGGTCCGCTAGACTCAGCCTTCACCGTCACCTCGGCATCACCAGCTTCCTCAAACACGTTGGTCACCCCGAGGGAAACCATGAACTCATCGTCCGGGGCGGCAAAGGTTGGCGCGTTCGGACTCAGCACCAATGGCGATCGCGCAATCAGATGGGTTGAGGCCGTGCCGACCGCGTCGCTATTTACCGCGATGGCCATCACGTTGAGGCCGCCGGCAAAATACTCCGGCACCGTCCAGCGCAGTTCCGTCCGCTCAGGACCGGCGTCGATCAGCCCGGACCACCAGACAACCGGCTCCTCGCGCTTGCGCTTGAACGGGTTGAGAAACTGGCCAAGCGCATCCCCATCACCGTCACCGCCGAAGGCCGCATTGTTCTGCAGGAAGCGGAACTCCGGCAAGAGCAGGTCAAACCACTGCAAGGTCTTCACCTCCAAGGCCTGCTTGCGGAAAAAGAATCCAATCGGCGATGGCAGCTTGTAGCTTGTGATCTGGTGAATCCCCTCATCCACCGCGTACACAATGACCCGCGACTTCTGGCTGCTCGTGCAGCCGATGACCAACTCGGTGCCAGGCAGCACCTTGGTTGGCGTGTCGAGTTTCAGCCTCAACTGCCGGCGCACCGGCTCAACCGTCACCGGCTGAACGGCATAGCTCAGCGGGCTCATAAAGATCTCCGGCGAGTCGAGCGCACGAACAAACGTCGCGTTGACGTACACCGTCCCCTCCAGGGTTTCCGGGACCCTCATGCGCACGATCCCGCCGCCTTCCTTCAGGCTAAACCACTGGCTGGCCAGCACCTTGTCCCGCTCCAAGGTGACCACCCCGGAACCCCCAAACGGCGCGATGATTTCCATCTCGATTTCCTCTCCAGGCCGCACCGTCGGTTTGGCCAAGCGCATGCGCAGTTCGTTGTCGCGTTCCAACGACCGGTTGTTGTCGCCCTTGCCCACGACGTGGAAGGGCACCACGCAAAGGATTTGATTCTCCGCATTGACCACTTCAAATCGAAAGCTCCCCGGCTGGGCGGTGGGCACCGCCAGCACCTTTGGCTCCGCGGGCAAATCCAGCGCCTCTTCGCCAAGCGTGTGGTCGCGCTCAACGCTCTGATAGGCAAAGGTTCCATTTTCCAGCTGAGTGAGCACCGAGATCTCGCGCGACTCGACGGTGCGCAGCGTCAAGCCCGCCAGCGCCACCGGCTTGGCACTGCTGTCCAAGGCAACGAGCGAGACATTCCGCCCGCTGTCCTTGCCGATGTAGTCCAGATCCCCGTCCGGCTTATAGCCAATGATCTCATCCCACGGGGAAACCATCAGCGTAGTGGCGTCGCGCACGCTGCGACCTCCATCGCTCTCAAAGGCTTCCGACATCAACAAGAGCCGGAACGAGGCTCCTTCATACTTGCTCAAATCCAGCTCCACGATGGCATTGCCCTCCGCGTCGGTCGTCACCTCGCCCAGATCCTCTTCCTGTCCCGCGGTCGAGCGGGACGCCTCCGCGCTCCGGTCGTGGAAGGTAAAACCACTCCAGCCCGCGAAGGAAAACGCCCGCGGGGAGAGACTAAGATTTGTCGTCACCCGGTTGCCGGCCTCCGCCGTGCCAAAGAGCGAGCGCAGCTCATAGTTGATTTTCAGCGCGTTCGGCTTGACCCAGCCAGCCGTCGGCGCGGGATCCAGGCGGGTCGCCAGTTTCATCCGGTCGGGCAGAAATTCCTCCACCCGGATCGAATGATTCCCAAGGAAGTGCAGCGGCCTTGGCGGATTGTCCGCCGAGAGGACCACCAAATTGACCGAATAGACCCCCGTCTTCCAGTTTTCGTCCGTCTTGAAGTCGCCCAACCAAAAGCCGTCGCTGGTGAGTCGGAATGTTTGCTGCAGAACCTCCCGCCCGAATGGGTCGCTGAGCGTCATTTCCAGCGGCAGCCCTTCAAGCACCGCGCTCCAGTCGCGCCGCCGCACCAGACTCCCCATGTGGATCGTGTCGCCCGGCCGGTAAATTCCCCGCTCGCTGAACAAAAAGGCCTCCACCGCCTTGATCCGCGACGCGAGAAATCCGTCCGTCTGAAACCGCGAGTAATCCAGCGTCTGCAGCTGCCGCCGCCGCAGCGGCAAATAGGAAAAATCACTCCCTTCCATCGCCGTCAATGCGATCGGCGTTCGCTCGCGCGTCGCCTCCTTCATCGCCGGCAAATACCCGTGCCCCTCCGCATCCGTCGTCGTCGTTGCCAGCACTTCCCCGTTGCGCGCCAACAACTGCACCGTCACCCCGGCACGCGGACCACCCGCCGCCAGCGACTGGACAAACACATCGCGCGATTCATCCGCGTTGCGTTTTTCCAGCAACCCGAGGTCGGTCAGCAAGATAAACCTCCGGTCGGAAAGTTCCACCCCATTGCGATCATCGTCCCCGTCGTCAGCATCCCGATCATCCTCGCCGTCCTGAGGCGACTCGACCCGTCCCTGCACGCTCGTGTCCACGGCTTTGGGAGCTTTTGGGATGAATTCCACCAGATCGACGAAAAACAAGCCGCGCGACGGGTTCGGGTCGGTCGGGTCCAACTCCTTGACCGCCTCGCTGAAATCGAAGGCGGTGGTGCACGCCTGATAGTCGTTCTTCTTGTCGACGTTGAGGATGAACTCCTTGCGCCGCACCAGGCTTTCCTCGGGGAAGTTGCCGTTGAAGTGGGGCAGGGCAAAGTCGCCCGAGTCGTTCTGGGTGACGAGGTGCTGGATTTCCGACGAGCGCACGCGCCCAAGGATCACCTTCACTTGTTCGACGCCGCGGGTTTTGATCTGGATCTTCCGCTCGCCCTGCAGCGCCAGCACGCTGCCATCACCGGTGACCTCAATGACCCGCGGAAATCCCGGCACGCTGACCACGTGAATTTGCCCTAATTTCTCCTCAAATCCCGCCGGGCTAGTCACTCCCGGAGCGATCTGCACCGCCATCCGGCTTTTGCCCTCCTGCAAAAACTCATAGCCGTACATCCGCGAGACCGGCGCAAGGTTCTCCTTTGGCGTCAGGGGCACGGAAGCCGCTCGCTGAATCATCGCCTCGCTCACCTTGATGTCCCCGCTCAGGCTGTTCCAATCCGCCTCGGTCAACTGCCACGCGCTGACCTTGCCAGCCAGATCCTCCGGGCGCAGCGACTGGTTGGCCTCAATGAACAACACTTGGTGCGGCTCACCCTCGGCATCCAGCGTGATGCTCGTCACCGGCGTTTTGAGCGTCAGACCGCTGAACTTGTCCGGAATGGCCACCTGTACGCTCGCTTCCGACTTCGACACCTCACCCCCGCTCGTCGTCGGCAGACCCTTCAGAAGATCAAGCGCTCCAAACGTCGCCTTCTCTGGAATGCTCACCGGCACACTGCGCACGTACCACCGGAACAGCGACTTCTCCTCCCGCTTCAAGCTGAAAAGTGCCTCGTCACCCTGGTTTTGGAACACCTTGGCCCCGTCAATAATCCTCAGCTGAAGGTGCTTGCGCAGGTCCTCCTCGCTTGCCGGATAGGTCGTCACCACCTCGCCGACCAGCTCGTGGATGCCCGGGTCCTTCTCGCTGGTGACAAACTGCCATCCCTTGATGCTTGCCTCCTGCGGCGCGGTGACCAACTCCCACTCGCTTTCCTTCAACTTCGCCGCAGTCCCCAACGCCACGGGCAATACCCGCACCGAAAACTTGCTCGCCGCTGGCCAGTCCACCGCCGGCACAAACTCCAACTGCTTCTCATTGACCCACCTCCACACACCCTCCACCGCCGGACTGATCTCCAAGCCTTCCGAAACCTCCTTCTTCACCTGCTCGATTGGTGCCGCCGATTCGGAAAACTCGATCCGCAGCCGCCGCGGCACCAGCTCACCTTCGTCCTCAACCGCCCCACCCAACTCCCCAAGCTTCCCCTCAAGCGTGCGCTCAATCACCAGCGGCCGCTCCACCGGCTTGTGCGCCTCCCACCACATCCATCCCTGCCAGCCAGCCACCGCCAGCACCCCAACGATGATTACCCCGCGCACCACCCCCACCCGGTGACGACTCACAAACCTCCCTCCCCTGCCTGCTCCCGCTCGCAGCCACCTCGGTGGCGACCATGTCCCTATCAGAGCCGCTACGACCCACGCCACAGCTCCAATGATTGATCTAACTATCTTCCACACCGACCCACACACCGCCGCCAATTGCTTTTTCATCCAAGTTCTCAGCATACCGCTGAATGCCCCCATCAATGTCAATCCAACGTAAAAAGTCCACTGATGCTTTGGCCTGGCTAACAATTAGTTAAACCTTCCTTCCAACCTCTAACTCAGGCGTCGGCCGCGGGTCGGCCGGCGCGGCGCTGGACGCCTTGCTGCGCCTGCGAGGCGGGTGGATCAGCTGGCCAAGATAGGTCCGCGGGATCGGCTCGTGGATGCCGAAGGCGGCCGGCTCGTGCCCCGGGGCAGAGGTAGGTGCCGAAGGCTAAATCCATGAGCGGAGAGAGGTTGGCGTAGTTGCCCGCATCCAAAGCATCGCACCGCTCCAAATCAAGCCCCTGGACAAGAAGAAAACACACGTCCAGCCACCACCGGGGCGAAAAAACCGCTGCCCGCACTTGGCCGGAAACGCCCGCTCCAGCGGCCAAAACACCAACGACAGAAATAGGAAACTTCCGCCCGCCCCCAGCACCGTGCCAGGCAAGGTCATGGCTCGCCTTCCTCGCCCGGCTGCGCCTCGTCAATCGCAGGGGCCACAAAACCTTTTGCCCCTTCCACTCCGCCAGCCTCTGAAGGCGACGATAGATCCAACAACTCCACCGGCATCGACTTTGATCCGCCCATAATCCCCCGCTCGTCCACCGGCTTCGCCACCGCCCCGCCCGGCACATCCTCCGCCCCACGCCCAGCCACCTGGCTTTGCTTCATCCACACATACCCGCCTCCCAGCCCCACCGCCAACACCACCGCCATCACCTGCCACCACCTAACTTTGCGTCCTCCTCCCATCCCCACCACCTAACAGAACAGGGGATCTTACCTCAACCATCAAAAATCAACAATCGGCAATCATCAATCCGCCCCCCCAGCCGCACACTTGCCAATGGATCAATGGTCTCCACGCTGCGCTCAGCATCCGCCTCCTCCTACCACCCGAACTTCGCCTCCAACACCCGGCGCCGGAAGTTGAAGGTCCGCTGCAGGTGTCCACGGACATAGATCCAGTTGGCCAGATCGCCGAAAACCCAAAACCCCGGGCTGTAGTCGATCACATCGCGCACCCGCACCCCGCCATTTTCCGGCTCCAAGACATGCTGGTGGCACCAGTAGGCAAACGGCCCCCGCCGCTGCTCGTCGACAAACCCCCGGCCCGGATCAATCGCCGTGATCTCCGAAACCCACGTCATGAATATCCCCGGCAGTGCCCTCACCCGGTGGCGCAAAATCTGCCCAACATGCAAGTCCTCCGGCGCGCTGAGCAGGTCCATGCCCATCGAGGGCGGTGTTAGCTCAGCCAGATTGGCGGGGTTAGAAAAATAATCCCATGCCTGTTCAAGACTGATAGGCAGCCACTGGTCTTGTTGGAAACGGTGGCGGCCCATCTCAGTCCTACTTGTCGGTTGCCTTCGGCGGCCGCGGACGCTTGGCCCCGGACCTCTCGATGAACTCCATGACCATCGCCGCCACGTCCTTCTTCGAGCTGTTCTGAATGCCTTCCAGGCCCGGCGAACTGTTAACCTCCATCACCGCCGGCCCGTGGTTAGAGCGCAGCAGGTCCACCCCGGCAAAGTTCAGCCCCATGATCTTGGCCGCTCGGATCGCCACCGCACGCTCTTCGGGCGTGATCTTGACCTTCTCCGCCGACCCACCCCGGTGCAGATTGGAGCGAAACTCCCCGTCCGCCGCCTGCCGCTTCATCGCGGCCACCACCTTGCCGCCCACCACCAGGCAGCGAATATCCGCCCCCTTCGCCTCCTTGATGAACTCCTGGACCAAAATGTTAGCGTTCAACCCCTTGAACGCCTCAATCACCGACTCCGCCGCGTTCTGCGTCTCGGCCAACACCACCCCGACGCCCTGCGTCCCCTCTAGCAGCTTGATCACCAGCGGCGCCCCGCCGCACATCTTGATCAACTCACCGGTCGCATCCGTGCTGTGCGCAAAACCCGTCACCGGCAGCCCAATCCCACGCCGCGCCAACAACTGCAGGCTCCGCAGCTTGTCGCGCGACCGCGCAATGGCCACCGAGTCGTTCAGCGTGAAAACCCCCATCATCTCAAACTGCCGCACCACCGCATTGCCGTAAAACGTGTGCGACGCCCCAATCCGCGGAATCACCGCGTCCACCCCCTTGAGCTCCTCCCCATCGACGAAAATCGACGGCTTGTGCGAAGTGATGTTCATGTAGCACCTCAGATAATCGACCACCCTCACCTCGTGGCCGCGCTTCTCCCCACCTTCTAACAACATCCGCGTGCTGTACAAACTCGGGTTCCGGGAAAGGATGAGAATCTTCATGAGGAGGGGTGGAGGGTTTTCGTGGTGACCAGATCGCGGAGGCCTCCCAATAGGTGCGAGCTCTGCGGGTCAACGAGAAAAATTCCCGACAGCGTGCTGCGCCCAATTAACATCGGGCATTTCATTTCCGACCGATCGGCCAAACTCAGCGCCACGCGCCGCACCAGCCCCCCTCCAGCCACCACCTCGGTCTCAATGAAAAATCGCTCGCGCGCCACCCCGGTCGAGCTTTTCACCCGCTTGCGCCGGATCACCAAGGCCTCACAGGCAATCAATTGCCCGTAGTGGTTGTGGGTCGCAAAGCTTACCCACGTCTGCCCACCGCGCTCAAAGGGCGAAACCCCCTCCGCGTGCAGGCTCGAGGTCAGCGCCCCAGTGTCCACCTTGGCATTCACCGGGGAAACCCCCAGCTCCGGTAGCGCAATCCATTCCCGCCGACCTATCAGTATCCTCGGTCCACCCCGCTTGCCCGGCAGGCCATGCTCCAACGCCGCATCCCCCGCGCTGCCCACGGCCTCCGCCCGCGCTAACCAAATCCGCTTCATGCCGACACCCCCTCTAGCAGGCTCTCGGCCATCGCCCGCGCCGAGGCACCCCCACCGCCTAACATCCGCACCAGCTCGTCGACCCACCCGCTCCCCTCGACCCGGCGCATCAGCGAGCGCGTCCGCCCGGCGCTGACTTCCTTCTCAACCACAAAATGCCGCGCGGCCACCGCCGCCACCTGCGGAAAGTGCGTGATGGCAATCACCTGATGACGCTCGCCGAGGACCGCCATCTTCATCCCGACCGCCCGCGCAATCTCTCCGCCAACGTTCGCGTCAATCTCATCAAAAACCATCAGCGGCGTCGCATCCTGCTCGGCCAAGGCACTCTTCACCGCCAGCATCACCCGGCTCACCTCGCCACTCGAGGCGATCTGCCGCAGCGGCTTCATCGGCTCCCCGGGGTTGGGACCAAACTGGAAATCCACGCTCTCCAGCCCGTTCGCTCCTGCCTCACCCCCTAACAGGTGAACCTCAAACACCGATTGCCGAAATCCCAGGTCTTTCAGCTGCCCCGCAATCTCCTTCGCCAGCTTCGGCGCCGCCTTGCGCCGCAGGCGGCCTAACAAAGCGCCCCGCTCCTCCAACTGCCCGCGCAGCACCCGCACCTCCGCCTCCAGCGCCTCCAACCGCTCGCCCCGGTTCTCAATGGCGTCCAGCCGCGCGGTCGCATCGCTCCCGTGCTCGACGACCTCCACAAGCGTCGGCCCGTACTTGCGCTTGAGCGTCTCAAAAATGTGGATCCGCCCCTCCAGCGCGCTGGCCTCGGCCGGATCAATCTCCAACTCCCCAACATAATCAACCAGCCCCCGCTCTAACTCCTGAATCTCCACCACCGCCGCATCCAGCCCGCCAACCACCTCGATGACCGCCGGATCATATCGCACCAAGTCCCGCGTCAACCGCTGGACCTCCGCAAGCTGCTCGAGAATCCCCCCGTCCTCACCACCTAACAAACCCGCCGCCAGCCCCGCCACCTCCAACAACCGGCTCGCGTTCGACGCCCGCCGATAGCGCTCCTCGATCTCGCGCTCCTCCTCGGGCCGGATCCCCGCGGAATCGATCTCCTCAATCTGGTGGCGCAGCAGCGTCAGTTCCTGCTCGCTGGCCCGCTCCGCGCGCACCAATTCGGCATGCTCGTCGGCCTTGCCGCGCCAGCTTTTCCAGGTCGCCCGGTAGTCGCGCAGCGCGTCCAGGGCCCCGGCGTAGGAATCCAGCATCCCCAGCTGCCGCTCCACGGACAACAGCGACTGATGGTCGTGCGGCCCATGCAAATCTACCAGCCGCTCACCCAGCGCCTTGAGCATCGCCAGGGTCACCGCGGAATTGTTGACAAACTGGCGGTTCGTCCCGCTCCCCACCACCCGGCGGATGATGAGCTCGCTTTCCTCGCACGCATCCACGCCATGCTCATCCAGAATCCCGTTGACCTCCTCCACGCTCCCCAGCTTGAAGACCGCCTCGACCGTACAGGTTTCCTCACCGCTGCGAATGAGCCCCTTGTCCGCCCGCTCCCCCAAAACCAGCTTCAGCGCCCCCACGATCACCGATTTCCCCGCCCCCGTCTCCCCCGTCACCCCGATGAGCCCGCCACCGAGTTCCCACGAAAGTTCATCAACCAGGGCAAGATTGCGGATTTTTAACAGGGTGAGCATAGGGCGTCCGGCACTCCCAGTATGCCCCCACCCTCCCCAAGATCAATCCCCGGTTGCCCCACCCGCCCAATCAGCTCCACCCACCCAACCCAGTCACCCCACCCATCAATCAGCGGCAGCGTTGGACTCCCCACTACGAAGCCCACGTCAAGCGCCCCAATCGACTCCACCCTCCGCTGCTCATCAGCCCCTTCCTCTATTAAAGGTCGGACCTTCTATCCACTATTAAAGGTCGGACCTTCTATCCATTCTATCCAATCAGCTCCACCCCACCCATCCCCGGCAGCGTTGGACTCCCCACCACCGGCCCGTCACCTTTTCCGGCTCCGGCCATTTGTTCATGCCGCGCCCTCCGCAAGATCAATCCCCGGTTGCCCAACCCGTTCAATCACCACCCATCCAATCAGGGGCAGCGTTGGGCTCGTCACAACGAATCTCAGGAAGCGCCCCAATCGGCTCCATCCTCTGCTGATCATTAGTCACTTCTTCCGCTAAGGTCCGGCAATCCATCAAGGACAGCTCTATTTCATGGCACGTCCCCGAAAGAAGCCCCGCCACTGCCTTTCGCCCAGCTTGTTTTCTCCAGATCGACCCCAACCGCTCCTGGACACTTCCAATCCACCTCTGAAGCCCTCCTCGGTCTCTAAGCCTCTGCGGCAAATCCTCTCATCCCCTTGAACGTTCACGTCTCCCAACGAATCGCCATTGGCTTTTGGGCCGCTGCCGCTATGGTCCGCGCGTGCTGCCCTGGTTCCAGAACGGATCGTTCCCCCTCTACCTCGCCCCCATGGCGGGCGTCACCGACGTCGTTTTCCGCCAAATCTGCAAGGAACTTGGTGCCGACGTCATGGTCACCGAGTTCGTCTCCTCCGAGGGCATCGTCCGCCGCGACGACCGCACCCGCAAGTACACCGAGTTCACCGATGCCCAACGTCCCGTCGGCGTCCAACTCTTTGGTGCCGACGGCCAGCGCATGGGCGAAGCCGCACGCAAGATCATCGACTGGAAACAGCCCGACTTCATCGACATCAACTTCGGCTGCCCAGTCAACAAGGTCGTCTCCAAAAATGGCGGCTCCTCGCTCCTGAGGGACTGCCCATTGCTGGCCTCGGTCGCCGCCGGCGTCGTCGAGGCGGTCAACGGCCAGATTCCCGTCACCGGCAAGATCCGCGTCGGCTGGGACGAGCAGTCAATCAACGCCCCGGAAGTCTGCCGGTTGTTAGAAGACTGCGGCATCGCCGCCGTCGCCATCCACGGCCGCACCCGCTCCCAAGGCTACCGCGGCGAGGCCGACTGGGACATCATCGATGCCGGTGCCCGCTCGGTCAGCATCCCAGTCATCGGCAACGGCGACATCCAGTGCGTCGAAGACGTCCGCCGGCGCCGCGAGCAAACCGCTGTTTCCGGCCTCATGATTGGCCGCGCCGCCATGCACCACCCGTGGATTTTCCAGGAAGCCCGCAAGTACCTCCGCACGGGTGCCCAGCCCGCCCCCATCGCCCTCGAGGACCGCTGGTCCCTCATCCTTCGCCACTGCCGCCTTGCCATCGCCAGCGAACGCTATGGCGAGGAACGCCACACCATGATGGCGATGCGCTCGCGCCTTATGGCCTACTGCCGCGGCTTCCCCCGCGCCAAGGAGCTGCGCCAACAACTTTCCGCCGTCTCCTCCCTCACCGCCCTCGAAGACCTCGCCTACCATTCCCTCGCCAGCGAGCGAAGCGACGCCCTCCCCACGAACGAGAAAATCACTATCGCCTAAGCCCCGCAACATTTCTGCCTACTAAGCACGGCATCTTGGCCGGCCTTGGACACGCTGGATGAACAAGAGCGCTTCCGGCGATTTCAATGCGGATCCAGGGTGCTAACGCCAAAAATCCCTCTCAACCCCAAGCGATAGATGGCGCGGCTCCGTAGGCACTTGCCAGCCCCGCCACGGACGCATAAACACCTGTGCATGAAAAGCCACCAGGTTATCCGCGACTCTTTCGATAAGGCCAGCCCCAAGGAAATTGCCGCCGAGCTCGGAGTCTCCCTCTCTCTGGTCTACAAGTGGGCCGAATCCCAAAGCGCCGACGGCAGCGGCAGCCGCAACCCCTTGGACCGAGTGATGAAAATCATCGAAACCACCGACGACTGCCGGATCGTCGAATGGCTCTGCCGCGAGGCCGGCGGCTATTTTGTCCGCAACCCGGAAGGCTCGCATGGCAGGGGCCTGGAAGTACTGCCCGCCACCCAAGGAATCGTAAGCCAATTTGCAGCCCTCCTCGCCCAAATTTCTACCGCCGCCATGGACGATCAAGTCACCCACGCCGAAGCTGCCGAAATCCGCCGCTGCTGGGACAACCTCAAGAGCCACACCGAAGGATTCGTTCGCTGCTGCGAGGATGGCGACTTCAACAACCTCCGCCGCACCCTTCCCGAAGGGTAACGCCCGGACAGAAGGCTGGTTCGGGACAGAAGGCCCGGGACAGAAGGCCAGGGACAGAAGGCCCAGGGACAGAAGGCCAGACCTTTAATGGGAAAAGTCGTTGTTTATAAGTTGGTTGCTGAGACAGCCTTGAAACGCCGGCATTCAGCCTCAGACACAAAAGCCGGACAGAAGGCTGGTTCGGCGAAAGGCCAGGCCGGACGGAAGGCCCGGACAAGAGGAAAGCCGCTGCTTGTAAATTGGTTTGGCAAGGCGGCAATGAAGCGTGGCGTTCGGGCGAGGGAATTGCTGGAAAAGGCAAGGGTGAGGGGTTATTCTGGGAGATGAAAGGCGGTCGATTTTTGGCGACATGGCTGGGAGACAAGCCGGTGTTTTACAATTGCACGTCGCGGGTGGTGGATCGGAGGCGGGTGTTGGGGAAGGTGGAGAAGATGAAGTTTCTGGAGTTGATGCGGATGACGGAACAGTTCACGGGTTGCGTGGTGGGATCTTTCTCTTTGATGACCAATCACTTTCACATGATGCTGGAGGTGCCACGGATGCCCGAGGGCGGGATTTCGGACGCGGAGCTGCTTAAGCGGCTCGGGGTGCTTTACCCGCAGATGGTTGTCGACGGGGTGGCTCGCGAACTGGAGGAGGCGCGGGGGCCGGAAAGCGTGGATCCGCAGCGCTCGGCGGCAGCGGTTCATGAGCGCTTTACCTACCGGATGCACAACCTCGGGGAGTTTATGAAGTGCCTTCTGCAGCGCTTCACCCAGTGGTTCAACCGGACGCGCAAGCGACCTAGGACAGGGACGTTGTGGGGGCGGCGCTTTCACAGCACGCTGGTCGAGGACGGGACCGGATCCAAGGCGGTGGCGGCCTATGGCGACCTCAATCCGGTGCGTGCGGCCATCGTGAAGGAGCCGGCTGACTACCCTTGGAGCAGCTACGGCGCGGCAATGAACGGCGACAAGGAGGCCCAAGCAGGCTTGGTGCGGGTGATGCGCGGCAAGGAGGCGGCCGCGGCGGACCCCGATCTTTGGGGAAAGGAGGTGGCCGCGGAGTACCGGCGGATTTTGATGGAGGGGGTGGTGGAGGTTTTCGTCGACACTCCAAGCGGCGAGCGCAAGCGGGTGAGGAAGGGGATGACTAAGGAGGAGGCCGAGCGCGAGAAGAAAAAAAGCGGGACGCTGTCGTTGGGCCGGATGCTGCTTTGCCGGGTGCGCTACTTCATGGATGGCTTGGTCATTGGCTGTCGGGAGTTTGTCGATGAAGCCCATGCCAACAAGCCGGAGTGCTTCGGTGCCAAGCGCAAGACCGGAGCGCGCATGTTGCGCGGGGTGGCCGCTCCCGCGGCCGGAGTGATCTGGTCAATGCGGGATCTGAAAAAAGGAATCTAGACCAAGTGGCAATACTGCGGGCACCGACCCTTGATGGATTGAACCCAGAAGCCAGAAGGAAGGACCTCAGCGTTTGCCATCCGCGCGACCAAGCTCGTCATCCATCAAGTTCATAAGGCGGCGGACCTCCGCAAGGTCGCGCAGGGTGCGGCCTTTGTTGCGGCTGCCAGGGACGGGCATCGGCTCACCTGCAAGTTGGCTCCCGTCCTGACCCAGCATGGATAGTTTGTCCAAGGCCACCTGCGGATCAACTGCGGCACTCTTGAGAAGACCGGCTAAGCTGGCCGCAGGGATGATGAAGCTGCGCACCCGGCTGGCACGGGCCAGGGTGATTCCGACAAAATTGCCGTCCAGGTCGACGACGGGGCCGCCCGCCTCGTTAGGCTTGAGAAACATGTCGGTCTCCAACACCTGGGGGAACCCGCTGCGCACGCGGCTGATGTCCCCCCCCATGCGCTCCATCACGTCGAGTCTCTCGCGCGGAAACCTAGGCATCTCTGAACGCGGTGCAAGCGTGATGCTCAACTGTTCTTCCTTGCCGTTGCGCTTAATTTTCAAATCCGCAACATCTCCAGGCTTGAAGGCTAACAACCGGTTCTGCAGTTCAAACAATCCACCGATGGCTTCCTTGCCGAGGGCCAGGATCACGTCCCCAACTTTCAAGCCGGCAAGTTTGGCGGGACTGCCCTCGCTGATGTCGCCGATGCGCGCGCCGTTGCCGGTGTGCGTTTCATCCAAGATCACCCCGATGAACGCCCGGTCGACCTCGCGCAGGGTGCGCGGCATGACGCCGGCCACCCCGACGCTTACGGGCACCTTGTCCGGCCGCGCAGCCACCAGGAACGATCCCAGCGGCGGCACCAAACCCTTGTCCAAGGCCATCGGCGTCAGTGGCTTACCGTCAATCTTGAGACGCGCCAAGTCATAGTCGACATACACCCCGACCACCGTGGCCACCCGCGCCTCGCCATCTCCGCTGATCGCTTCAAGGCTGCCGCGGCGGGAGGCGACTTCGCTCCACTTGGTTAGAACTTCGCTGCCATCTCCAACCACGGTGCCTAACGCGAGAACCCGCTTCCCCGCTCGCACCCACACCGTGCTCTGCGCTGCGAGCGCCACGCTCGGGGCCACCGCCCCGTAAAAGTCCCCGGCCTGCGACTCTAACTGAGCATTCACCTCCGGCGTTAGAAATGACAGGTCCGGCGGAATGTTACTCGCCTTGCGCTGCTGCGCGCCGACATCCGGCGTGAGCGAGAGCGTGAGGGCAAAAACTGACAGCAGGCCAAATTTGCAGAGCGAGGAGGTCATGGGACGATTTTTCAAACGAGGGATGTGAGGGGATTGGGAGATCATTCTTTAAACATATCGCCGCGCCGGGCGAGATGAACCTTCACCTTCTGGTCCTTGCCCAAACGCTGAAAGGTCACCTCGACATGGTTGCCGGGAGCCTTGGAGCCGAGCACAATGAGCAGCGCGCGCGTGTCACGCACCACCTGCCCGTCCACGGCCAGCACCCTGTCGCCAGCGAGAATCCCGCTGTTGTCCGCAGGGCCGTCGGGCACCACCCGCTTGACTAACACTCCTGGGCCGCTGCCCGGCGCAAACTCAATCCCTATCACCGGGCTTTCCGGGTCAGCCATCGGGTTCATGGTTAGCCGGCCCCATGTCTCGCCACCCAGCATGCGCTTCCAGTCATCCTTGAAGCCGGCGATGCGGGTGTGGTTGTTAGACTGGAGCGACTGGCTGATAGACGAGTGGATGGCCACCACGCGGCCATCCAGATCGAAGAGTGGACCGCCGGAATCCCCCCCGATGAGGGTGCAGGAAGTGGTCATGAAGTTTCCGGGGTTGATGGAAATGACGCGGCCGAAGCGGACTGGCGGAGTGCGTGCGGGGTCAAAGCCGGCGGAGTGGCCAAGAGCGATGACCCAGGTGCCGGCTTGGAGCGATTCGGAATCCCCGACTGGGGCAAAAGGGAAAGGCCCGGGCCCCTCGATCTGGACCATAGCCTCATCGCGCGTGGCGTTGGCACCGAGGACCTTGCCCGGCAGGCTCCGGCCGTTGGGGAAAACCACCATGACCTTTTCCGAGCCTTCCACGACATGGGCGGCAGTGAGAATCAGGCCCTCCTTGTTGACGACGACTCCGCTGCCCGACGCGCCGGTATTGCCAACCTGCAGGGCCACGGTGGCGGGAAGGACTTTCTCGGCGACTTTCTGCACCCGTCCTTGGAGGGCCTTAACCTCCTCTAGGGTCTTCGTGGAGACAAGCTCCTGAGCGGAGCCAATGAGGATGCCGCAGGAAAGCAGGATGGCGACAGCCAGGGAGGGCCGCAAGGAAGGAGCGAAGATCCGATTGGTCATCGAGGTGTAGAGCGAAGCAAAGTTGGGGTTTCGTTTGTGCGGTTGGCACAACTTCTGGCGCGCGCTTGCCTAATGAGAGTAGTCGAGGGGGCGAAAACGGGGTACATTGCGGCACCCGATGCCGAAACGCCCGTCAACCGCCGCCAACAAATCCCGCAGCCGCGCCCAGGACAGTCCGCCTGAGAAGGAGTGGACAATCATCGGAAGCCTTGTTGGTTGGCCGTTTGCGCTGATCCGCATGGCCACGCGGCCCCTTCCGCCGCTGGTGCGCTGGCCGGTGCGCAACCTTCTTTCCCTGGCCGTCATCGGCGCAGTCATGGGTTTGGGCATTGGAGGAATCTACTATGCCCGGGCTCGTCCATACGACATGAAAAACGTCGGGAAGATGCCGGAGCGCTCGGTGATTTTGGACCGCAATGGCTTGGAACTCGGACGGATTCACGGTGAACAGCGCGACGTCATCCCGCTGAGTGCGGTTTCCGAACATTTCCGCCACGCGATTTTGGCACGCGAGGATGCCAGGTTTTATGACCACGGTCCGATTGACCTTATCGGCATCGCCCGCGCCATGGTGCGCAATGTGAAGGAGCGAGGCATGGCCGAAGGGGCCTCGACCATCACCATGCAGTTGGCCCGCAACTCGTTCCCGCTGGGCGGCGGGAACAAGTTCCAAGAGCTTGACCGGAAGCTCCTTGAAATGGCCGTCTCGCACCGCATTGAGCAGGCCTACACCAAGGACCAGATTCTTGAACACTATGTGAACAGGATTTTTTGGGGGCACTCGATCATGGGTATTGAAGAGGCCGCGCAGACCTATTTTGAGAAGCCGGCGAAAAACTTATCGCTATCCGAGTCCGCCTTGCTGGCGGGGATCGTGCGGGGTCCGAATGCATTTTCACCATTCAACGACATCGAAAAGGCCAAGCGGGAGCGCAACACGACCTTGGCCAGCATGGTTAAGCGTGAATTCATAACCGAGAAGGAAGCGGCCGCCGCCCGGGCCGAGGAGATCAAGATCCGGCCGGAATGGCGGCGAGTAATGCACGCGAGCTTCGCCATGGATGCGATCCGCCGCGACCTTGAGTATTGGCTTGAGCAGGAGAACATTGAGCTTGGGGGGCTGACGATCCGCACCACCATCGACAGTCGGATTCAGGAACGGGCGGAAAAGGCACTCGATACGCGTCTCACTGAGGTTGAGCGCACTGCTGGCTACGCCCACCAAACCCGCGCGGCATGGAACGCCTTGCCGGAAGTTGGCCGGCCACGCCCGGAGTACATGCAGGGAGCGGTGGTGGTCATTGAGAATGCGACTGGAGCGGTGCTTGCCGTGGTCGGCGGCCGGAATGCGGACGAATCGAAGTTCAACCGTTCGCTGCAGGCCAACCGCCAGCTTGGCTCGTTGTTCAAGCCCTTCGTTTACCTGGCAGCCTTTGATGCCGGCCTGCGCCCAAATACCCCGATTAGCGACGACCCGATCCGCCGCGGAGAAATCAAAGGTGCCGCGAATTGGTCGCCCCACAACTCTGACGGCAAGTTCACCGGCATCCATCCGGCCGCCTACGGTCTGGTTAAGTCACGCAACACCATGTCGGTGCGCATCGGCGACTACGCCGGCCTCAACAAGGTGCTCGACGTGGCCACCCGCGCCGGCTTCCCGAATGTGCCGAGCACCCCCTCGTCCTTCCTCGGGTCATTTGAATCCACCCCGTGGCATGTGGCGAGCGCCTACACGATTTTCCCTAACGGCGGCCGCCGGTTCCGCCCGTTCCTCATCAGCGAGATCCGGGACAAGAACAACAACGTTGTCTACAGCACCCCACCCCTTCCCTATGCAGCGGCGTCATCGGGATCGGCGTGGTCGATCTCCAAGGTGCTTGAGGAAGCCACCGCGTCGGGCACCGCCTCGGCGGTCAAGCGCCTCGGGTTTGACCGGCCCTCGGGCGGAAAAACCGGCACCACCAATGACTTCAAGGACGCTTGGTTTGCCGGTTACACGTCCAGCCTGACCTGCGCCGTCTGGGTGGGCATGGATACGCCGAAGAAGACCATCACTGGCGGCTACGGCGGCACGCTGGCCTTGCCGGTCTGGGTGGAGGTGATGAAAACCGCTGAACGTCTAGGGTATCCTGCGGGGAAGATCGGTGGCGATGTGAGCTTGAAGAAAATCACCCTGTGTCAACAGAGCGGGCAGCGGGCGACTCCCGGGTGCGCCGCCGCGGGCACGGCCTTTGAGGAAGTGGTTCCGGCCGACCTGCTGCCGCCCGAAAAGGACTTTTGCACTCTCCACCCCTTGCGTGCCCAGCCGGTGAGTGGCGATGATACCCTGCGCCAGCCGCCAACAGCCCCCGCTGGAGATGCCCCGCTACGCGCCCAAGCGCTTGGCCCTGAGGACCAGCAGCCCTTGCGCGCACTCCCGGTGGAGGAGCAGGATATTCCGCGCGCCTTGCCGGTGCGCTGATTCTCAGGTATCTCTGCGCCGCATCCATGTCCTGGCGCTCTGAAAAACCCCGTACCTTTATCCCAGCTTGGGTTCCGCGCTGGCTTCAGGGACCGCTGCGCCTTGCCATCCGCCTTGGCATCGCGGGAATCTGCGTTTTCCTCGCCGGTGCCCTGCTGTACTTTGGTCTCTCGCTTAAATACGACCTCGCCAAGGTCGCCCAGCTGCCGTCGCGCACCGCTATTTTGGACCGCGCTGGCCAAGAACTGGAAGTGGCAGGTGATAGCAACCGCCGCCTGATTGTCCGGGAGCAAATCCCCGACTTCATGGTCAAAGCCTTGCGAGCACGCGAAGACGCCCGGTTTTTTGACCACTCCGGCGTGGACTTCCTGGGCCTCGCCCGTGCCACCTTGCGCAACATCAAGGACCGTTCCTTTACCCAAGGTGCCTCGACCCTTTCAATGCAGTTGGCGCGCAACTCGTTCGACATCCGCGCCAAGTCACTCCACCGCAAGTTCCTCGAGATCGCCATCACCCTGCGCCTTGAGCGTCAGTATACGAAGGATGAAATCCTGGCCCATTATCTGAACCGGATCTACTTCGGAGCCGGCTGTGATGGCGTCGAGGAGGCTGCGCGTACCTACTTTGGTAAAACCACTTCCGACCTTGCTCCGAGTGAATGCGCCATGCTCGTTGGCATCATCCGGGGGCCACACATTTTTTCCCCTTTCCGCAATCTTGATGCCGCCGTCGAACAGCGCGACCAAGTCCTCGCGCGGATGATTGCCATGCAATTCATCACCAAGGAGGAAGCGGTTGCCATCCGCGCCGAACCCATCCAACTGGTTCCCCCGGATATGCGGCAAGCCGAACGCTCATACGCCCTGCAAGCGATCCACGCCGAACGCGACCTGATCCTAGACCGGCAGGACATCCAAAACGGCGGCCTGCGCATCTCTACTACCCTTGACCGCAGCTGGCAGCAGCGGCTCGAAAAGGAACTTACTCAGACGGCCGTGAGCCTTGAGGGGGGAAAGGGCTGGGCACACCCAACTCACGAAGCGTACGTCGCCGGCTCCGCTCCTGCATACCTCCAGATGTCAGCCGTCACCTTGGAAAAAGGCAGCGGGGCCATCCTTGCCCTCGTCGGCGGCCGCGATTTTCTTGATTCGCGGTTTAATCGCAGCATCAGCGCTCGCCGCGACCTCGGGCCGACGTTTGAACCCTTCATCGCCGCCGCCGCCGCCGAACGGGGTAAACGCATCCTCCCCGGTCGGCCGCTCCAAACCGGCCGCCAGATCGGCTCCGCGGAAACTGAACGCCTCACCCGCCGTCTCGGCATCACCGGCCGCTTCCTTGAGGGCGACGACTTGTTCCGCGGAGGGGCCGCAGCAAGCCCGCTGGAAACCGCCGTTGCCCTGGCCACCTTGGCAACCAAGGGCAAACGCCCCAGCCCGTTTATTATCCGGGAGATCACCGACGCCTCGGGCCGCGTTCTATTCACTCGCCATCCCGACCTCTCCCAAGCCATCAGCGCAGATGCCGCCAACGAATCGCTCCGCGTTTTCTCGCGCAGCGGCTCAAGCCTCATCCTTACCGGCTCAACCCACTCATGCACCGACGCTTGGCTCCAACGCGTCGGCCCCAGTGGTGCCACCGTCGCATGGTTCGGCTTCGACAACCCGACCCGCATCACCGACTCCAAAACCCTTGATGCCGCCGTGTCCAACCTCGCCGAGCGCCTCGGCCAGTGAAGAAAAACCCCGCCACGATGCCTATACGGCCACGGTTTTAGAACCGGAGATGCGCGGCGTCTCGCGTCAAACACCCTGCCACTTCTTGGCCTTCACGGCTTGAAAGGTGAACCCCCACCCCCATCGCACTGCGAGGGTTCAGACCTCCCCTCAGGCTAAACATATTGCCAAACTAACATTTTTGACTTCCGCGGCCATTCCCTGCATTTTGGCGCAATGCAGCCCGTGCAGTTTCATCAAGCAATCGAGGTTATCCGCCGCCAAGACCCCCGGTTTGACCCAAGCGCTTATTTTTTCCTCAAGGAAGCCTTGGATTTCACCCTGAAAAAGGCCCATGAATCCGCCACCGAAGAAAGTTCGCCCCACGTTTCCGGCGGTCAACTGCTTGCCGGCTTCCGCGATCTGGCACTTCAGGACTTCGGCCCAATGGCCGCCACCCTGTTCAAGGAATGGGGCGTGCGCAATTGCACCCATATCGGCGAGCTCGTCTTCCACCTCATCGACGCCGGCATCTTCGGCAAGCAGGAGTCCGACAAGCGCGAGGACTTCAGCGAGGCCTATAACTTCGAGCAAGCCTTCGTCGCCCCCTTCCTCCCCAAGCGCTTGCGCAAGCTCCCCGGCTCCCGCACCGACCGCCCGCGCTTGCACAAGGACGCTTGATCCACCCTCATTATCAGCCATTTCCTCCGCTAAAGGTCTGTCCTTTTATCGGGCTGTCCATTTATCGGGCTCGCTTGATGCTCGGCTGGGTGGTCCAGATTAAGCGCACCAAAAGCGAGCTTCAGGGCGCACCCACCTGCCCGCCATCATCCTAATTATCAGCCATTTCCTTCGCTAAAGGTCTGTCCTTTTATCGCCGTCCTTTTATCGCCGGTCCTTTTATCGCCGAGCGCCCTCGGCATCAGGCGCGACCACCCAGCGGCCGTCTGCGGCGATCCTGACTTGGAACAATTCATCAAAGCCCTCCGCGAGGCACGGCGCGATGAAAGCCTTGGCCGTGACGATGAGGGCGACATCCGGCACGCGCGCCTTGCCCTCGCGCAGCCGGTTGCGTTCTAGAGACTCGTCAAGGGACGCTGTAAAATAATAGCCGATCACCCGCGCCCCATGGCGTCGCGCCTGCTCGATTAGGGTCGCACGGTCAGCCACCCGGGGATTGGTGTTGTCTACCACGACGGAACTGCCCGCCGAGAGCGCCTCATCGATGAGCACCACCTGGCGCCGACCCGGATTTCGGTTATTGGGCATGAGATCCTTGCTCACAACGACATGACCCCCGAGCTGGGTGCGCCGGAACGTGCTCTTCCCGGCGGCCTGAAGCCCAACCAAAATCACCATTTCCATCGCCCCTTACCAAACCCGCCCCGCCCCTGCCTGCAAGCAAGGAGGAAGGAATTTTGCAGGGCCTGCGGTTTCAGCCCTGCAGGCCGCGCAGGTGTTAAAGCTGATTGACTTGGAATGCACTAGGGGTACCCCCGTGGCAGTGGAGTTCCGGCGACCAGCCCAGGAGTGCGCTCGCATGACGTGCTAGGGGGGGCCGGCCCACCTAACAAACCTGGGTCCTCGCCTCGGCAGGCCGGCATAGTTGCTTACTGGCGCGATCAAGCCGGCGGAGCACCTGCCACGTCCCGGTCAGCCCGAGGAGGAGTCCGCCGAATAGCCCGGCAGCCAGGATGGTCTCGGAGCCGAGAACCAGCCACGCCAACATCCCGCCAAGCGCGACCAAGCCGCTAACTCCGACCAAGCCCAAGCAGATCAGCCAAGCTGCCCCTGCCAACGTCCGGCCCGCCCAAACTTTTGCCTGCTCAACCTTAACTCTTGGAATCTCGATATATTCTTTCATGACGCCCCACCCTCCCCCCGCCATGCGCAGTTCCTATGAACCGGCGGTGAATTGCCCATGAAATCGATTGGAAACAAGTGCCCCTCCCTTCATCACTCTCCCGAAGGTTTGATCCGCTACGTCCGCCTCATCACTCCCTCCGCCTGCGTAGACGAGCGCGCGGGTGGGCAGTGCGGTGACCCCCATGTCGCCGCCCGCAGCGAGCATCACAGCGGTAGCAAGCCTGCAGCTGACAGGAGCTTGGTGAAAGCCTTCAGCTCCCCCTCCCCTCCATGAGCTCATTGAGCAGTCTCGCCAGCGCCGAGGGATCGACCGGCTTAACGAGGTGGTGATCAAACCCCGCATCTTTAGACTTTTGGCGGTCTTCCTCCTGACCCCAGCCGGTGAGGGCGATGAAAATCCGCCCTTCGCTCCCTGGCTGCTGGCGGATGTGGCGACAGGCATCAAAGCCATTGAGGCCGGGCATGCCAATATCCAGCATGACCGCGTCTGGTTGGAAGGTCGCCGCCAGTTCCACGGCGCACAACCCATCGTGCGCGGTAGCCACTTCGAACCCCATAAGCTCCAGGAAAATTTGCGAAGTAACCGCAGCGTCAACATTGTCATCGGCGATCAACACGCGCCCGCGCGACAAGCCCCGCGCCCTTGAGCTTATCTGTCCACTCGGCGAGCCTCCTTTACTGCTCATCGGCTCGCAGGGCAGCCGCACTACAAACTCGCTGCCCATTCGCAATCCTTCACTCCTTGCCTCCACACTGCCCCCGTGCATTTCGACTAAGCGCTTTACGAGCATCAAGCCGATCCCCAGCCCGCCTCGCGATTTCTCCAGTGAATGTTCGAGCTGGGAGAATAGCTCGAAAATTTCCGGCAGTTGGTGGGCATCGATGCCTATCCCTGCGTCGCGAATAGAGACAGTCACTTCCGCGCCCTGCCGCGCGGCGGAAAGCCAGATTTCCCCGCCCGGCTCGCTGTACTTTGCGGCATTGTTGAGAAGGTTGAGGAACACCTGAGCAAGGCGGGTCAAATCCGCGTTGAGAATCACCGGTTCGCTCGGCAGGGACACGTTGAGGCGGTGGCCCATTTCATCGATGACAAGCTGACTGGTTTCAACCGCACATTGCAGGACGGTGCCCAAGTCGATACGCTCTTGGCGCAGTTCGAGCTTGCCGTAGGTGATCCGGCTCACATCGAGCAAATCGTCAACCAAGCGCACCAACTGCCCGAGCTGCCGCTCCATGATGTCGCGGGTCCGTGCCATGGCCTTCGGATCATCGCCAACCAAGCGCATCACTTCCAAGCCACTGCGCAGCGGGGCGAGTGGATTGCGCAACTCGTGGGCCAACATCGCGAGGAATTCGTCCTTGCGCCGGTCCGCCTGCTGCAGTGCCTGCTCAGCCTTCTTGCGCTCGCTGATGTCAATGTGGCTCAACACCACGCCGCTGGGCCCGTGCAGGGCGCGCTGGGCATGCATGAGAAACCAGCGTTCTTGGTTGGGGGCATGGCATGGATATTCCGCAGTGAACTCCCGCACCCGCCCATCCAGAACATCTTCCAGCCCTTGTAGCGCCGCTTCCGCACCCACATCCCCCGCAGCCGCCGCACGACGACAAACCTCCAGATAATTCACCCCGACGGACACCACCTTGGCATCCCCGCCATTGTGATGGGCAAAGCGCTCCCAAGGCTCGTTGACCATCGTGACGACCCCCTCGTCATTGATCACGGCCACATGCTCAGGCAGTGAGTCGAGAACCCCGCGCACCAACTCGCCGCTCGTGCGTACTGCTTCAAAACCGAGCCTCTCCTCGGTGATATCCAGATTGGTGCCGACAATGCTTTGCGGCTCGCCCTCGGCATTGCGCCGCACTGTCTCCACCGAGCGGATCACGCGGATCTCGCCATCGCCGCGGCGGACTCGAAACTCGCCACCGCTCTGGAAGCCGTTGCGCAGCGCCTCTTCCAAGGCGGCTTCCTGCAATGGCATATCCTCGGGAAGCACGGTTGCCTCCCAGACTTTGTATGCGACTGTTCCATCGGCAGTGGCATCCATGCCGTAAATTTTAAACATTTGCTCATCCCAGCTCACTTGGCCGGTCCCAAGGTTCCACTCCCATATCCCCACCCCCGTGGCCGTCGTCGCCAAGCGCATCCGCTCCTCGCTGGCCCGGATGATACGCTCGGCCCTCACTTGGTCAGTGACTTCCTTGAAAAAGCACACCACCCCGTGCCGCCCGCTCGGTTGCATCACCCGCTGGATTTCCCACTCGTACGCCTGCTCCTCGCCTAGGCCAGTACGATTTTTCGCAAAGCGGCTCGAAGCATAACGCTCACCGGTCGCCAAGGTGTGGCGAAACCTCGCTGCAAGCTCACCACCAACCTTCGGCCCCCAAAGAATCTCCAGAACCTCATCAAAATTCCGTCCAATGAGCCCCTCGACCATGCCGAATGCCGACATCGTCTCGGCGCTCACATGCTGGACGCGGAAATCCCCATCAACCACATAGACCCCAATGGGTGCCTGCTCGATGAGCGCCGAAAGCAAGGCCGCATTCTCGTGCAGAGCCGCTTCCGCGTGCTTGCGCCCGGTGATGTCCAAGTTGATGGAGAACGCCCGCGACAATTGCCCATCGCCATCCAGTTCAATGCTGGTCGCCGCCTCAATCCAGCGCTCGATGCCGTCATCGCCTATCAGCCGGTACTCCGTCTTGGGCGGCAGATTACCCGCCAAAATCGCCTTATAACCAGCGCCATATACCGCCTGATCCGCCGCCGGCAAGTGCCCCAACCACTTCTCAATCGCCTGCGCGAGGTCAAACACGCCTTCCTCGTTCTCCGGCAATGCCACCCCCATCACCGCCGCAGCGTTTTTCGGAACACGCACCGTGCCGGCTTTGAAATCAATGTCAAAGTAGGTCATACAGGCCATATCGGCCGCCGCGCGCAGCCGCTCCTTACTCTCCAGCAATGCCTGCTCAGCGAGCCTGCGCTCAGTGACATCCTCGACGGCCACACCCAGCCCGACCACCTCGTCCGCCGCATCACGAACCGGATACCAACTTCCACTCCACCAGCGAGTAACGCCCGGGGCCATCGGCGTCTCCCCACAAAAATCGTGGTTCTTGACCGGCTCGCCGGTTCTCAGCACCCGGCGGGCTACATCCATGGCCGCTTCGGCCAGCGACGGCAGCACTTCGCCCCCCGTCCGCCCCACATGATCCTCAATGGCGATCCCGTTCATTTCCGCCAAGCGGTCATTGACCCGTACAAAGCGCAACTCGCAGTCAAGAAAGCCGATCCCCACCGGTGCCGTGCGCATCAGCGTGTCCACCTGCGCCAGCGCCCCCAGCCTCTCATGCTCAATCCGCTTGCGCTCAGTCACGTCCCGCACCACTGCCAACCACCCCACACATTCTCCGTCGGCACCAGTCAATCGGCTCACCGAGGAATCCACCTGCAGTTGGCGACCATCCCGCGTCACATGGACATTCTCACCCCGCCAGCGCCCGGTTTCCTTCAGGGCATTCAACGCGGACTTTTCATCATCCGGCCCCAGCCAGCGATAGGTCCAAAACTCGCTAATCTTGCTTCCTATCACCTCCGAGGCCGTCACTCCATACTGCCGCTCCGCCGCCGCATTCATCCATGTCACGCGCTCCTGAACATCCACCGCAATCACCGCATCCGAAACCTGATCAAGAATCTCCACCCGCAATCCTTTCACCCCCCCCTCCTTCCCTTCCCACCCGCCATCCAACGCGGCTCCCAGCAATCGCAACTCCGACTCCACCTCCTCCAACTGCAGCCGCAGCTGAGCATTCTCCCGCGATAAGATCTCAACCGATCGTGTGCTCATTGACATTGCGTTATGAGATCAGCTCCCCACCTCTAAGCGCCAAGTACCCATCCTCAGCCCGCAACCGTAGCGCTCCATTCCGCCCCCATGCGATTTGCGGTTAAACATGCTCTTCATCCAAATCCAATTGTTCAGTCAGAAGCAAACTACACCTGCGCCCAGACCACGGCACCCGCCGCTCCATTTCTCCCACAACGATCTCTTGTAAACTATTTACCTCCCCAACTCCCTGACCAGAAAAATTTGCAGCCATCAACCTTCCTGCCTTATCGGAAGTCGGCCGACGAGGGACCATCAAATCCGTAGGTCCCCATGCTTTTCCGCCCTGCCTCGCGGTCGCATGCATGTTCCCCCCTTTGCTAAAGGCCCCCGTCCGCACGCCAAAGGCACCTTGGCGCGAAACGAACTTCCGCCGGGACAAAAGCAGCCGGGACAACAGGCCGGGACAACAGGTCCGGCTCACATGACTAAAGGTCCATGACTAAAGGCCCATGACTAAAGGCCGGACCATTTGTCAGAGAAGTCACTGAAAACGAGGACGTAAAGCGTAGTCAAAAGACGCCTCGGCGCGAAACGAACTTCCGTCCAG
>Ga0136639_10000058_pt1 | contig 31486 bp, 32 predicted proteins | sample AntDrymUQ8592106_2_FD_113739 | JGI IMG/M metagenome (GOLD analysis project Ga0136639, IMG submission 113739) | Polar desert sand microbial communities from Dry Valleys, Antarctica - metaG UQ859 (21.06) | ecosystem: Environmental > Terrestrial > Soil > Desert | place: Antarctica: Dry Valley...
CGTCTTCGTCGTCGCGCTGCTCTACATCGCGGCCAACTACCTGCTCACCCTGCTCGCCACCTACGTCCAGCGCCGACTGGTCGGGGCGCAGAAGCCGCTCGAGGTCTCGATGGTCGGCGGCCCCGCCCCCGAAAAGTCAGTCGCCTGAGCTAGGACTTCGGTGTCACCCAGAGCCTGATGATGCCCTCGATGACCACAGTGCCGTCCTCGCGCACACCCTTGACCCGTACGGGCAGGTCAGGGTCCTCGGAGGTCCACTGCTCGGGGTCGGTCTCGGCGATGCAGGTGATGTCGCTGGTCGCCTTGGCGGTGTAGGCGACGTCCATGCCCTTCGGGATCCAGCGCTTGTCGCTGGGGATCGTGGCCTCGGCCAGCGCACCCATCGCGGCCTCGAGGCCGTTGCAGAGCGCGATCGCGTGCACGGTCCCGAGGTGGTTGTGCACGCCGCGGCGCTTCGGGATCACCAGCTCGGCGTAGTCGGGCCGGATCTCGACGAAGCGCGGCCGGATGGTCGCGAAGTACGGCGCCATCTGCGAGAACGCGAACGAGAAGACGCGCTTGCCGACCACCGGGCCGACGACGGGCAGGGTGGTGGACTTCTGCCACAGGGCGAGGACCTGACTCATGCGCCGCAGGTTACCAGTCGGTAACCCAGTCCCCTCGAGCGAACAACTGACACGTGTCAAATTGCCTGCTAGCGTCCGCCAACGTGACGACCATCACCCAGGAGTTCCCCGAGCTCGCGTGCTACGGCCTCGCCGGGCACAGCGCCAGCCCCCACGACCTGCTCGACGAAGTGCGGCTCGCCGAGCGCCTCGGTATCGGCTCGGTCTTCCTCTCCGAACGGTTCAACGTCAAGGACGCGGCCGTGCTTGCGGGCGCAGCCGTCGCGGTGTCGACCTCCATCGGCATCGCCACCGCCGCCACCAACCACAACACCCGCCACCCTCTGGTGACCGCGACCATGGCGACGACGCTGCACCGGATGAGCGGGGGGCGCTACGCGCTCGGACTGGGGCGCGGCTTCAACATGCTCTTCGACCTCATGAACCTCCCGCGGATCACCGGGGCACAGATGAGCGACGCCATCGGGATCTATCGGCGGCTGTGGCACGGCGAGGCCTTCGGCCACGACGGTCCGGCCGGCACCTACCCGTTCCTCAGCCAGGACAGCACCTTCGACGAGGACATCCCGGTCATGATGATGGCGATCGGGGACAAGTCCCTCGAGCTCGCCGGGCAGGTCGCTGACGGCGTCGTGCTGCACACCTTCCTCAGCGACGAGACGCTCGCACGCTCCGTCCGGATCATCCGCGACGCCGCGAGCGCCGCCGGTCGCGACCCGGCTGCTGTGAGGATCTGGTCGGTGCTCGCCGTCGTCGAGGAGTCGATCAGCGAGGAGCTCGCGCTGCGCAAGCTCGTCGGGCGCCTCGCGACCTACCTCCAGGGCTACGGCGAGGTCCTCGTGCGCGCCAACCGCTGGGACCTCGCGGACCTGCAGCGCTTCCGGGAGGACCCGCTCGTGCAGGGCTACGCCGGCGCGTTCGACGCCGTGGGCACGACCGAGCAGCTGACCTACCTGCGCGACGAGGTGCTGCCGGCAGCGTGGGTCGCCGCGTCGGCCACGGGGTCCGCGTCCGACTGCGCCCAGCGGATCGTAGACCAGCTCGACGCGGGCGCCGACAGCGTCGTGCTCCACGGCGCGACCCCCACCGAGCTCGCCCCGGTCCTCGAGGCCTACCGCGCGATCCGTCCCACCCTGCCCACCCTGCCCGTCAACCCTGGAGCCATGCGATGAACGCACCGATCGTCACCGACCTCTCCGGACTCACCGCCGCCTGGCTCTCGCAGGCGCTGGACGCGCCCGTGCCCGAGCTGGTCGCCGAGCAGGTCGGCACCGGCCAGATCGGCACCTGCTACCGGTTACGACTCATCGGGGCCGGGGACGGCCTCCCGTCGTCGGTGCTGGTGAAGCTGCCGGCGGCCGACCAGGGCTCCCGCGACCTGCTCGCCGGCGCCTACCGGGGCGAGCTGATCTTCTACGCCGACATCGCGCCGACCGTCGCCGTGCGCGTCCCGACCTGCCACTTCGCCGCGATCGCCCCCGACTCCGGCGACTTCACGCTGGTGATGGAGGACCTCGCGCCCGCCGAGCAGGGCGACCAGATCGCCGGCTGCACCGTGGACCAGGCCCGCGACGCGGTCATCAACCTCGCGGGCCTCCACGGCCCCCGCTGGAGCGACCCGACCCTGGAGGACTTCGACCACCTCGCGCTGAGCGGCCCCGACGACGCCGCGATGCTCGCCGAGCTCGCGGGACCCACGACCGAGCTCTTCATCGACGGGCTCGGCGACCTGCTGTCCGCCGAGGACGTGACGACCCTGCGCGACTGCGTGCCGCTCATCGAGGCCTGGAGCCTGGGGCGGCCCGAGCGGTTCGCGCTGGTGCACGGCGACTACCGGCTCGACAACCTGATGTTCGCCCCCGTGGGAGGGACCAGCGATGTGCCCAGCGATGTGCCCAGCGATGTGCCCAGCGTCGTGGCGGTCGACTGGCAGACCCTGTCGCTGGGACTGCCCGCGCGCGACCTGGCCTACTTCGTCGGCACCTCGCTCGAGCCCGCGGTGCGGCGCGCGAGCGAGCGCGACCTGGTGGCGGCCTACCACGCCGCCCTCACGTCGTACGGCGTGAGCGGGCACAGCCTCGAGGAGTGCTGGGAGGACTACCGCTTCTCGATGATCCAGGGGCCGCTGGTCGCGACGTTCGGCTGCGCCTACGGCGCCCGCAGCGAGCGGGGCGACCGGATGTTCGCGACGATGGTGCGTCGCTCGTGCGCGGCGATCCGCGACCTGGGGACCCTGTCGTTGGTCTGAGCTGGCGCGTCAGGCCAGCGACAGGAAGAGCTTCTCCAGCTGGTTCATGCGCTCGACCGGCAGCTGCTCGCCGAGCTCGCCCGCGCGTCGCCACTCGGAGGCGATCATCGCGAAGCCCGCGCGGTCCAGGGCGTTCGACACCGCCTTGAGCTGGTGGAGGACCGCGTCGACGTCGCGCGCCTCCTCGATCATCCGCAGCACTCCGCCGAGCTGGCCCTGGGCGCGCTTGATCCGATTGACGACGGCTACCAGCTCGATCGACTGAGTCTCCACTGCACTCCTGCTCGACGTGCGGCCCCCGCGGTCCGGATGAGGACCACGGAAGTCCCCATGCGGACCCCTGGAGCACCGGATGGGAGCACCGGATGGGTGCACCGGATGGATCAACCGAGCAGGTCTGGTCGTAGTTATGCTGGTCTAGACACACTAAACCAAAATCTCGATTCTGTTGCCGTGCCCGTCGCGCGTGTGTAGCCGGTCGTAGCCGGGGAAGGTGTCGCGCTGGCTCAGGTCGACCTCGTAGCCGCCGAGGGTCAGCCGCCTGACCACCGACCGCAGGTGGGCAGCGTCATCGAGCACGAGCGCCGGGTGGGCCTTGCCCGCAGGGACGAAGTGGTCCTCGACCCCGACGTGGATCTCGGCCGTCACGGCACCGTCGGCGTCGTGGGCGCGGAACCACGCGCCACCGCGCGCCCGTAGGTCAGCGGGCTTCTCGACCTCGGTCATCGCCAACGCATCGGCGTAGAACCTGCGGGCGACGTCCTCGCCCCCCGGCGGACACGCGACCTGGACGTGGTGCAGCCTCATGCCGGCACCTGCGCGACCACGAAGACTCGTCGGAAGGGCAGGACCACGCGCCCCTCACGCACCGGGTAGGCCTCGCGGAGGCGCCGCTTGAACTCCCTCTCGAAGTCCGTGCGGAGAAGATCGGGCAGCGCCGCGAGCGTCGGCCGCGCCCCGGTGGCCGCAACCCAGGTGAACACCGCGTCGTCCCCGGTGAGCACGTGCAGGTAGGTCGTCTCCCACGCGTCGACCTCGCAGCCCAGCTCGGTGAGCGTCTCGAGGTAGACGGCCGCGTCGTGACTCGCCGGGGACGCGATGTCGCGGGTGTGAGCGTCGTAGGGCGGGAGTGCGGCGAGCTCGGCGCGCAACGTGTGGCTGGGCTGGTCGAAGTTGGCGGGGACCTGGAAGGCCAGCCACCCTCCGGGGCGTACGGCGCGCAGCAGCGTCGGGAGCAGCTCACGGTGACCCGGGACCCACTGCAGCGTGGCGTGGGAGACGAGGACGTCGACGCTGCCCGGCTCCGGATCCCACGCCCGCAGGTCCGCCACCTCGAAGGAGGCCCGGGGCTCGGTCGCCCGGGCCGCGGCGATCATCTCGGGGCTGGAGTCGAGGCCGCTGACGGTCGCGTCGGGCCAACGCTCCACGAGCAGTCGGGTGAGGTTGCCCGGGCCACACCCCAGGTCGACGACGACGCCGGGAGCCGGGGCCCCGACCCGCGAGAGCAGGTCGACGAACGGCCTGCCGCGCTCGTCGGCGTAGGTGAGGTAGCGCTGCGGATCCCAGCTGTGCGACACGGGTGGCCTCCTGCGAGAAGTATCTTGATGTCGAGACAATCTGATCATCGAACTCTCTCGATGTCAAGATTCTCGACCGAGTCCGCTAGGCTCCTGGGCATGCGGGACGAGGTCGACGAGCTGGTCGAGGCGTGGGCGCGCGAGCGGGCCGACCTGGACCTCGAGCCGGTCGCCGTGTTCAGCCGGATCACCCGCCTGGCCCGCCACCTCGACCTGGCCCGCCGCGAGGCCTTCACCGCCCACAGCATCGAGTCCTGGGAGTTCGACGTGCTCGCGGCCCTGCGGCGCACGGGTGCGCCCTACGAGCTCTCACCCGGGCGGCTCCTGCGCGAGACCCTGGTGACCAGCGGCACCATGACCAACCGCGTCGACCGCCTGGCAGCGCGCGGCTTCGTCGAGCGCTCCCCCGATCCCGAGGACCGCCGCGGCGTCATCGTGCGTCTCACCCGCGAGGGCAAGACGGCCGTCGACGCGGCCTTCGAGGCGCTGCTGGTCGCGGAGCAGGCGCTGCTCGCGGACCTGCCCGCCCGCGAGCAGAAGAAGCTCGCCTCCCTGCTGCGGACCCTCCTCGCGCCCTACGCCTGACCGTCGGCTCAGCTCAGGACGTCGGCTGCCTCGAGCCACTCGATCTCGACCGCGTCACGCTCCGCGCTGACGGTGCTGAGCTCGGCGCTGAGCCCGGCCAGCAGGTCGTAGTCGTGGGCGTGACCGGCGATCTGCACGTTCAGCTCTGCCTCGCGGGCCGTGAGGCGCGCCAGCTGCTTGTCCAGGCGCGCCATCGTCTTGCGAGCCGTGCGCTCCTCCGAGCTGCCGCTCTTGGGCCGGGAGCCCTGCTCGCCACCGCTGGCAGCAGGAGCAGCGGGCACAGGGGCAGCGGTGGCGGACGAGGCCGAGGCCGCCGCCAGGGACGCCGTACGACGCTCGAGGTATTCGTCAACGCCGCGCGGCAGCATGGAGATTTGGCCGTCGCCCAGCAACGCCCAGACCGAGTCGGTGACCCGCTCGAGGAAGTAGCGGTCGTGCGAGACCACGATCAGCGTGCCGGGCCACGCGTCGAGGAAGTCCTCGAGGACGTTCAGGGTGTCGATGTCCAGGTCGTTGGTGGGCTCGTCGAGGAGCAGCACGTTGGGCTCCTCGAGCAGCAGCATCAGCAGCTGGAAGCGGCGTCGCTCGCCGCCCGAGAGCTCGCCGATCCGGGCGGTCAGCTTGTCGCCGGTGAACCCGAAGCGCTCCAGCATCGAGGTGGCGCTGATCTCGCCGCCGTCGGTCTTCACGACCCGGCGGAACGACTCCACCATCGGCAGCACCCGAGCGTTGGGATCGAGGTCGTCGAGCTGCTGGGTCAGGTGCCTCATCGAGATCGTCCGGCCGTGCTTCACCCTGCCCGCTGACGGCTCGAGGTCACCCGCGAGCAGCGAGAGCACCGAGGTCTTGCCGGCGCCGTTCACGCCGACCAGGCCGACCCGGTCGCCCGGGCCGAGCCGCCAGGTGGCGTTGGTGAGCAGGGAGCGCTCGCCGCGCTTGAGATCCACGTCCTCGACGTCGATCACCTGCTTGCCGAGTCGCTGGGTGGCGAACTTCTGCAGCTCCAGCCGGTCGCGGGGCGGGGGGACGTCCTCGATCAGCGCATTGGCCGCCTCGATCCGGAACTTCGGCTTGGCGGTCCGGGCGGGCGCACCGCGGCGCAGCCAGGCGAGCTCCTTCGTGGCGAGGTTCTGCCGCCGCGCCTCGGAGGCCGAGGCCTGGCGGGTGCGCTCGGCCTTGGCGAGCACGAACGCGGCATACCCGCCCTCGTAGGCGTCCACCACACCGTCATGGACCTCCCAGGTCCATTGGCAGACCTCGTCGAGGAACCACCGGTCGTGGGTCACGACCACCATCGCGGAGGCTCGCTTCACCAGGTGGGCCGCCAGCCAGGCGACCGCCTCGACGTCGAGGTGGTTGGTCGGCTCATCGAGCACGACCAGGTCGTGGTCGCCGAGCAGCAGCGCGGCCAGCGAACAACGACGACGCTCACCGCCGGAGAGCCCGACCACCGGGCGGTCGAGGGAGACACCGGCGAGCAGCACCTCCACGACCTCGCGCGTGCGGTGGTCCGCGGCCCACTCGTGGTCGTCCATGCCGCCGAGCACGGCCTCGCGGACGCTGTGGGTGTCGACCAGCTCGTCACCCTGGTGCAGGTAGCCGATGTGCAGACCACGGGTCATCGAGACCCGACCGGAGTCCGGCTCCTCGAGCCCGGTCATCACCTCGAGCAGCGTGGTCTTGCCGTCGCCGTTGCGGCCGACGATGCCGATCCGCTCGCCGGCGGCGATGCCGAGGGAGACATCGGTGAGCAGCGGGCGTACGCCGTAGGCCTTGGAGACGCGTTCGAGGTTGAGCAGGTTAGCCATGAAGGTTCTCCACGAGATGGGCGCCGGCGACGGCACCGTTGGCGACCAGGACGACGGTGTGGCCGTGGCGCATCATCGCCCCGGCCAGGTCGCGTGCGTGGTCGGAGGACTGGCACAGGAAGGCGCAGGTCGGGCCCGAGCCGCTGATGATGCCGCGCAGAGCACCCTCGAGCTCCCCGCGCTCCAGCAGCACCCCGAGGTCGGGCCGCAGGTCGAGGGCAGCTTCCTCCAGGTCGTTGTGCAGCAGCCGGGCCAGGTGCATCGGCTCCCCGGATGCGAGGGCGTCGAGCAGCTCATCGGCCGGAGGAGGCGCTAGCGGCGCGTCGGGGTAGAGCTTGTCGAAGTGCCGGTAGACGTCCGGGGTCGAGAGGCCCTCGCGACTGGGCACGAGCACCCACCACCAGGTGCCGCCGTCGGCCAACGGGGTGACGACCTCGCCGCGACCGAGGCCGAGGGCGGTGCCGCCGATGAGCGCGAACGGTACGTCGCTCCCGAGCTCGGCGGCCAGGGCCAGGAGGTCGTCGTCGGAGGTCCGCACGTCCCAGAGCCGGTCCAGTGCCACAAGAGCCGCCGCCGCGTCGGCCGAGCCTCCGGCCAGTCCCCCGGCGACCGGGATGGCCTTGTCGACGTGCACGTGCCCGAGCAGCGGCAGCCCGTGGTGGGCAGCGAGCAGGGTCGCTGCCCGGGCAACGATGTTGTCGTCGTCGACGGGGACCGCGCCGGGGTCGATGTAGTCGGCCACCCGCAGACGCAGGTCCCAGGGGGCGTCCTGGTCACCGGGCATGGTGGCGGTCAGGTCGTCGCAGAGCCCGACGGCCTGGTAGACGGTGGCCAGGGGGTGATAGCCGTCGGCACGGAGGGCCCCCACCCCTAGGTGGAGGTTGATCTTCGCGGCCGCTCGGACGGTGATGCTGGCGGGCATGTGGGTGATGTTGCTGACGGTGTTGCTCACGCGTGCAGGACCTCCGCGATCCGGGCGAACTGCTCGATGGTCAGGCTCTCGCCCCGCGCCAGTGGGTCCACGCCGGCCTGCTCCAGCACGGCCGCAGCCGCCTCGGCCGAGCCAGCCAGCTCGCGCAGGGCGCCCCGCAGCACCTTGCGCCGGTGCGCGAAGGCCAGGTCGACGACGGCGAAGACCTGCTCGCGGGACGCGGTCGTGACGGGTGGCTCGCGCCGGGTCCAGGCGACCAGGCCCGAGTCGACGTTCGGAGCCGGCCAGAACACGTTGCGGCCGATGGCACCGGCGCGACGGACGTCGGCGTACCAGGCAGCCTTGACCGACGGGACGCCGTAGACCTTGGAGCCCGGCGACGCGGCCAGACGGTCGGCGACCTCTGCCTGCACCATCACCAGGCCGCGCTCCAGCGAGGGCAGCAGCATCAGCAGGTGGAGCAGCACCGGCACCGACACGTTGTAGGGCAGGTTGGCCACCAGCGCCGTCGGCGCGGGGCCGGGCAGCTCGGTGATGCGCATGGCGTCAGCGAGCACCACCTCGAGACGGTCGACGTGGTCAGGCGCATGCTCCGCGACGGTCTCCGGCAACAGGCCGGCGAGCTTGTCGTCGATCTCGATGGCGACCACGCGCTGGGCCACGTCGAGCAGCGCGAGGGTCAGCGAGCCCAGACCGGGGCCGACCTCGACGACCACGTCGGCCCCGGTGATGGCGGACTCGCGGACGATCCGGCGGCAGGTGTTGCCGTCGATCACGAAGTTCTGCCCGCGCTGCTTGGTCGGCCGCAGGTCGAGGCGAGCGGCCAGCTGACGCACGTCCGCCGCCCCGAGGAGTCTCGGGGCGGCGGAGGAGGTCATGCAGGAGAGGTTAGTGCTCAGGTCGGCAGACCCAAGGAGGCGGCACAGCCCGGCCACGACCCGTAGCCCCCGGTGGCGTCGCGCAGTCGCGTCGCGACGGCGATCTGGGTCTCACGACTGTTCGCGCTCGGGAGGCCGGTTCCGCCATAGGCCTGCCAGGTGCCGAGGTTGAACTGGAGTCCGCCGTAGTAGCCGTTGCCGGTGTTGATGGCCCAGTTGCCGCCGGACTCGCACTGCGCCAGGGAGTCCCACACCGTGTTGCCCGTGGCGTAGGCATCGACGACCGGCGCGGTGCCGATCTCGACGATCTCGTCGCGGGGTGCGCGCACGACCCTCTGACGCACGACCGTGCGCACGCTCAGGTCGCCGTTGCGGAAGACCAGGCGGTAGGTCACGTTGCGCAGACCATCGCGGCCGCTGCGCACGACGCTCGTCTCCCCCTCGGTCATGGAGTCGTCCTCGCGCTCGATCGTGCCGAAGCCGACCCGCTCGCCCTGGACGTTCTTGCGCATCACACGGACGTTGGTGAAGACGATGCGGTCACCGTCCTCGACAACCGTCGCCGGACCCGGCGACGTCTCGTCCGTGCGGTGCAGGACGACGCCCATCTCCTTCAGCGCCTCCTCGACCGTCAGGGCGACGACTGTCTTCTTGACGGCCTTGTTGGGCCCGATCCTGAAGGTGAGGTTCTTGGGCGTGACGACCTCGAGCTCGAGCCCGTCTCGGCTGATCGGTGCGCCACGGCTGGTCGACAGGTCGGCGTCGCGGAAGACGGCGCCGATCTGGCCCAGCGCGGAAGCGACGTCGGTCGCGGTCACCCAGTGCGTCGTTTCGACACCATCGATGCTGAGGTCGACGGGGCGGGCGTACTTGACGGTGATCTTCGAGCCGTCGCTGACGGTTTCATCGAGGTCGGGGGCCACGACGTCACGGTCGCTGACCTCGATGCCCTCCTCGTCGAGGACCTCGCCGACGGTGTCCGCGGAGGAGGTGATCTCCTGCGTGCGGCCGTCGACCGACATGGTCACGGTGGCGCCCATGGATGCGTAGCCGTAGGTGGTGCCGGCCACGGCGATCGCTGCGACGCCCACGAGGGCAGCCAGGGCCCGCTTGCTGCGGACCAGTCTTGCTAGCGTTGAGTGCTCATTGCTGGGCACGATTCTCCGAACGTCGTCCTGCCCGGTCCTCGGGTGCCGGCGCGCCGTGCAGCACTCGTCGCGGGGTGCGCGAGGTGTGCACGGAGGGTGGATAGCGCTGGTCAGATCGATCCCGATCCCGGCTGTCTGTCCTCTAGGACAACAGCGAGGTGGTGCGATGTGCAAACCCTCGGCGTCCTCCAGGCGGGCGGAAGTGAGGCACGTCTCGCCCTGCTGCCCGTACGGCGGCCGGGCCGGGCGTCACCAGGAGCCCCCGAAAGCAGCCTCGGTGTTGGCGTCGACGGCGACACACAGCTCCTCCAGGTCATCGCCGCGCACCTGCGCCATCAGCCGCATCGTGAGCGGCACCAGGTAGGAGGCGTTGGGGCGTCCGCGGTAGGGCGTGGGAGTGAGGAACGGGGCGTCGGTCTCGACCAGGACCCGGTCGCGAGGCGCGATGGCGAGCGCGTCGCGCAGCGGCTGGGCGTTCTTGAACGTCACCGTCCCGGCGAAGGACAGGTAGGCGCCCCGGTCGAGGCAGCGGCGCGCGAAGTCGGGGTCGCCGGAGAAGCAGTGCATGACCCAGCGATCCGGGGCGCCCTCCTCGTCGAGGACCGCGAGGACCTCCTCGTGGGCCTCCCGGTCATGGATCACCAGCGTCTTGTCCAGACGCTTGGCCAGGTCGATGTGGCGGCGGAACGACGACACCTGGGCCGCGCGCCCTTCCTCGCCGGTGCGGAAGTGGTCGAGACCGGTCTCCCCCACGGCGCGCACCTTGTCGTGGGACCCGGCGAGCCGCTCGATCTCGGCGAGCGCCTCCTCCAGCTTCCCCGCCTCAGCCAGCCTGGGGGCCTCGTTGGGATGCAACGCCACGCCGGCCACCAGGGCGACGTGGCGCTCAGCGGCCTCGACGGCCCACCGGGCGCCGGGCAGGTCGCAGCCGATCTGCACGATCCGAGGCACCCCCACGGCGGTCGCGGCCGCGATGGCCTCCTCCGTCGCGAGCCAGTCGCCGTCGGCGATGTCGAGGTGGCAGTGGTTGTCGACGACCGGGTGCGGCAGCGGCTCGGGCGCCGGCGGCGGTTCGCGGTCACGTCGGCTGCCGCTCTTCTCCTCGGTCGGTACGCGGGACCGGGTCGGCTCACCGGTCGTGTCGTTGCTCATCAGGCTCCGATCCGGTCGAGGATCGCCTCCGCGCAGGCCTCGGGCGCCTGCGTCGGGATCCAGTGGGTGACGCCGTGCAACGCGACGAAGCGGTAGGGCGCATCGACGTACCTCTCGGTCAGCTCGGCGCCCCTGCGGCCCAGCGCCACGTCCCCGTCGCTCCACAGCAGCGTGGTGGGGACCACGACATGGGCCCCGATCAGGGAGCGGCCCAGGAGCGGCAGCGCGCGATACCAGTTCATGGCGCCGCTCAGGGCTCCGTCCTCGATGACATCGGTCCGGCAGCGTGCGATCTCGGTGGGCGTCATGCCGGCGTGGGTGAGCGCCCGGTCAAAGAACGAGCCAGGGCGCCGCGCGCTCCGCTCGGGGATCCAGGGCAGCTGGAAGAGCAGCATGTACCAGGAGCGCAGCAGCTGGTCGGACGACAGCATGGAGCGCAGGAAGGCCGTGGGGTGCGGCACGGACACGGCGGTCAGCGTGCGCACCAGCTCGGGTTGCCTCAGGGTGAGGACCCAGGCGACGATCGCGCCCCAGTCGTGGCCGACGACATGGACCGGCGCACCGGCACCAGCTCGGCGGACGAGCTCGGCCACGTCGTCGGCGAGCTCGGAGGCCCGGTAGTCGCGGCGGCGCGCGGGCCGGGCACGGCGCGCGTAGCCGCGCTGGTCCATCGCCAGCGTGCGGTAGCCCTGCTCGTGCAGCAACGTCGCGACCGAGCCCCAGCACGTCGCACGCTCGGGGAAGCCGTGCAGCAGCACCACCACGTCGCCGTCGACCGGTCCGGAGTCGATCACGTCGAAGACCCAGCCGGCGCGGCTGACCTCGGTGATCCGGTCACTCATGCGCCGTGCACCAGGTTGTAGACCTCGCGCTTCGGCACGCCGGCCAGCCTGGCGACCTCAACGATCGATTCCTTGCGACTCATGCCGCGATCCTCCCGCTCCTGCACGGCCGCACGCAGGCTGGTCTCGTCGGTGGGGACGGCCGGGCCACTCGTGCCCTCCACGACGATCGTCACCTCGCCGCGCACCCCCTCGGCGGCCCAGGCGACCAGGTCGGCCAGGGGACCGCGGCGTACCTCCTCATGGGTCTTGGTCAGCTCGCGGCACACGGCGGCTGCGCGGTCCTCGCCCCAGGCCTCGGCCATGGCGCGCAGCGTGACCTCGGTGCGGTGTGGTGCCTCGAAGAACACCATCGTGCGCTCCTCGCCGGCCAGCGCGGTCAACCTCCTGGCCCGCTCACCCGCCTTGCGGGGCAGGAAGCCCTCGAAACAGAACCGGTCGACCGGCAGGCCGGAGACCGCGAGCGCGGTCAGCACTGCTGACGGTCCGGGCACGGCGGTGACCAGCACGTCCGCGGCGACGGCAGCGGCGACCATGCGATAGCCGGGGTCGGAGACGCTGGGCATGCCGGCGTCGGTCACGAGAAGCACCCGCTCCCCCGCGAGCAGCGCCTCGAGCAGCACCGGCGTGCGCGCAGACTCGTTGCCCTCGAAGTAGGAGACGACGCGACCGGTGATCGTGACCCCGAGGTCGTTGGTCAGGCGCCTGAGACGCCGCGTGTCCTCGGCCGCGACCACGTCGGCGGTCGCGAGCTCCTCGGCCAGACGTGGCGGGGCATCGGCGACCCGGCCGATCGGAGTGGCGGCGAGCACGAGCACGCCGGCGCCGTCCTGGGGCTTGTTCGTCACGGTCCCGATCATGGCAGCCCGGCGACCACACCCCCGTATTGTTCAGCAGCGTGACCACCCCGGCCCGGCTCCGCGGCACCCTCGAGGAGCCCCTCGCCAGCTGGGGCGCCTCGATCGCCGTGGCGCTGCTCGCGCTGGTGCTGAGGCTGTGGCACCTCGGCTCACCGAAGGTCTTCGAGTTCGACGAGACGTACTACGCCAAGGACGCGTGGTCGATGCTCAACCACGGCTACGTCCGCACCTACGTCGATGACGCCAACGAGCGCATCCTCGACGGGCAGACCACCGGCATCTGGAACGCCGACCCCTCGATGGTCGTGCACCCCGAGGTGGGCAAGTGGCTCATCGCGCTGGGCGAGAAGGCCTTCGGGATGGACCCGTTCGGCTGGCGGATCTCCGCGGCGGTCGTGGGCGCCCTGATGGTGCTGGTGATGTGCCGGCTCGCGAAGCGCGTCACGGGGTCCACGGCACTCGGCCTGGTCGCCGGCCTGCTCCTGAGCTTCGACGGCATGCACTTCGTGTTGTCCCGCCTCGCGCTGCTCGACATCTTCCTCGCCTTCTTCCTGCTCTGCGCCGCCACCTGCCTGGTGGTCGACCGCGACTGGGTCCGGGCCCGGATCGCCGCCGAGGTCGCGCGTGACGAGCCGGCCGGGCGGGTCCGCTCGACGCGCTCGTGGGGGCCGGTGCGTCCGCTGCTCGTGCGCCCGTGGCTGCTGCTGGGCGGGGTCTGCTTCGGCCTGGCCCTCGGCACCAAGTGGACCGCCGCCTTCCCGCTGGCGGCGTTCGGGATCCTGGTGTGGCTGTGGAGCGCCGGGGCACGGCGCTCGGTCGGCGTGCGGTGGCCGGTGCTCCGCTCGGCGGTCGTGGACGGCGTCCCCGCCTTCGTGCAGCTGGTCCTGGTCGCCTTCCTGGTCTACGTCGCGACGTGGAGCGGATGGCTCGCGAACGCCAGCGAGTACGAGGACGCGCTCTCCTCGACGCAGTACACCCGCTTCGTCGCCGAGGGCGCGACCTGCGACGACGAGCCGACGCTCGACGACGACCGCTGGCCGACCGCGACCGAGCCCGACGCGACAGGCGTCGCGGAGGCCTGGCAGTCACTGCGATCCCTGGCCAGCTACCACCAGGACCTCTACACCTTCCACGCCCACTTCCTGAACTGCAGCGAGCACACCTACCAATCGCAGCCGTCGGGGTGGCTCTTCCTCAACCGCCCCGTCGGCGTGGCCGCCGACACCGGGATCGAGCCCGGCACCCGCGGCTGTCAGGCCCCGGCGGGGAGCAGCTGCCTGCGCCAGGTCCTCCTGCTCGGCACGCCCGTCCTGTGGTGGGGGGGCATCGTGGCGTTGCTCTTCGCCGCCGTGATGTGGGTCGGTGCGCGCGACTGGCGCTTCGGGCTGACGATCGTCGGGACGGCTTCGACCTGGCTGCCCTGGTTGCAGTACGACGACCGGCCGATCTTCCTCTTCTACGCGATGCCGATCCTGCCGTTCCTGGTCCTCGCGATCACCTTGGCCATGGGCAAGCTGATCGGCTCCTCGCCCCACCCCTCGACCCGGCGTACGACGGGCGTGGTGCTGGCCGGCTCCTTCTTCGTCCTGGTGCTGATCAACTTCGCGTGGTTCTGGCCGATCTACACCAACGAGCTGCTGACGCGCGCCGAGTGGCTCGACCGGATCTGGTTCATGCGCTGGATCTGACGCGCTGGATCTGACGCGACCGGGCGGCAACTAGGCTTGGCCCATGACCTCGTGGTGCCCCGGTTGGGGAGACTTCCCCCAGCCCCTGCTGGACTTCTGGACCGAGCGCCACCTCTGCACGCTGACGACGCTGCGACCCGACGGGCGTCTGCACGTCGTGCCCGTGGGCGTGGCCCTCGACCACGACCAGCAGTGTGCGTGGGTCATCACCAACGCCACCTCCCGCAAGGCGCGCAACCTGCTCGAACGCGGTCCGGTCGCCACCTGCGCCGTCGACGGTGGGCGCTGGTCGACGCTCGAAGGACACGGGGTCGTGGTCAGCGACACGGCGTCGGTGGAGCGGGCGTGCGAGCGCTACGCCGCGCGCTACCGGACGCCGCGGGAGAACCCCACCCGCGTCGCGATCCGCATCGAGGTGGACCGGTTCGTGGGCTCGACCGGCCTCATCTCACCAGCCTGACCGGCCTGACGTGACCGACCCGACCTAACCGGCCTGGGCCGTCTCGTCCTGGGGCGCCGCTGCCAGGCAGGAGTCGGCGTAGGCGACGAGGTCGCGGGCGTTGAAGTGTGAGGGGTCGTCGTGGAAGCCCTCGACGACCAGCTGGGTGATGTCGGCGCCGCGGCTGCGCAGGCCGGCCGACAGGGGCCCGGCATTCTCCTTGAAGATGACCCACTGGTCACCGCGCGAGGCGACGATCCGGTAGCGGACGTCGACGGGCAGGGACGCGACGTTGGCCACAGGGTTGCGATCCGGTGGCACCTTGCCGGCGAAGGCCTTGTAGATGAACCCCGGACCGCCGGGGACCTCGTCCATCTCGGTCAGCGCGATGGCCGGCTTCACGCCGTACCAGCAGGTGGGGGCCTTGACCCCGTGGATCAGGGCGTTGAGCGAGACCGAGCCACCCATGGAGCCCGAGACCCAGAGCGTCACGGGCAGACCCGTCTTCTCCTCGGCCCAGCCGACCAGGAGCTCGGCGTCCTTCGTCGAGGCGGCGTTGCCCCAGGACTGGGCGTGGAAGTTGGACGAGGCGATGGCATAACCCTCGCGACGCAGCGCGTCGAGCCACGGTCCGTCGATGCGGTCGTTGACGTTGCCGCCCTGGCCGTGGAACCAGACCACGAGGCCCCGGGGCTCGGTCCCCTCGCCGGGGGTGGTGAGTCGGACCTCCTGGCCGGCCAGGCTGCCGCGCAGGGTCTCGCTCGGGGGCTGGCCCGTCGAACCGGTCGTCAGCAGCACCGCCACGAGGGCGAGCGCGATCACGAACGCACTACGCACCAGCCATCACCCCCACTCGCGTCGGACCACGGTGCCTCACCAGATTATCCGGCTCGTCCGACGCTGCGGCAATCCTCAGCGAACCATCTCCGCCCCAGGTGGTCCAGACCGATGGTTGAGATGCTCGTCAGCGGGAACCGATGAGCATGACTCGTCTGCTCACGATCGTGCCGATCCGCCTGCTGATGCGACGTTCGTGCCGCACCTGCCGCACCGTTCCTGTCGAGCGGGCCGGGATGGTCTGCTCACCGCGGTGCTTCGAGGGCCGCGGTCGCTGAGCGTCATCCTCCGGGGGTGCGCGTCGCGCGACGCACCAGCAGTCCCGGCGCCGGTGCTCGTGCGAGCAGTGGTCCCGCGACGGCGAGGACGATGACGTAGGCGGTCACGAGGTCGGCCAGGGAGGCGTGACCGACACCGACCAGGCCGATGATGACCAGGGAGAACTCTCCCCGTGCGGTCAGTGCCGTCCCGGCTCGCCAGCGCCCCTGCGGTCCGGCTCCCTCGCGACCCGCGGCGTACCAGCCGGTGCCGAGCTTGGTGAGGGACGTGACCACCGCGAGCAGGACGGCCACCGGGAGGACCGGCAGCAGGTCAGCAGGGTCGACGGCCAGGCCGATCGCCAGGAAGAACACCGCGGCGAAGAGATCACGCAACGGCGACAGCACCTCCCGCGCCCGAACCGCGACCGCACCGGTCAGCGTGAGCCCGACCAGGAAGGCGCCGACCGCCGCCGATGCATGCACGTACTCCGCCAGCGCCGCGACCACGAGCGTCAGGCCCAGGACCCGCAGCAGCAGCTGCTCCGCATCGGGGTGGGAGACGAGCTGTCCCACGCGGTGCCCATAGCGCTGGGAGCCGACCAGGGCGCCCAGCAGTGCCCCCACGGCCACGACGGCACCCACGGCCGCCTGCCACCAGGTGCCGCCCGACGCAAGCACCGCGAGGACGGGGAGGTAGGCGGCCATGGCGAAGTCCTCGAGCACGAGCACGGAGAGGACAGCGGGGGTCTCCCTGTTGCCGAGCCTGCCCAGGTCTCCGAGCACCCTCGCGATGATGCCGGAGGACGAGATGTACGTCGCGCCAGCGAGCGCCACGACACCCACCGTGTCCAACCCGAGCAGCAGGCCGAGGACGGCACCCGGCGTGGCGTTCAGGACCAGGTCGACCACGGCGGACCCGAGGTGGCGGCGGAGGCTGGTGGAGAACTCGTCGACCGTGAACTCGAGCCCCAGGACCAGCAGGAGGAGCACCAGCCCGATGGAGGCACCGGCCCCGACGAAGTCCTGGGTGGCCGGAACCTGCACGAGACCGCCCCGGCCCAGAAACAGGCCCGCGAGCAGGTAGAGCGGTATCGGTGAGAGCCCGAACCGCCGCGCGGTCGAGCCCAGGATCGCCAGGACGAGGAGGAGCAGGCCGAGCTGGAGGAGCAAGCCTGCCGAGACCTCCATGTCAGCCGGAGGCGATCAGGTCGGCGACGCCCGCCAGGCCGCTGGCGGTCCCGATGACCACGAGCACGTCCCCCGCGCGCAGCACCTCGTCCGGCCCCGGTGAGGCGATCACCCGTTCACCGCGGACGACGGCCACGATGGAGGCCCCGGTGCGCGTGCGTGCCCTGGTCTCTCCCAGGCGTCGATCGACGAAGGTCCCGCCGACCGCGATCTCGACCTGGCCCGCGGACAGCCCCGGGATCTCGCGGGTGAGGTCGGCGAAACGCTCGGAGATCCGGGGAGCACCGAGGATCTGCGCCAGGGCGTCGGCCTCCTGGATGTCGAGGTGGACCGTGGAGCTGGCCCGGTCGGGGTCGGCGCCCTCGTAGAGGGACACCTCGAAGCCACCACTGCGCAACGCGATCACGCCCACCCGGGCCCCCCGGTGGTTGACGAACTCGTAGCGCAGCCCGACTCCTGGAAGCAGCACTTCCTCGATCTCCACGCAGCCCACCCTAGTCAGCCCAGGTGCCCGTCACCGCCCCAGGACGGCCGTGTGCTCGAACATCGGGTCGGTGAACTCGGTCAACCCGGAGTAGACACCCAGGATCTCGCCGTACTGGCGCTGGGCCTCCGGGTCAGGCTCGAAGACCTGGCCTCCACGGACCATGGCCTCCAGCGCGTCCTCGAAGGTCGCGTAGGTGCCGCTGCCGACCGCGGCGCAGATCGCGGACCCGAGCCCGGCTGCGTCGCTGACCCCGGCTCGTTCCACGGGTCGCCCGAACACGTCGGCGAGGATCTGCATCATCAGGTCGGACCGCGAGCCTCCGCCCGAGACCAGCATCCGTCGCGGTGACCGATCCAGGGCGGACTCCATGGTCTCGGTGTGCACACGCATGCTGAGGGCGATCCCTTCGAGGACCGAGCGGTAGAGGTGGTGCGCCCCGTGCGAGCCGTCCAGCCCGATGATCGCGCCCCGCCGATGGGGGGCGTGACCGGGCGCCAGCCAGTCCGGGATCGTCATCAGCCCACCGCAGCCAGGCGGCACCGCGCGAGCCCCGGCGTCGAGCCAGTCGCGCGCGGCGCGCTGGTCGACGAGAGCGAGCTCTGCGCCACTGACCAGGTTCGTCAACCACGTCACGGTCCACATGCCGCGGCGGATGCCGCCGCTCTCGTAGAGGTGGCGTCCCGGGATCGCGGCAGCGTTGACCCAGTACCCGTCCTCCTCACCGGTGAGATCGTCACCGACCATCATCGAGGCGATGTAGGTGCCCAGGGACAACAGCACCGTCCCTGGATCCACCAGACCGCAGCCCAGGGCCTCGACCGCCTTGTCGTTCGCCGTGGCGTAGACCGGCACTCCCGCCGGGATGCTGGTCTGCTCCGATGCCTCGGCACTCACCAACCCCAGCAGCTCGCCGGGGTCGACCAGGTCCGGGAGCAGCTCCAGCGGCATGCCCGTCCGCTCCGCCTCTGCCGGGTCGGTCGACCACTGGCGCGTCGCGGGATCGATCGGCCACATCCCCTGATAGCTGGCAGCACTGTCTCGTCTGTTGCCGGTCAGGCGGATCGTCAGGTAGCCCCCGGCGCTGGCCAGCGTCGCCACCTCCGGGTCGAGACCCGTCACCGGCAGGGAGACCCGCGCATCCATCCAGCTCAGGACCGGCTCGGTCAGGTGGCCGGACGCGTCCACCACGGCTCGACAGAACCTGATCCCGCACAACCCAACGGCGACGATGTCGTCCGGGTCCCCGGCGAACGCCGAGAGCGCCTGCCGGGAGGCCTCGGCGAGGGTGTCCCACAGATCGTCCCCGGGGTGCACGGCGCGCCCGTCCGGACCGAGCTCATAGGGCTGGAGCGCGGCCTGGCCGGAGGCGTGGACGGTGCCGACCGCGTCGATGACGGAGACCTTGGCGCTCTGGGAGCCACCATCGACGGCGAGGAAGTACGCGGTCACGGCACCGGTGTCTCGGTGAGGACGGCTCGACCGTCCTCGTCCATCGGGTAGACCGATCCCGGGTTCATGATGTTGTGGGGGTCGAAGACCCGCTTGAGCCCGGACAGCACGTAGTAGGCGCTGCCGTGCTCCTCCTGGACCCACGGCGTACGGTACTTGCCCACGCCGTGGTGGTGCACCATGGAACCGCCCACCCGCAACGCCTCCTCGACGATGATCGCGTTCAGCGGCAGGTGGTAGAGGTCGATCTCCTCACGCGGCTCACACGTGATGGCGTAGTCGTAGACGAAGTACAGGTTCGTGCCGGTCTGGTAGGAGTGCGAGGAGTGCGCTCCCAGCATCGTCAGGTCCGCGAGCCGCGGGAAGGTCGTGCGGATCCGCGTCATGACGGCGTCGTAGAGCTCGGCGGTGCGCGACCAGTCCACCGACACCTCGGTGGTGTAACCCAGGTGCGCCGTCTCGAGCATCACCGACTTCTCGGCCTCGATCTTGTCCTCCCCCCAGTTCAGCGACTCGAACCAGGCGCGGATCACGTCCTCCGAGATGCTCTGGTGCTCGACGGCCGCTGCCATGGCCTCGATCGCGGTGGCGGTGGCCTCCACGAGGGGCGTGGGGCCCTCGGCCGTGAGCACGACGAGGTTCTGGTCCATCGGGTGGTCGGGGAAGTGCTGGCGCGCGTCCTGCGGTGAGTAGAGCCGGGCGACCGAGGGCCGGTAGCCAGCAGTGACGACCTCACGCAGCAGCGCCACCCCCGCGGCGAAGTCCGGGAGCAGGAAGCCGAAGTAGCGGGTGTTGTCGGGATACCAGCGGAACAGCTTCACCGTCACCTCGGTGATGAAGGCGAGCGCCCCTTCGTTGCCGATGACCACGTGGCGGATGTCGGGTCCGGCCGCGCGCCGGGGCACGTTCTTGATCCGGGTGACCTGTCCGCCCGGGAACACGGCCTCGAGCCCGACCACCATGTCCTCGATCGCGCCGTAGAGCGTGGAGAACTGGCCGATCGACCGGGTGGCGACCAGGCCACCCATCTGGGCGATGGGCTTCGACTGGGGCGAGTGGCCCGTGGTCAGTCCCTCCGCTCGCAGCAGGTCCTCGAGGTCCTGGAGGGGGACGCCGCACTGCGTGGTCACCATCATGTTCTCCGCGTCGACGTGGAGGACCTGGTCCATCCGCGACCCGTCGATCACGAGCGCGTCCTCGACGACGGTCTCCAGGCCGCCCTCGGTGCTGGTGCCACCGGTGCGGGGGACGACGGCCACCTGCTCGCGGTGGGCGAAGTCGAGCAGCTGGGCGACCTGGTCGGTCGAGGTGGGGTATACGACGGCAGCGGGGATCGGGCCGTCATAGATCCCGTGCACCGAGGTGTACTTGCGGAACCTGTCCACACTGCTCTCACGCAGGCGTGTCGCGTCGGTGTCCACCTGGTCGGCACCGAGCAGGTCGGTGACGGCACGGACGATGTCCGCGCGACTCATCGTCGATCGGGAGTTGACCATCGGGAAGGGGCCTTTCTGAGGATGGGGAGACATGTGCGAGGTGGTGCAGGAGCCGACGACTAGCGGACGAGGTAGCCACCGTCGACAGCGAGCACGTGCCCGTTGACGTAGTCGGAGGCTCGGGACGCGAGGAACACCGTGGCGCCCATCAGGTCGGCGGGGTCACCCCACCGACCGGCCGGGATGTGCTCGACGATGCGTCGGTTGGTGTCGGGCTCTGCACGGGTCGCAGTGGTGATGGCGGTGTTGAAGTAGCCCGGGGCGATGGCGTTGACCTGCACGTTGTGCTCGGCGAGCTCATCGCAGTAGGCCTTGGTGAAGCCGACGATCCCAGCCTTCGAGGCGGCGTACGCCGGCGACTGCCGCCCGCCGAGGAAGGAGAAGAGCGACGCGATGTTGATGATCTTCCCGGCTCCTTGTCGGGCCATCTCGAGGCTGGCGTGACGGGCCATCTCGAAGGCAGCGGTCATGTTCACCGCGATCATCGGGTCCCAGTGCGAGCGGTCGAAGTCGGCCACGTCGGCGAGCACGCAGATCCCGGCGGAGTTCACGAGGATGTCGATGCCGCCCAGGTCGGCCACGCACTGGCCGACCACCTCGGCCGGCACCCCCTCCTCGGTGATGTCTGCCTCGACGAAGACGTAGGCGCGACCACAGTCGGTGACGAGCTTCGCGGTCTCGCCCTCGTCCGGGGCGAGGCTGGGGACGAAGACGTCGGCCCCAGCACGGGCCAGGGCCAGGGTGAAGGCGCGACCGAGCCCGGTGTTGCCCCCCGTGACCAGCGCACGCTTGCCCGCCAGCGAGAAGGAGTCCAGCGTGAAGTCGGTGATCTCCATCAGCTGGGCTCCTCGCTGGCGAACGGGTCGCGGATGCCGATGTAGACGGTCTCGAGGTACTCCTCGATGCCCTCCGCTCCACCTTCGCGTCCCATGCCCGAGGCCTTGACGCCACCGAAGGGCGCAGCCGGGTTGGACACGACGCCGGTGTTGATGCCGAGCATCCCGGCCTCGAGTCGCTCGGTGAGGCGCAGCGCTCGATCCAGGTCTCGCGTGTAGACGAACGCGACGAGCCCGTACTCCGTGCTGTTGGCCAGGCGGACCGCTTCGGCGTCGTCGTCGAAGACCATGATCGGTGCCACGGGCCCGAAGATCTCGTCCTGCACGATCGCCATGTCAGCGGTGACGCCGGTGAGGACGGTCGCGGGGTAGAAGTAGCCCTCGCCAGCAGGGACCGTCCCGCCGACGACGAGCGTCCCGCCGGCCGCGACGGCCTCGTCGACCAGCGTGGCCACCTTCTGGCGCGACCGCTCGTCGATGAGAGGTCCCAGGGTGGTGCCCGGCTCGCTGCCGGGCCCGACGACGAAGCTCGACATCCGCTCGGCGAAGGTCGCGGTGAACTGCTCGGCGACCGAGCGATGCACCAGGATCCGGTTGGCTGCGACGCAGGCCTCGCCACCGTTGCGCATCTTGGCGATGATCGCGCCGTCGACCGCAGCGTCCACGTCGGCGTCGTCGCAGACGATGAAGGGGGCGTTGCCACCCAGCTCCATCGAGACTCGCAGCACCTGGTCGGCAGCCTGGGAGATCAACCGACGACCCACCTGGGTGGAGCCGGTGAACGAGAGCTTGCGCAGGCGCGGGTCGGCGATGACCGGTCCGCTGACCTCTGCTGCGCTGGTGGTCGTGACGACGTTCAGCACCCCCGCAGGGACGCCGGCCTCCACGAGCACCTGGGTGAGGAGCAGCGAGGTCAGCGGCGTGAGCTCGGCCGGCTTCAGCACCATCGTGCACCCGGCGGCCAGGGCCGGGGCGATCTTGCGGGTCGCCATCGCGATCGGGAAGTTCCACGGCGTGATGAGCAGGCAGGGCCCCACGGGACGCTTGCGCACGAGCAGCCGGTTCACCCCGTCCGGAGCCGTCATGTACCTCCCCGAGATGCGGGGTGCCTCCTCGCTGAACCAGCGCAGAAACTCCGCTCCGTAGGCCACCTCGGCGCGGGACTCGGCCAGGGGCTTGCCCATCTCCCAGGTGATCAACCTGGCGAAGTCCTCGGCGCGCTCGGTCACCAGGGTGAACGCGCGCCGCAGGATCTCCGCGCGGACGCGGGCTCCGGTGCGACCCCACGACTCCTGAGCGTCGTGTGCGGCCGCGAGGGCGGCCATCCCGTCCTCCGGAGAGGCATCGGCGACCGCCAGCAGGACCGACCCGCTGGCGGGGTCGACCACGTCGAAGGTACGTCCTCCGGCGGCCTCCACCCAGGAGCCGGCGATGAAGAGACCGGTGGGCACCGAGGCCAGGAGCGCCTCGTCGGTGAGCGCACTCATGCGGGGACCGCCTGAGTGCCGACCGGGCCGTCGACCGGACCATCGACTGGACCATCGGCTGGACCATCGGCTGGACCATCGGCTGGGCCGTCGAGCCGCAGGCTGTGCCCGATCAGGTCCTCGTAGAGCTTGAAGGGAGTCATCTCGCCGGCCTGGTCCCCGTAGGAGGCCCTGGCCCGGCGATAGACCTGCTCCACCAGCGACGAGAGCTCGACCGGGACGCCGACCGACCGGGCCAGGTCGATCGACAGGCCGAGGTCCTTGCAGGCCAGCGCGATCGCGAAGCCTTCGTCGTAGTCGCCCTGGTGCAGGATCGACAAGACGTCGCGCTCCAGGAAGGTGCTGTTCGCCGGGCTGGCGATCAGGGAGTCGCGCAGGACATCGAGGCGCACCCCCGCTCGTACGCCGACCGCCAGCACCTCCGCCGTCGCCACCAGGTGGGAGAACCACAGCTGGTTGATCATCAGCTTGGTGGCGTAGCCGGCACCGTGCGGACCCACGTGCAGGATGCGCTCGGGGTCACCCATCGCCTCGAACACCGGACGCCAGCGCTCGACGTGGTCGGCGTCACCGCCGATGAAGATCTGCAGCCGCCCCGTGGCTGCACCCACGGACATCCCGCTGACCGGGGCGTCGATGACCACGATGCCCCGGTCGGCCCCGCGTCGCCGCACGTCATCAGCCACGGCGGGCACCGACGTGGACATGTCGATCCACGTGCCCCCGTCAGGCAGCCCCTCGAGGATCCCTTCGGCCCCGTTGAGGACCTCGTTCACGATCGCCGGCGTCGGGAGCATGGTGATGACCACGTCCGTGATGGCTGCGACGGCCGCCGGAGAGACGCCGACCTCCGCGCCCAGGCCGACGAACTCCTCGAGGACCTCGAGTCGGGTGTCGTGGACGACCACGGGGAACCCGGCCTTGAGAAGGTTCCTCGTCATTCCGGACCCCATGCTTCCCAGACCGATGAAGCCGATCCGGGGGGGTTGGGTGTGCTGCATGGCGTGCTTGTCCTCACTGGGGTGCGGGCGGTGGGCCCGGCGGATGGTCAGGCTGGCGGGGTGTAGAAGGGGTTGTGCAGGTCCTGCCGGGCGGCGAGCACCTCATCGGTGCTCGGGAGGCGCTGGGCCCCGTTCGTCAACGCCGTCACGGTGGCCTCGCGGTTGTTCCGGTAGACCTCGTCGGCATCGTCGGCAGACGGGTTGACCCAGACGGCGACCACGAGGGCGCCGGCGTCCACGAGGTCCTGCGCGATGACGCCGGAGGCGACCGCGTCCGCGACCCCACCGGCGACACCAGCCTGGGCGGGACCCCAGATCATCACCCCGTGCTCGTCACTCGCAGGTGCCGCCTTGGTGACGAACAAGGTCACCGGCTTGACGGGGACCCCCGGCTTCAGCACGGCCATGAAGGGCACGTGGCCGGCGCTCGGCGTGGCCAGGGCGGTCGCCCAGGCCGTGCCGACCGGACCGTGCCGGTCGCCCAGCACGGTGTTGATGTGGGCGGCATTGGCCCCCGCTCCGATGAACGACTCACCGATCTCGACGGTGGACTCAGCCATCGATGAGACCCTGCTCGGTCAGCCAGTCGAGGGCGATGTCCTCGGGGTCCTCGCCATCGACGTCGGCCTTGGCGTTGAGCTCCTGCATCTGCTCGGTGGTCAGCAGGCTCGAGACCTCAGCCATCACGTCGGCGATCTCCGGGTACTCCTTCAGCACGTCGGCGTCCATGGTGAGGGCTCCCTGGTAGACGGGGAAGAACTTCTTGTCGTCCTCGAGGACGAGCAGGTCCATCGCCTTGATGCGACCGTCGGTGGCGAAGACCTCGCCGAAGTTGCAGTCCTTGCCGTCCTGCGTGGCCGTGTAGATCACGCCGGTGTCGAGCATCACCAGGTCGTCGTCGGAGACGCCGAACCCGTAGGCCCCCTTCAGGCCCGGCCAGCCGTCGTCACGGGTGCTGAACTCGCTCTCGATGCAGAAGGTCTGCTCGGACGGGTCGAGGGCAGCGACGTCGCTGAGCGTCGTGACACCCAGCTCTTCCGCCTTGTCCTGCCGGATGGCGAAGGCGTAGGTGTTGTTCAACGGCGCGGGGTCGAGCCAGGCGATCCCGTTGGCGGCGTCGGCCTCCTTGACGGCGTCGAACTGCTCCTGCGGGTCGGTGATCGGGGTGGTTTCCTTGTTGTAGGTGATCCACGAGGTGCCGGTGTACTCCCAGTAACCGATGAAGTCACCGTTCTCGAGAGCCTGGCGCACGTTGGCCGAGCCCACCAGCTGGGTGTTCACCTCGACGTCCGCGCCATTCGCGTTGAGCAGCTCGCCGGTGATGTGGGCCAGGATGTACTGCTCGGAGAAGTCCTTCGAGCCGATGGTGCCGGTGAGACCTTCGAGCCCACCACCGCTGGAGCTGGAGTCGGAGCCGCCACCGCAAGCGGAGGCCAGCGCCACAGCGCCGAGGGCGAGGGTGAGCGGGACGATCTTCTTCATCTGCGTCTTCTTTCGTCGTTGGATGAGAGGGCGTGCGTGAGGTGGGGGGCTAGAGGCCGCGTGGGCGGGCGAAGTCCTCGACGAGTCCGGCGAGCCAGTCGATGAGGATGGCGATGCCGGCGACGAGCGCAGCACCGACGATGAGCACGGGGTAGCGCTGGAGCTTCAGACCGTTGACGATCATGTCGCCGAGACCCCCAGCATTGATGAAGGTGGCGATGTTGGCCACGCCGACGGCGAAGACGAGCGAGGTCCGCAGACCAGCGAGGATGACCGGCGAGGCGAGGGGCAGCTCGACTCGACGCAGCACCTGCCAGCCGGTCATGCCCATGCCCAACGCTGACTCACGGATGGCACTGTCGACCTCCGCGAGGCCCGTAAGCGTGTTGCGCAGGACCGGGAGGAACGCGTAGGCCACCAAGGCGATGAGCGCGGTCGAGAAACCGGTCTTCCACACGATCGCGAGGAGGATGACGACGCCCACCGCAGGAGTCGCCTGGCCGATGTTGGCCAACGTCAGCACGACGGCTCGCAGGATCCGCGACTGGGACCGGTGGATGAGGACTCCGGCCGGGATGGCGAGCAGCGCGACCAGTGCGGCGGCGGAGAGTGACAGCACGAGGTGCTCGCGGACCCGGTCGACGATGTAGTTGGTGTTGAGGGTGCGCTTCTCGATGGAGTCGAGCTCGAGGGACGCGAGCCAGAGCGTCGTGCCGAGGGCAAGGAGGGCCACGACCAGGGGCGCCGCGAGGACGCGGGCAACCAGGGCGCCCCGAGAGCGCTGGCCCAACGGCGCAGCCGTAGCAGTGACGGGCGCAGTCATCGCACGGCGCTCCCGCTCAGGCCCGCCTGCGTCAGCGCAGCCGAGATGTCGGCGTGGGTGAGCTGGCCGAGCCGGTTGCCGGTGGGGTCGATGACGTCGACCGCCTCGGCTCCCGTGACCACGAGCAGGTTGAGGGCGTCGCGCAACGTGCTCGCCGGGTCGATGCTGGGTCGACCACCGAGGTCCCCGGTGGCCCCGCTCAGCCGGACGGTCCCCACCGGCATCAGCGCGAGGCGCTTCAGGGCCGCACCGGAGCCGATGAAGGAGGCGACGTACTCGTTGGCGGGCGCCGCCAGGATCGCGGCAGGGGTGTCGAACTGCTCGACCTGGCTGCGCTCGCTCAGCACCGCGATGCGGTCGCCGAGTCGCACGGCCTCGTCGAAGTCGTGGGTGACGAAGATGATCGTCTTGCCGATCTCGGCCTGGAGCCGGAGGAACTCCGACTGGAGCTTCTCCCGGGTGATCGGATCGGTCGCACCGAACGGCTCGTCCATGAGCATGACCGGCGGGTCGGCTGCCAGTGCCCGGGCGACGCCGGCGCGCTGCTGCTGACCGCCCGACAGCTGGCGGGGATAGCGGTTGGCGAACTCCGCGGGGTCGAGCTGGACGGTCTCGAGCAGCTCCTCGACGCGCGCCGCGATCTGCTGCTTGGACCAGCCGAGCAACCGAGGCACGGTGGCGACGTTCTCGGCGATCGTCATGTGCGGGAAGAGCCCGATCTGCTGGATGACGTAGCCGATGTGGCGGCGCAGCTCGTGCGGCGACAGGCCAAGGACGTCCTGGCCGTCGATCCGGATCGACCCGGAGGTCGGCTCGATGATCCGGTTGACCATCTTCATCGTGGTGGTCTTGCCGCAGCCGCTGGGACCCACGAACATCACCAGCTCGCCTGGCTCGATCCGCATCGAGAACTCCTCGACGGCGCTGACCTTCTGGCCGGGATAGGTCTTGGTGACGCTGTCCAGCTCGATGCTGACGCCGCCAGGGCTGGTCGCAGAGGACGGGAACAAGGCGTTGCTGTGATCAGGCACGAAGACCCCTCGGAGTGGTGTAACGGGTGATCAGGATGAAGACGGCGTCGGCGACGAGGGCGAGGACGACCACCCCGACGGTTCCGCTGAGTGCGTAGTTGAGTGCGTTCTTGGAGCCCAGCGAGGACAGGCCCCTGAAGATGAACTGGCCCAGCCCGGGCCCGGCGACGTAGGCACCGATGGCAGCGATGCCGATGGCGAGCTGGGTGGCGACGCGGATGCCGGTCAGGATGATCGGCCAGGCCATCGGCAGCTGGATCCGGATCAGGACGGTGCTGGGCTTCATGCCCATGCCGCGCGCCGACTCCAGGACATGGGCCGGCACCTCACGCAGCCCGACCACGGTGTTGCGGATGATCGGCAGCAGGGAGTACATCACCAGGGCGACCACCGTGGGTCCCCAACCGAGACCGAAGAGCGGGCTCAGGATCGCCAGCAGCGCCAGTGACGGGATGGTCAGGATGATTGCGGCCGTGGTGATGGCCACGGAGCGTCCGATGTTGCGGTCCCACACGAGCAGGCCGATGCCCACGCCCAGCACGGTGGCGATCCCGACCGACACGGCGACGACGATCAGGTGCTCGGTCGTCATCTGGACCAGGTCGTCGGACCTCCGGTCGAGAAAGGTTCCGAGGCCATCGAGGGCCATGGGCACTGAGTTGGCCACGCTGAACTCCCATCGTGTGACGACGCTCACAGGTCGTGAGCAGTGAACATCCCACTCCCGATTCCACTTACACAACACGCCTTGCGTATATGGCAACGCATGACTAACTTGCTCCCATGACGAGCGCCTCCGGAAGCCGGCCCCCGGCACGTCGCAACACCTCGGGACTGGCGCGGGACCTGGAGATCCTCGACCTCCTGGCGGGTCCGGAGGCGCAACGTGAGGGCGGGCTGCGCGTGCTGCGCATCGCCGAGCTCGTGGGCCGCGACAAGGCAGCGGTGTCTCGCGCCCTGGCCACGCTGGCCGACGCCGAGCTGTTGGCCCGCGACCCGGAGCGACTCACCTACCACCTCGGATCGCGGCTCTATGCGCTGGCAGCGAGGACCGGGGAGGCGGCCCTCACGCAGCGCGCCCGTCCCCTGCTGCGACAGATCGTGCAGTCCGCCCGTGAGACGACCCACCTGTGCGTCCTACGGGGCGGCAACGTGCTGACCCTGGTGAGCGAGCTCAGCCCGCACGAGGTCGGCACGGCGGGATGGGCAGGGACGACCTCTGCCGCGTGGCGGACTCCCTCGGGCCGCGTGCTCATCAGCGACTGGGACCGCGCGTCGGTCGACTCCTGGTATGCCGCGCACGGTCGCGACCAGGCGTTGGTCAACCCCCAGGAGTCCCGGGCACCAGGAGCCTTCTCGGTCCTGGTCGAGCCGCCCCCGGACAAGCTCGCCGTCCGCGACCTCGCCACACTGCACACCGAGCTCGATCAGATCAGGCAGCGTGGCTACGCCACCTCCGACGAGGAGCTCGAACAAGGCGTCGTGGCCGCCTCGGCGCCGGTGTGGGACGCCACCGGCTCGATCGTGGCGGCGCTCAACGTGAGCGCCCCGAAGTCGCGACTGGGCCAGCGACTCGAGGACCTCGGCGCCTACGTGGCCCGGTGCGGAGCCACGCTCTCCGCTGAGCTGGGAGGCCCGGCGCGCTCGACCGCGTCGGTGAGGACGCCGGGCACCCGACGCTGAGGTGGGGGGCTCACCCCGGGGGAACCACGACGGGGGCGACCACTTCATTTCGCCGCCGGAACCAGGGTGTCCACGGTGGGTCGAAGCGCGCAAAGCGAAGCGGACCGTCGACCTGGAGGCCCGCTGCCTGCAGAGCAGTGAGGAGACGTCGTGCGTGTTCCTCGTAGCGTCCTTCGGACCAGCGCCCGGAGAACCTCAACGCGGCTGCCGCCTGAGGGGGAACGGTGCGCAGGCGGACATCACGACCCGTCGGCTCCGGAGCATCCTGCAGGTGGAGGCCGACGGGCATGACGAAACTGACGACGTAGCTCCCAGCCTCCTCGTTCTCGGCCTCCTGGATGACCGGGGCCGTCATGGCCACCTTCTGGGAGAGAGCATTGCCACCGCTGATGTAGCCGACCAGGCGCCTGAACGAGGTGGTGCCGACAACCTCGAACGACCCCTCGACCCGCGTCTCGGCGATCACGTGCTCCGGATACCAGCGCAGCTCGAAGTCGGGGTACACCGTCAGGACGTCGTAGGCCTGCTCCTCGGTCATGCCCTCAATCTCTCGCACCCAGCAGGCCTCTGAGAAGTGCCAGAGGTCCCCGACCCCGCGATCTCGATCCGGATCGTTGGCTCTCGGTCCATCAGGGGAGGATCGGTGGCGACAGTCGGCTCCGGCGAGCGTCTGAGGTACGCGGGACGCCACCTATCGCAGTTCCTGCGCCCACGCGGAGAAGAACGCCGTCGCCGCGTCGAGCTCGCTCGCTGTCCCGGATCTGCCCGAGGGACCGGTGGGCCGGTTTGGAGCCGGATTACCGGAGTCACCCGGCTGTGAAGGTCACGAGACGCTGAGGTTTTCTCACCGGGTTGGTTTTTGTAGGTGGAGCAGGACGAACGCGGCTGCGGTGATCGGACCGATTTCCCAGGGGTCGAGGGTGACGCGTTCGAGTGCTTTCCAGGTTCGTTTGAGCAGGGCGTTGGCGCGCTCGGCGGGCGCGCGAAGCGCGCTGATGAGGACGTTGCGGGCCCGGTTGTCGGGGGCGAGGTTGCGGCCCTTGGTCGGGACCTTGATCCCGATCCCAGCGCCTTGGTAGCCCTTGTCGGTCAGGGTCGGCAGACCGTGGGCTGCTGCGGGGTAGAGCGCAGGGAGTGCGTGGGCGCGTGCGGCGGTGATGTCGTGGGTCGAGCCGGGCTCGACATCGCTGACCCATTCGGGGTACCCGGTTGGGCCGGTGAGGACTTGGATGTTCCCGCCATGTCGTTTGTACTTGCCGGAGTACCAGATGTCGTGGCCTGCTTCAGATCGTGCGGCCGACCGGGTCGCGGGGATCAGGGTGCCGTCCAGGCACACGAACGCCCATCCCTGACGCAAACCTTCGGTCAGGACGTCGGGGAGCTCGGGTGCCTGCTGTGCGATCACCTCGATCGCTTCGTGGAGGTACCGGTAGGCGGTCGCGACCGAGATCTTGGCGTCTCGGGCGAGCAGCCGCAGGTCGGTGGCGTCCTTGAACCACCGCAGCACCAAGATCGCCTGGGCCCAGGGGGTAGCGGCTCGCTGCCAGGGGCGGGTGTCGACCCGGCGACGGTGATCATGAAGCCACCGCGACACGGTGACCGCAGTCTGCTCGGGGACGTCGAGAGTGGCACGATACGTAATCACGTGGGGTCCTGCCTGCGCGGATTTCTTGGTCGAAACCCACGATTCGGGTCAGGACCCCACGCCCGCCCCGCGACACGCCGTCGTCACACAAGTCACACCAGCCACTCTGGTGAGAAAACCTCATTATCTCTTCTCCAACTCACTCACAACAACTCGATAAACGACCCGGATATGATTCCGGCCATTTCCTGACCGGCCTCCAGAAGAAGAACTTGTCCGGTGACGAATCCTTCGCTCATCCGCCAATATAAGACATCTCGACCTTCTTCTTTCCTGTCGCGCGAAGCTCCCTGGTCTTCGCACTGCGCAACTCCGAATAGCGGTCCGTGCGCTCTCGCCAAATGTGGGCCATGACGGTCGAGAGCTGTTCGTCCGTGCATCCGCCGCGCATGAGGGCACGCAGGTCGTGGCCGTCCGTCGCAAACAGGCACGTGAACAGCTTTCCTTCCGTGGAGACCCGCACCCGCGTGCAGGAATGGCAGAACGACTGGGTGACACTGGAGATCACCCCGATCTCGCCGCCCCCATCGCGGTAACGCCATCTCGCGGAGGTCTCGCCGCCGTAGTTCGCAGCGACCTCTTCCAGCGGCAGCTCGGCGTTGATGCGGCTGATGACCTCGGCCGATGGCACCACCTCTCCCATCTTCCAGCCGTTGCTCGTGCCGACATCCATGAACTCGATGAAGCGCAAAATGTATGGCGAACCCTTGAAGTAGCGTGCCATCGCCACAATGTCCTGATCGTTTTGACCGCGTTTCATCACCATGTTGATCTTGATCGGGCCGAGGCCGACCTCATGGGCAACGTCGATGCCGTGCAAGACCTTCGCAACCGGGAAGTTGACGTCGTTCATGGCCTTGAAGGTCGCGTCGTCCAGCGAGTCCAGCGAGACGGTGACCCGTTTGAGACCGGCGTCTTTCAACGACTGTGCCTTGACGTCGAGCGCCGATCCGTTGGTGGTCAACGCAATGTCGATATCACGGCCGTCCGGTGTCTTCA